>Ga0214917_10006145_pt1 | contig 12575 bp, 9 predicted proteins | sample LL_1208_BB_MetaG_FD_177983 | JGI IMG/M metagenome (GOLD analysis project Ga0214917, IMG submission 177983) | Freshwater microbial communities from Lake Lanier, Atlanta, Georgia, United States - LL_1208_BB | ecosystem: Environmental > Aquatic > Freshwater > Lake | place: USA: Georgia | collected... | reverse complement strand
TCATCACCAGAAAGTTCACGTAGTTCATCACCAGAAAGTTCACGTAGTTCATCACCAGAAAGTTCACGTAGTTCATCACCAGAAAGTTCACGTAGTTCATCACCAGAAAGTTCACGTAGTTCATCACACATACCAAGAGAACTTGAACACCTGATACCACAAGTTGAAGGAACACCACAAAAAACTACTATGTCATCAAACAAAAGATTACAAAATAGGAAAAAGTTTTATGAAGAAATGGAGAAACGAAAAAATCGCCCGCAATTACGAAAAATAGTACCGCCGTTGGTCTCATCACCATCAGCACCGCCATCATCGCAACCACCGCCGCAAACACCGGGAAGACCAGCAGAATGGCCGCCAATACCGTCATTTCCACCACCGCCACCACCACCAGGAGCACCACTACCGTCAGGACCACCACCGCCACCGCCATCATCGCAACCACCAGTAGGACCACCACCGGCACTATCATCGCAAACACCAGAAACACCGCAAAACCCAGGATTATTGGAATTTGCGAAATTATTAGAGCAACCACCAAGAGTACAACCAACATCATCATCATCGCAAACACCAGGAGTACCATCGTCACCATCATCATCGCCAACACCTTCAGAAACACAGCAAAAACCAGGATTATCGGCCTTTGCGAAATTATTAGAGCAACCACCAAGAGTACAACCAACATCATCATCATCATCGCAAACACCAGGAGTACCATCGTCACCACAAACGCCACTACTACCGCCAGGACCACCAGGAGCACCACTACCACCGCCACCACCAGGAGCATCAGGAAGACCATCATCACAAACGCCACCACCACCGCCACCACCACCACCGCCACCACCAGGAGCATCAGGAAGACTATCATCACAAACGCCACCACCAGGAGCATCAGGAAGACCATCATCACAAAAGCCACCACTACCGCCAGGACCACCAGGAGCACCACTACCACCGCCACCACCAGGAGCATCAGAAAGACCATCATCACAAACGCCACCACAAACGCCACCACCATCATCATCGCAAACACCAGTACCACGAAGACTAGCACAGCCACAAACTGTAGTAAAACAGAAATGTCATCCTGCGTACTTGCCGGATCCCGAACTTTTAGAAGTCTATGATTTCTTCCCAACTCAAGTATGTGATAATAATGGTAAAATTGGAGGATATGATAAACGTAAAAGAATCTCAATATGCCCAGTTATTGATATCACTAATCTAGGAATGACAACATTAGCTAAAAGACAAAAAATAACAATTGCTAGTAGAGGTTCTAAGAACAAACCTATTACTTCTAAACCCTTAAAGTATAAAATATCTATGTAATAATTATATTTCAGGTTTAACTTTTTCTTTTTTATCTTTACGATCAGTCATTCCCAAGTAATTAGTACAAAATTCCCAAAAACTAGCACATAGTTTTTCATTATGTATATTGGCTACAACATTAATATCATCATTTAGTGTATAACCCAGTGAATCATAGTAAGTATTGGATGTATCAAAAAGTAATGTTATAGGCTTTCTAAAGTATAAAGCATCTAATATTAAATTGATACGGGCACTAGCAAATATAACGCTATCTATTGATTTATATGTACTAAAATATTCTCCAACAGTATGTATTACAATATATTTATAATTTATATTAATATATTCCAATCTACCGATATAATCTTGCAAGTTAGTATTACAATAAAATAATAATAACGAATCCTTTGTTACATATTCATTAATTCTGTTCATATTATTATCTGTTATATCCTCTATATCCCATGGCAATAAAACATAATTAAGAGAACTATATGTATCTACTTTTTTAATATGATCTATTGAGTTGGGTACAATCACGGTCATACCTGAACCTAAACCATGCAAGTTAATATTTTGTTCAGCATCATTAGTATAGTTATGAGCATGTATACCACTACCACTAATATACACATCACAACCATAACACGGTACATCTAATGCTATATTATAATCACCTATTTCAGCAGCAATAATATACGTAGACCATATATTATTTGCTGTATAAAAGAATGCTCTATAGCGCTTTTTTGATATTTTTTCAGTAGCTAATTTATTAAATGTAGCTGGTAAGTATATATCTTGATCAACCACTTTAGATAACGTATCTGCTTGATATCCTACTTGTGAATGAAATAAGACCACTCTATAATTTCGACGTTTAAATTCCTGCATAAGTATAAATACCTTTCGAATTTCATCGCTAATAATAGTTGCGTTTTGAACATAAAAAGCAACAGTATCCGCATATACATTAGTTTCAACATTAGCAACAGGAAAACGTTCTACTATAATCTTAGATAATTCTATATCTGTTAAAGTACCAACTAATTTATTAGCTATATTCCACATTTTAGGCAATCCAAATAAAGCTATATTTTTAACAACATTATTCAGATTGGATTCGTGGGTTTTATTATGATACCATTCTAGAGGTATATTATATTTACGCGATATCAATAATATATTAGCTGCTAGGTGAAATCTAATATCTTCATTAAATTCTTCTAATATAAAACAAGTGTAGGGTGAAGCACATATCAAACTACTATAATGTGAACAATTAAACTTTTTGATAACCTTAATTACAATATCTTTATAATACTTAACTCTAGCCAGTTCTTCATGTATCAATAAATGTGATTCTCCTAAACTCTGACCTACAGGTAGTGGATAATCACCTACTTGGCAAGTAGCATATAATATATTACCAAACATGTTTGCACGTTCATATATATCATCTCTCATCTTATCATCTAAATTTAACTTGTCTCTCAAATCAATTAAATTAGAAGAAAAATTATAATAATAAGAATTACGGATGTCCCCTAATGTCTTATTATATGAAATTAAATATTCGGGTTTTACCTTTTTATCTGACATATATCTTATTATGAAATTATAGAAACATATATTTAATACTATTAATTTTACTCATATGTGGTAGTCATAAGTACAAACCTTATGTAATCAACATCAATCATTTTAGGCATACAACCATGACTACATCCACGTCTGTATCTAGTATATACTAACCAAGATATAAATTTAATCAGAGTATATAGACTATGTTTGAATCTAGGTTTTGCAATCTCATAATATTGGGTCCATATATATGTATCAAGTGCGCAATCAGCACAATAGTCTATGCCTAAATCAGTCATTTTTCTATTAAACTCAAGATTGTCAAGTATTGGATTCTTAAATGGTATAAAACTTCTTGCTATAATATTATACCATCTTAACAGATTTTCATGATTACTAACATCATATGATTTAAATTTTTTACCAGTTGTAATCAATCTAGTTTCAGTACTTGTTTTACCAGCCCATGTTTGTATATATATATCTCCATCATAATACGCAAATTTTTTACGGAGATATAATGAAACCAAATCTAACGACTCAAGCTTACCATCTATTTCCACTTGTATTGATTTAACTTTCTCTAACTCATCAGGTATTATGTTTAATGATTTATAAGACTCTTTAAAGGTTTGAATATTCTGATCATCACAAAATGGTGTACGAAACTTTAAACTAGATAGAGTTGGCTTAAGAGCTTCTATTAGTAATATCTGTAGTGCATTGTTTTTTAATATATCTAATTCTGTAGGATGTGATTTTTCATCATCTTTACTACGTATATCAGACATAAACAATATATCATTATTATCATTTTTAAGAGTTGAAAAGTATTTGAATAACTCCGGTGTTGCTAAACATTGAAAGATAAATATCACAGAATTGGAGTTTTTAATTCTACTAATAATAGATCCTTTTTTCTCATGAGTCATGTTGTCTCGATATATGACACTTTCTACTCTACTTATAAATTGTTCATTATGATATATAGGTTTGGAATCGCTTTTATAGTTATCAAGTTTTCCAACTATAGGATCATCCTCAATATCTCGCATTTGAGTACCATCAGTTTTGTCAATTCTCATGACATGATTAGAAGGATCGACGCATATAAATTTTAATTTATTGTTGCTCATTTTATTAACTAAATACCAAAGATATATAGTTTTATGACCAGGCGCTGATCCCGCATAAACAAGTATTACATCTTTATCATACTTAGTATAATAGTGAATAAAGAATTGCACTTCAGCCATAAGTAGCTTCATTTGACCACGATGTATACTTGAAGACAATATACCCGAATCAGGTACATAATTAAGACTTTTGGGTATATCATTTAACATAACTATAGGGTCATATAATCCATAAGTTGGTGAATCGTATATTATATCTAGCTCATTTTGTGTAACATGCGTTACATCGTATAATTTTTCCAAATCAGTTGTTGTTGGTTTTGTTTTAAACTTTTTATGTGTGTAATTAGTTAGACAACGTAAAATTTCTGTTTTATAGTCCCTATATTCATCTTTATGTGCTTGTAGATTCAATGTTAAACTACTTACTAAATTATCAAGCGTATCATATCTTCGGTTGTACTTTGTTTCGATTTCCGATATAACTTTATATACATTACGTTCTGTAATTAGATTACCTAATTTTGCGATATATAAGTTGTTAGCTAGTTCCATTTGATTCATTTTACAACTATATACATATAATTATAAATTCAAAGTTTTTATCTTACAATAAATTATATAGTACAAATATACCAATTTAATTGTATTTAATTAGAGTACTACCAAAATGAGCAATTCTATTTCTAATAGAACTATTATATATAATTAAATACTCTATTAGCATAAAGGTACATAAATTAACTATATCTATAATTTGTCCACAAGCATAACACTTAACCGACTTAGCATACATCACCTTTAATTCACAAGGGATATTAAACTCCAATTTATCAAGTCTTAATAATTCTGAATCAGACCTCATAGTTGTATTCATCATTTTTAAATTGCGTAGATTAGGACAACCAGCTATATAAATTATACCTTGTGTATGCATATTTAAATACCATAAATTAGTCATATTGTATATTTCCCTGATATATGATTTTTTACAATGTAATATTTGTAGCGATGGTAGTTGTATTGTTCTAATATTGGTATTTTTAATGACTAATTTGGTTATATTTGGTAAATTATCAAGCCTATAGATATTGAAACAATTTTTAATATTTAATGTTTCAATCTCATTTAAACCACTTATAGATGTAATATTAATATTACATAACTTAACATATTTTAGTCTAGATAAAGAATTAATATTTATTGTAGTTGTGGATTTAAATTTATTACATATATCTAGATATGTTAAGTTTATTAGTGAATTAATGGTTTCGCAATATTTGATACTCGAAGTTATAACTAGAGACTTAAAATTTCCGTATATAGGAGCATTAACATTTTCTACTATTAAATCGCGATATTCAGAACAAGTATTCATATTTGAAAATGATAAATTGCTTACATAACCTATCATTTTATTAGCATACTTTATTGGTGTTATCTCTACATTCCTAGGAACCCATTCGTCAATTCCTGGCAATAAATGTTTAGTTTTGTTATATAGGGTTTTACTTGTTAATTGTATACTTGCTAAATCGGATGGAGTTAACCATTGTGATATAATAGTAAACCAACATTCTTCTGGTATCGACTCTAAAGACATATTATATATTAATTTTGTTACTAAATTCAAATATATGTCAAGTCAAATATAATAAATAAATCAACTATTAAATCGGATAATATAATATTTTATTTTCAAATACTATAATTTATTTTCAAATACTATAATTTATTTTTGAATATGATAATAATCTATTTAGTATCAATTAACAAATAATGAGTGCTATATTAGGTATTAATGGTGTTTTAGTATATGAAGATGAATTAATTGCATATATAGGTATTGATAAATATGTTGCTATGAAAAGAAAGTTTGTTAGAACCGTATTTTTACAGCACAATCAAACTAAAAGTGCTAGATTGGTAGAAATCACAAAGGATGGTAAAAGAAATGTACTTACTATTAAAAGATTCTTAGCGTTTATTTATTTACAAGATAAATTATTAAAAGATATAACCAATGTGTTACCTGTACCTATGAAAGCTAATATATTAGACTACAGTTATATTCTAACACCTTACCCTATACAAATTTTAGCACATGATTATGTATATAATAACATATTTAATAATACTAAAATAGAGATAGGAAATTCTGGATGTATTGTAGAACTTGAAGCTGGTAAAGGAAAAACAGCATTAGCTGCCATGCTAATCAGGTCATTAAACTATAAAACATTATATGTTGTTGCTAATGAATATTTGATGAATCAAGCTTATAAAGACTTAAAGGGTGTTTTTCCTGATATGCCCATAGGATTATATCACTCTAAACAACGTACTGATGGAATAATAGTAATTATGATAATCAATAGTGTGTTGTCGGATGATTTTGTACTGAATGGTAAGATTATTCCATCAGCTGATTATTTTAGCAGATTTGGATTATCAGTATGGGATGAAATACAAGACTATGCAACTCCTAGTAGAAGTGTTGCATTTACACTTGCTAATACTCGCTGTATGTTGGGATTAACAGCTGAAGCAAATCATCGACTTGATAAAATGGATTTCATTAATCATTACTCTTGTGGACCAGTAATAGTAGTTAATAAGTTACCTGGCTATATAGAAGATGAAAAAATCAAATACAAAAGTATATGTACCATTGTTAAATATTCCGGCCCACCTGAATATACTGAAAACATAATCAATGATAAGACCAATATGATGATGGTATCTCATATGAATAGAATGATATGTCAAGATCCTTATAGAATGACACTAGCCATTAATAAATGTATTCAACTGTATACAGCTGGCAAGAATTTCTTTGTATGGTGTGATATGAGATGTATAGTATTGTTACTTGAATATGTATTATCTAAGTATGGTATTATGTCATTTATGCCTGAAGTTGAAACAAATACTACAGTACTTATGGGTGGTACTAGTATGGATACAGTTAATCGTGCACAAACAGCTAGAGTAATAGTTGCTACATATCAATATGCATATAAAGGTATTAGTTTGCCACGATTCGATTCTATGATATTTTTCACACCAAGAAAATCCCACATATATCAAACTCTTAAACGTATATATAGGTCTGGTGGTGATTCATCCATAACTAGAGAAATATATGATATAGTTGATGAAAATACAGGACTTAAAACACAACTTAGTTCTAGAAAAAAAGAATATAAACGCGATGTATTCGACATGTATATAAAACAATTATCCATTAATTATCAAGATATTACTCCTGATCCTAATTTAAAACTAATATTAAAAGAAGCAGTAACAAAATACATTGATGAATCTAATATTAGAACACTAGAATAAAATAGATTAACTATATTTAATATTTGCATACTCATCATATATACCATGTCTGTATCTAACTGATAATGGATAATTTATAGATTTTCTTGTAGAGTGAGTATCTTTGATAAAGCTGTAAATTTTAAATGGGTAATTATAACAATTGTCTAGATATGTCTTAATTGTAGCATCATTTGTATAGATAACTAATATTTTTAAATTTGTAAATACTTCATATAAATAAGGCAATAATGTATTTGCTGTTATTTTTGTTACTAATGTAAGATGAGTTAATTTAGGTGCATATATATTATATAATATAACTAACGGTATATCTGTTCGCAAATGGGTTAACTCACACATATCAATTGTAAAGTGTTTAATTATAGGTTGACATGCAAATAAATCAAGATGTGTTAAAGCCGATAAATCAAAGTTGTAAAAATTAACACTAGATATATTGTGTATAACTAAATGCTCTGGTTTACCTTGTATATAATGCAAACTAGACAAACTATGACCATTAATATATATTGAACTTGCGCCAATAGGAATCTCAATTCGACTCGCTCTTCTAACTACTATATTCATACGTTTACACATATAAGATTCAGGTATAATCATAACACCACCATCATAAGATATTGAGTATATATCAACACGATGTTTGATTTTTTTAACGCTATTCATAAATATATCTCCATATATTATCAATGACTCAAGGTTAGGTAGTTTATCACATATCTCATCATAAACACTAGAATCACATTCTAGATGCTTCAAACCTGCAAAACTATTAATAATATAAATGTCATAATTATGACAATATATTGATAATCTTTTCACATCACAATCTCGTATATAAGTTCTTTTTGAAGATCCATATATATACAAATTTTCAATATTACAATTAGTCATTTTACAAGATCCACATAATACTTCAACAAGTGTGTTATTAGTACATTCTGTGTAACCAAATATATTATAATAATAATTCACCCAGGCAGGTAAATGATTACCTAAGTTGTTATTATATGATATTTTATCATACCCTATAAATTTATGTGTGGATGTACAACAAATTATTGATTTTTTCCAATTCTCGGGTATATATGTTGAGTGTTTATAAAACTCTATAGTACTTTCATTATTATAACTGTTAGATGCCAATCTAAATTTTGGCGTAATCGAATCTAATACACTAAATCTACGATTAGAACACTTTAAAGCAACTAAATCTCTTACTGTTAAATAATCAGCAATTATAAACATCAATTCATTAGGTATGTCAAGTATATTTATTAGTTTCACACTCATATCGGAATTAATGAAATATATTCTATCAATTAATACTAAAATTGCAATTCAAAAAATATCAAACTAGTTATTTATTTTAGTTAGTTAATTTATTTACTTATTTTAGTTATTTATTTTAGTTATTTATTTTAATTTGTTAGATATACGTATATTATGTGTTAGATATATTAGTATAGGGAATAGTATAGATAGTAGTCATACATCATCCACATATATTAATGAGTTAGATAGTAGTCATACATCATCCACATATATTAATGAGTTAGATAGTATTATTATAATAACAATAGCTAAATCAACATATATCTTTTTAACACTGCATGTAAATAATGAACATACTGCCATACCTAAACACACTAATAAATTAGTTTCTAATTTGTATTTAACTACATCTAAATACTCATCATAAGTTAAATTATCTATTTGTTTGTTAATATCATAAATGCAATACATGATTAATACTATACATAATAACCAATTATAAATATATAGAATTACAGTATCATAGTCAATTATTTCCATAATTATAATGTTTACGAACGCATTATAAACACAACTAATAATTATTAGCTCTTTATATTGTATATCAGGTATATATGAAGAAACATAGAAACTACACAATACTATACCAATATGATTTATTTCGTAATTATAATATTTATAATAACTTATAATTAAAAGTGATAAGAAAGTTACTACCATATTCCATAGTTTATAACCAATATCGGTATCATAATTATGCAGTAAATATTGATAACATTTGAATATAAGCAATTCTATATTTAATGATATGTAAAATGCGCACTTAACTTTGTTTGATATAACTTGGTCCGTCATATATAATATTCTATAATTACATTCAATTATTTATAAACTTAGTAATATTCTAGATATTATTACAACCATACACATAGTTATAATACGAATAACTATATAATGATTATCATAATAATAGCTGTAAAGACTAACCATTGATATACATAATAATATAGGATATATATTATATAATAGAAGTATTTGATTTATTAGGCCTGAATGTTCTTGATAGTCGTATTTAAATACATAGTAGCTAATTTTAATCATAATAATTAATGATGTCACAAATCCCAATAGATAATCTTTAACAATACATAGTTTATAATTGACAAATGAACTTATAATTATATTAATAAACCAAATAAGTGTTAAACCTAAATCTACATAATCTGTGTTAACCCAACATACTAGTAAACCTAAACATAATGAACTATTAGTTAATAACCGTAAACTAGAATTTGCATTGTATTCAATCATGTGTTGCGTTTCGTTATTTGCTATACGATATCGGCTGTCGTATATACCTATTACGCCACTTAAAATATATGAAATTGATACTAATAAAATATTTGCATAAACTTGTATATTATCTATATTTAAAAGTACTTTGATATAGATATATAATATACCAAATATGATTTCTAAACTGTGTATATAAATCATGCTATAGTCAGATTCCATATCGTTGTTATATTAACTCAATAATCATAATTCAATTAATTAATCAAATATAACATATTATGATTACATATTGGTATGTAATTATAATATGTAAGTATAATATATTATATATAATATACGTTATACTATAATATATTATACTTTACATTATGCCTCCTAAAGTACAGAAGAAAGCAGCTGCTAAAACAGCTAAAGCACCAGCTAAAACAAAAGCAAAGTCATCTTCTGTCGTAGGTTTAAAAACATCAAGTAAACCAGTAACCAAATCCAAGGATTCTGATGAAATTAAAGCAGTTGTTATGTTGGTTTTCACTAAATGTAATGGAGCAGTTAGTCTATTGATTGGTAAAGAATCATATGAAAAGTGGGGTGCTCCAGGAGGTGGCCTAAATCCATCGGAAAAACTAGAAGATGCTTGTAAACGTATATTCCAAACTGAAATAGGACACCCTATGTTTACTTCTAAACATTCCCATAGTTTTAGGTATAAAAATGCACAAATTTTTATGTTTTACACTGAAGAATGTATAAAAGAAGAATTCGGACCTAATGTTAAACAACCATCAGAATTGCTAGAACTCAAACATGTACCTGTTAGCACGTTATATAAATTTATTGATAGTCCCAATCTAGATAAACCTCTTAGAGCTATTTTTATATCTATGATGGTTGAGTGTAAACCCCAAATTTCATCATTTGTTGATAAATGTAAGTAAATTAAATAAGATACCATATTTTATTTTTTTGAATTTAATTATTAGTAAATATAAACATGAGCCTAACTGATTTGTCATTTGATACAATGGAAAGCATAATTAGAATCCTGGGACTGCGCGATGTTGTTGCCTTATCACTAGTTAATAAACAATTATATCATAATATACGATTGATGAAACTTGGAAAAACTGATATTATAGTAATTCCAAAACATAAACAAGCAACAATACCAGACTCGTGGTTAGATAGCATAATAGTTGCAAATCTTAATAATCATACCTTTCTACCCAAAAATGTTAAAAGGTTACGATCATTTTCACCAGTATCTCAGGAATTATTAAATAATTTGACTTACTTTGAAGCTAGATATACTGTTAATAAATTCACTATAACAAACAATAAAATTGATTATCTATCAATTTTAGGTGATGTATCACAAATCAAAAGCACATCATTAGAGTATTTAAGCATATCTAAAAGCGAATATCAGATTAATCCCAAATATATCCCTAACCTTAAATATCTATATATGGATTACGATGTTAATGTAGATTTAGTTAAAGATTTAAAGTTAATTAAAATAGAAGCATATTGCAACACAAACTTTACACATAGTTATGTAAAGGAACTCGTACTAAACATGTTTGCTCATAGCATAATTGATTGTGCAATGTTAGTTCAAATTTCTATTGATTGTTGTGAAAATGAACGTACAATGATAATCAAAAATTGCCCAAAGTTAAAAGATGTAACTGTTATATACAACTCTGTCAACAACAATGATATCATACTACAAATTAATAATTTGGAATTTAATGGCAATACATTATCTCATGCAAACACTGTAGATAGCCCATATATTTGGACTATTACCAACAACTGTACTAATATTAATATTAGTATTGCTAACTGCGTTTCACTTGTAACATCACATAATACAAAAATTAGAAATGCATTTCCAAATAGTGTTATTCATATTATTGATTCATTTAACACTGAGATATACATAACTGACGTTAGCTTATTTCATATAAAAAATCACATATCATATCACAATGAACCTATAATTATAAGTTTAATAAGTCCTATAAGAACAGTTAAAAAAATTAATTTTATAACTGATTGCAATATTTCTATTAGTAGTAGTTATGTTCGCAAAATCAAAAAATTCTTTCCACAACTAACTAGTATTAATATCGAACATGAAAGACATCCCAGATATACACATATAGATGAATTTGAAGTATGTGGATACAATGAAGTTGTTCTTAGAGGTTGTAAGATAAAATATACCGAACTTAAACATGGTAATAGAATACCATTAGGATATATATATAAGTTTGCTTTCATTACACAAGAGTAATCATAATTATATAATAATCATAACCAACAGTAATTGTAATTATATAATATGCTAATTTTTTGAATGAATATATTTTAGATAATGCATATAATAACAACAGCAGTATGTTGAGTGACCTTGAACAACAACCCTATGATATATGGTGTATAATAGCTAATCATATAACTAGACGTGATATGGTATCATTACTATTAACTTCACGTTCGTTATATAATACAATAAGGCATGTACCTATACCTTATGAAAGTGAACCCATACATGTTAACAAAAACACAATTATATCTGATACTTGGATTGATAATATACCA
>Ga0214917_10006144_pt1 | contig 12578 bp, 10 predicted proteins | sample LL_1208_BB_MetaG_FD_177983 | JGI IMG/M metagenome (GOLD analysis project Ga0214917, IMG submission 177983) | Freshwater microbial communities from Lake Lanier, Atlanta, Georgia, United States - LL_1208_BB | ecosystem: Environmental > Aquatic > Freshwater > Lake | place: USA: Georgia | collected... | reverse complement strand
TTTTTCCGCAGCCGCTTGGATCAGATGATCGATCTGCGCCACCCGCTGGCCGTGCTCGCGTCGCGCATGCCGTGGCAGGAACTGGAGGCCTCGATCGCCCACCTGTTCGCCAAGGCCGTGCGCGCTGGCCAGAAGATTGAGGACGTGGATCTGTTCGGTGGCGTGGCCAAGGTGGTCGGTGCCGGCATCTCGCCAGCCGGTCGTCCCCGCCTGCCGCTGCGCCTGATGATCTCGCTGCTGTACCTCAAGCACGCCTTCAACGAGAGCGACGAGGGGGTCGTTGAGCGCTGGGCCGAGACGCCCACCTGGCAGTACTTCTCGGGTATGGATTACTTCGAGCACCGCTGGCCCTGCGACCCCACCCAGTTGGTCCACTTCCGCAAGGCCATGGGCGAAGAAGGTGTGGAGGCCCTGCTGCAGCAAACGATCAATGTGGCCCTCACGTTGAAGCTCATCTCCAAGGCCAGCCTGTCTACCGTCATCGTCGACTCCACCATCCAGCACAAGGCCATCGCCTACCCCACGGACGCCAAGATGCTGGAGACCGCGCGGACCAAGTTGGTGGCCGCCGCCAAGGACCAGGGGATCGAACTGAAGCAGACCTTCACCAAGGAAGGCCGCCACTTGTGCCGCAAGGCTGGGCGCTACGCCCATGCCAAGCAGTACAAGCGCATGCGCAAGACACTCAAGCGCCAACGCACCATCGTCGGCCGCCTGCGCAGGGAGATTGACCGCAAGCTCAGCCCGCTGGGCCAGGCCGCACGGGACGCCATGGCCAGCACCTTGGCCAAGGCTGACCGGGTCTTCGACCAGACCAAGGGCAAGAAGATCAAGGGCGGCAAGCCCAAGCTCTACAGCTGGCATGCCCCTGAGGCCCACTGCTTCAACAAAGGCAAGGCCCGCACCCCATTCGAGTTTGGGGCGAAGGTGGGCATCGCCGTCACCGCCAAGGGCAATCTCATCGTCGGCGCCCGTGCGTTTACTGGTGCGCCGTTCGATGGCCACACGCTGCATGAACAAATCGAGCAGACCACCATCTTGCTGCAGGACAGTGGCATCAAGCCCACCACCGCGGTGGTGGACCTGGGCTACCGCGGCGTGGATGCCCACAACCCGGGGCTGACCATCACGCATCGTGGTAAGGCCAAGAGGCTGGACGCTGAAGGACTCAAGCTCATCAAACGGCGCAACGCCATCGAGCCTGTGATCGGGCACCTGAAGGCCGACCACCGGATGGACCGTTGCCATCTGAAGGGTGAGATTGGCGACAGGCTGCATGCGGTGCTGTGCGCCGCGGGCTACAACATCCGGTGGCTGCTGCGGGCCATCGCCCGCAAGGGCCTGACGGCCTTTTTGCGTCTGTTGCCGGCATCGGCAGTGGCTGCTGTCGTGGCTTGGTTCGCCGACCACCGGGACATGATGGCGTTCATGCGGCCCTCAAATCCAGTGGCGGTTGCTTGAAATTGAATTCTTCAGGGACGACGACCTCGCTCCCCGCGTCAGCGAGGTGGTTGACCTGCTGCGCAAGCACTTCTCCACGATGAAGGTTGTCACCGTCCAGTCCAACATCGCCTTCGAGGCCTCGCCAGCCGACACGACCCCGCTCAAGGCAGCACCCGGCAGGGACTCCGAACACACCCTCGAGTCGGAGATCCCACTCATCATCGAGCATGAGCGAGTCAAGCGCGCCAGGCAAGGCACCGCTGTTGCCACGCGGCCGCCACGGGTCCTGGTGACAAGCGCCTCGCGCAAGATACCGCTCGTGCGTGCGTTGCAGCAGGCGGCTCGGGCGATCCACTCCGAAGCCCGAGTGGTCGCAGGCGACATGGACCCGAACGCGCTGAGCTTCCATGTGGCTGATGAGTCCTGGACCATGCCGAGCTTGGCGGACAGCGAGGTCGACGAGCTGCTGGCGCAATGCCTTAGGTTGGGCATCACGGCCGTACTGCCCACGCGTGACGGCGAACTGATGTTCTGGGCCCGGCACGCGGCGAAGTTCCGGCAGGCTGGCGTTGAGGTGCTGGTGTCGGGCCCGGAGGCGCTGCAGCGGTGCTTGGACAAGCTGGCGTTTTCGGAGTTCGGCGTCTGCCACGGCCTGCCGCTGATTCCCGCGGCCCTGTCCGCGAGCGACCTGTGCACCGAGCGCTTCGTCGTCAAGGAGCGCTTCGGCGCCGGCTCGCGTGCCATCGGTATGAACCTCGACCGCACGCAGGCGATCTCCCACGCGGCCACGCTGCAGGCCCCGATCTTTCAGCCTTTCGTTGGCGGGCAAGAGATCAGCGTCGACGCCTGGCTGGACCGCGGCGGCCGCGTCAAGGGCCTCGTGCTGCGGCGGCGCGACCTCGTCGTCAACGGCGAGTCGCAGATCACGACCACCTTCCGTGACGCCGCGCTCGAAGAGCAGGCCGCAGCCATCCTGGGCCGCCTGGCGCTGCGGGGCCCGGTGGTGATGCAGGCGATCATCGATGCGGTGGGCAGCCTGCAAGTGATCGAGTGCAACGCCCGGTTCGGCGGCGCCTCGACGGCATCGATCGCCGCAGGTCTCGACGGCCTGCGGTGGTCGCTGCTTGAAGCCGCGGGCGCACCTATCGACGACTACCCATTCCTTCGCGCAGCCGGAGAAGTGCGGCAGGTCCGGGTACCGGCAGACATATACGTCCATGGTCCTGATCTTTGACCTCGATGACACGCTCTACCCGGAGATCACCTACGTGCAAAGCGGCTTCGCTGCCGTCGCCGAGGCAATGCAGCGCCGACATGGCTGGGACGCAGCCGAGTCGCTCGCGCTCATGAACGAGGTTCTGCGCACACGGGGCCGTGGCGCTGTCTTCGACGCGCTCTTAGCAGCGCGTGGTGCGCTCACGCGCAAGGCCGTGCGCGACTGCGTGGCCCTGTACCGGCACCACGAGCCGCGCATCGCGCTCGCGCCCGAGGCCGAAGTGTTCCTGCGCCGCTGGCCCGGCCGGCCTTATCTGGTAACCGACGGCCACAAGGTCGTGCAGGCGAAGAAGGTCGAGGCGCTGGGTATCCGACCGCGCTTCAAGCGGGTGTACATCACCCACCGATACGGCGTCCGCCATGCGAAGCCATCGCCCTACTGCTTCGACCTGATACGGCGCGCCGAACGCTGCAATTATTCCGACCTGATCTACGTCGGCGACAACCCGACCAAGGACTTCATGTCGCTGAACACCCTGGGCGGCATTACGGTACGCGTGCTAACGGGCGAGCACCGCGGCGTAGCCGCCAAGCCCAAGCATGACGGTCGTCACCGCATCGAGAGCCTTCGCGACCTAGAGTCGCTGCTTCGCTTTTTGGCAACTGCCCCCACCGGAGACGGAATATGAGAATCCTGGACCGCGAGATCGGTTTCGGCCAACGGCCCTACCTCATTGCAGAGATGTCCGGCAACCACAACCGCTCGCTCGACCGCGCGCTGGCGATCGTCGATGCTGCGGCGGCAGCCGGTGCCGACGCAATCAAGTTGCAGACCTACACCGCTGACACCATGACGCTGAACGTGCACACGGCCGGCTTCGTTATCGACGACCCTGCCAGCCTGTGGACGGGCCGTCAGCTCTACGACCTCTACAAGGAGGCCTACACACCCTGGGAGTGGCACGCGCCTATCATCGAGCGAGCCCGCAGCCGCGGCATGCACTGTTTCAGCTCGCCCTTCGATGAGACCGCGGTCGACTTCCTGCAGGGCCTAGACGTGCCAGCGTACAAGATAGCCTCGTTCGAAAACACTGACCTGCCGCTTATCCGCAAGGTCGCGTCCACCGGCAAGCCGATGATCATCTCCACCGGGATGGCTACCGTGGCCGAAATTGACGAGGCGGTGCGCACTGCCCATGAAGCCGGCTGCCGAGACATCGTGCTACTCAAGTGCACAAGTACCTACCCGGCTACGCCGGAGAACACCAATATCCGTACGATCCCGAACATGCGGGAGACCTTTGGCTGCGAGATCGGGTTGTCAGATCACACCATGGGCACCGGTGTCGCCGTCGGCGCGATTGCTCTGGGCGCTACAGTCATTGAAAAGCACTTCACTCTGCAGCGCAGCGATGGGGGCGTGGACTCAGCGTTTTCCATGGAGCCAGAGGAATTCGCCGCACTCCGGCGCGAGGGCGACCGCGCGTGGCAGGCTCTCGGGAAAGTCACCTATGGCGGTACTGCCGCCGAGTTGAAGTCACGCGAACACCGACGAAGCCTCTACATCGGCTGCGACGTCCAAGCGGGGGCAGTGCTCTCACGCGAACACATTCGTATCGTTCGTCCAGGGTTTGGTTTGCCTCCCAAGTACCTGGATGCGGTACTGGGCCGCCGGGTTGCCCACGCTGTGCTAACTGGAACACCAATAACCTGGGCATTGCTCTCGTGATGGTGATGAGGAAGCGGTCTCAGAGCACCCCCGCCAGATCGCACTCTCCGGCACCAGCTTGCACCGTGCCACAAGCGCCCGAGCTGGGGCTTCTAGAAGTGCTTCCAGAGGCTTCGGTCAGACGGGCATGGCTGGAACCACAAGCGCGTATACCGGGTATGCGGGATGCGGCGCAACCTGAAGCGCAAGGCGCGGAAGCGACTTGTGACCCGCGAGCGCCAGCCGCTGCTCGCCAGCCAGGAGCCCAATAGGGTGTGGGCGCTGGCCTTCATGCGAGACACGATGTAGGGCCACACGAGTCCCTGGGCGATGTGCCGCCGGTCCAGACAAGCCCACGCGACACCCAAAGTATTTAATCAGAATACGAATATATTTGCGTGCCAAGTAGAGCAACGGGCCGAGATAAAGAGGGGTTTGCGCAAACGCCTAATGACCCGAATACCGAAGAAACCAGAAAGGACTAAAAAATACCAAGTGGGGAACCATGCTAAACCGCGCATCAATACAACTACCACAAGCAAAGTTTCTTAGAATAATGACAAACCAAAGTGGTTGTCTTTTTAGAGCAACTCTTAATTATCAATGAGCATAGTAGTTATCCAAGCTAGAATAAATTCCTCCCGTCTACCGGGCAAGGTGCTGTTGCCGATATGTGGAATACCATTAGTGGTTTTGGCAGCCAAACGCGCAGGAAACAAAGGACGCAATGTGATCGTGGCGACCTCCGAGGAATCCAGTGACGACTCATTGGTGAGTACATTATCCATTCACAACATAAAGTTCTTTCGGGGAAGTCTAGAAAATACACTGCAACGATTCGTCGAGTGCACAAAATCATATCATAACAGTTCACTCATATTTCGACTCACCGCCGATAATTGCTTCCCAGACGGGGGCCTACTTGACGAAGTCGAAGCCGACTTTCTGAGCCGAAACCTAGATTACATAGTCTGCAATGGAGAAGAATCAGGGCTGCCGTACGGAGTAAGTGTAGAGTTAACACGTTTGACCCACATCAGAGATGCCGACAGGGCTACAAGCGACGTCTTCGATCAGGAGCACGTAACGCCATATATCGCACGAAAATTTGGGCGGCAATTCTTTACCAAATACAAGCATTTAAATATGGGCCATTATCGCTGCACAATTGACAATCTCGATGATTATCTATCTGTTGCAAGCGCATTCGCAGGGGTATCAAATCCTGTCGAGATCTGCACTCAATCGCTAGTTGAGAGACTAACTAAAGCGCCCTATCAACCAGAAATCACCTTCAAAGCAAAGAAACTCGCGTTGGGCACAGCCCAACTTGGAATGACCTACGGAATCAATAATAAAGTAGGAAAGCCGATCAAAAAGACTTCGATAGATATAATAAAGACAGCAATCGCGAATGGAGTAGAATTGCTAGACACAGCAAGGGCTTACGGCGATGCAGAAACGACAATCGGCCAAATAATAAAAGATGGCTGGGGAAGCCGCGTTCGAATAGTAACAAAACTGCCGCCCTTAAATGAGTGCGGAGCGAATGAATCAAACAGATTCATCAATTCATTGGTAGACCTAAACATCGCGCGCTCCTGTGCGGCTCTTAGACAAGAGAGACTAGATATACTCATGCTTCACCGCGCATCCCACATAAGTAGATGGCGCGGCGCAGTCTGGAATCGCCTTATCCAGCACAAGAAAAACGGCAATCTCCGACAGCTTGGCGTATCCGTGCAATCGCCGAAAGAATTAGAAGATGTTATCTCTTGCCGGGAAATTGAGCACATTCAATTGCCACTAAACATTCTGGATTGGCGATGGGAGAAGGCAATCGATACGATAAAGAAAGAAAAATTGCAGCGAAATCTTTCAATATATCTAAGAAGTTCATTACTACAGGGCCTGCTCATCAGCGAAAATCCGCTTCACTGGAAGAGGGCGAATATTAAAACTCCAGAGAAAATAATGAGCTGGCTAAAAACAGAATGTGACAAGATTGAGTGCGATAGCGTATTGGAATTATGTTTAAGGTACGCAAACTCATTAGATTGGGCGGACGCAGTAGTTGTTGGGATTGAGTCGCTGAATCAACTAAAGGAAAATTTGAGAGTATTTTCGACAAAACCACTTACTAAAGAATACATAGAATCAATTAATCAAACGCGTCCGATACTTAGCGAAAAAGCTCTAAATCCAGCATTATGGGCAAGCCATGTATAACCCGGAAAACTTATTCTCACTCAAGGGAAAGACGGCCCTAATTACCGGAGCCACCGGGCATCTAGGGCGGGCTATTGCATACATATTTGCCGAATCAGGGGCGCACGTAATTCTCAATGCTCGTTGCCGCGAGCAAGTTAGCGAACTTGTTGGCCAGATGAATGCTTTAGGGTTAAGCGCGGAGGGGGCCGTCTTTGACATTAGATCTCAAATTGAAATAAGAGACTTTGCACATAGTCTCTCGCAGAATCCACTAAATGTGCTAGTAAATAATGCATATTCGGGAGGCGCGGGGACAATAGAAACGTGCGATGAGGAGCAATATTTACTCGCGCACGAAGCAACAACTTTGGCAGCACACCGAATGTTGGTGTCCTTATTGCCAAACATTAGACGCGCTGTAATGCAAGCCAAAGATGCTTCTATAATTAATATCGCATCGATGTACGGAATAGTGAGCCCGAACCAAAGAATATATGATAATCCGATTGATGCGAATCCGCCCTTTTATGGTGCAGCCAAAGCTGCGCTAATACAGTGGACAAGATATGCCGCGTGTGAGTTTGCGAGAGAAAGTATAAGGATAAACTGCATCTCGCCCGGCCCTTTTCCCCGACGAGAGGTCGTCGCGAAAAGAGAGAAATTAATCAGTGAACTAAAGTCGAGAATTCCTATGGGGCGCGTCGCGGCCGCTGATGAGATAAAAGGCCCAGCCTTATTCTTGGCGTCTTCCGCGTCTACATTCGTAACCGGAGCCAACATTGTTGTAGATGGCGGCTGGTCATGTTGGTAGCCCCTGGGCCACTGCAATTAAACTAAGAAATCCCGGCTTTCTTAAAATCTCAATCAACCGCGGTTTAAGCAGCAACAGCAGTCATCAATGAAACAAAATACGCAGGAGGGAGGCTGGCGAGCACTCTCACGTTATCGGAACATATATCCCGGCGTGAGCGTGCTACTGGGATGCGAAACAGTTGAGATACCTCATTCACAGCAAGTCATCCAGGCCAAAATGAGCGGAAAAGTCATTGGATGACGGCTAATGTTCGCGCAAAAAGTTTCCTGATTAGCGATGAACCTCAGCAACCCTGATTCCGCTCTCGGGCTGCCTGGGAGTGGCCACGAGCGCCTTGAGCAGACAGCCGAGCATCGCACGCATGTCGTAGCGGCGATTGAAGCGGAACTGCACCTCGGCCAGGTACCGGTAGCCGTACTTCGCGAACTTCACCGCGTGGTAGGTGCCCGTCAGGGCGGTCTTGATGTTGCCGATCAGGGTGTTGACGGCCTTGAACTTCTTGTTGAGCACGCTGGCCTTGCCGCCGCCGGTGATCTCACGGTCATGGACCGCTCCCATGGAAGCTGCCACGGTGAAGCACCCCAGCCCGTCGGACACCACCGTCAGCGGCAATCCCATGCTCGTTGTGATGAAGGTCTTGACCGCGTCGTGGGTGAAGGGGCGAGCAGCCAGGCAGGCCAGGTCGGGGCGGCCTTCCTCGGTGGTCTGAACCGCGACGATGAAGGGGATCTTGTTCTCCGAGCCGCGCCCCCGCTTGCCGCCACTTCTCTCCCCGCCCAGGTAGGCGTCGTCGACTTCGACGCGGCCCGTGAGCTTACGGTCGGCTTCGGCGAGGTGCATGCCTTGCAGGAGCTTGTGCTTGATGAGCCACGCCGTTCGGTAGCTCACCCCAAGCTGGCGGGTCAACTCCAGGGCCGAGACATTGTTCTTGGCCTGGGTGAGCAACTGCATCGCCAGGAACCACCGCGTCAGGGGCAGCTTGGTAGCCTCGAAGACCGTGCCGCCGATGACGCTGCACTGGTGCTGGCAGCCGCCGCACTGCCAGTACAACCGGCCTTCGCGCCGGAAGCTGGTACGGGACTGCATGACACCGCACGCCGGGCAGACGAAGCCGCGGGGCCAGCGGGCGGCGACAACCGCCTGCTCGCACTGCTGCTCCGTGCCGTAGAGCTCAAGGAACTCCGGCATCGACAGGCCCTTCTGGAACTGGACTCGGTTCATTGGCATGGCGCATCTCCTGGTGGAATGCACCCATCTTCTTGTCTCACTGGCTCACAGAGTGAGCTTGCTGAGGTTGGACGCTAATCAGCTTCACAGCCCCGTGCCCGGGGCAGGCGTTCGCGGAGAAACGAATGTGGGGTACAAGGTGAGCGGCGGTGCCGAGATGACCGACTATCCACTGGTGCGAGCTTGTGCGAGCCCGTTAATCAGCGTGGTCCGGGATTCGTCGGCGACATTAGCGAGCGCAGCGATGTGCATCCCGTTCAAGAGATCGAGTCGAATTCGACGTTTCCCATGGCACCGCCGCTCATCAATCATCTTGGAGCAGACGATGGCGATGCGCAAGCGAGACGAAGAGGAGGTCTTCCCCCATGCCGCCGGGATCGACGTGGGAGCGTCGAGTCACTGGGTGGCGGTTCCCAAGCACCTGGCCGAGGAGTCGGTGCGCGAGTTTGGCGCCATGACCGACGACCTGAACGCCCTGGCCGATTGGCTGCTGGCGTGCAGCGTCGACACGGTGGCGCTGGAGTCCACTGGCGTGTACTGGATTCCGATCTACGAGGTACTGGAGCAGCGCGGCCTGAAGGTTTGGCTGGTCGACGCCCGGCAAATGAAATACGTTCCCGGCCGCAAGAGTGACGTGCAGGACTGCCAGTGGCTGCAGCGGCTCATGAGCCTGGGGCTGCTGCGCGCGGCTTGGCGCCCTAGTGATGAGGTCTGCGTCGTGCGTGCCGTGGTACGCCAGCGCGACGTCCTGCTCACCGAGCAAGGAACCTGGGTGCAGCGTATGCAAAAGGCGCTCGTACAAATGAACATCCAGCTCACCGAGGTACTTAGCGACGTCATGGGCATGACCGGCCAGGCGATCATCCGCGACATCGTCGCCGGCGAGCGCGACCCGCTCGTGTTGGCGCGGCATCACAACCACCGCATCAAGGCCAGCAAGGACGAGGTCACCAAGGCGTTGACCGGCAACTGGCGCGATGAGCACCTGTTCCTGCTCAAGCAGTCGCTGGCGATCTTCGACGATCTGGCCAAGCGCGTCCAGGAGTGCGATGCCAAGATCGAAGCGCTGCTCGCACCTTTGCAGCGGCACACCGTCCAGCTCAAGGCTTCGCTCAAGGGCAAAGGCAAGAACAACCCTGCCTTCGACGTGCGCCAAGCCATGGCCAATTGGGCGGGCGTAGACCTCACGCGTATCGACGGCCTGGGGGTCAGCGTCGTGATGAAGCTGCTGTCGGAGATCGGCACGGACCTCAGCCGCTTCGCCAACGTCAAACACTTCTGCTCCTGGCTCGGACTGTGTCCTGGCACCAAGGTCAGCGGCGGCAAGGTGCTGTCGGCCGGTACCAAGCGATCGGCCAATCGCGCACGACAGGCCTTGAAGATGGCCGCCATGAGCCTGTCGCGCAGCGACTCGGCTCTGGGCGCCTTCTACCGCCGGCTGTGCTCACGTATGGACAAGCCCCGAGCCAACACCGCCGTTGCCCACAAGCTATCCCGAATGGTCTACTACATGCTCACTCGCGGCGAGGAATATGTCGACCAAGGCCGCGAGCGCTACGAAGAGCAACAGCGCCAGCGCAGCATCTCCGCGCTCAAGCGCCGTGCGGCAGCGCTTGGCTTCCAGGTCGCCCCCATTGCTGCGGCAGCTTGACTGGCCCGGAATCGGCGTTGTTTCTCAAGAGGAAAAGTTTAAGCTCGCTTCGAACGGTCCACCAACGTATTTGGGGCTAACTGATGCCCATACAGCTTACAATAATGCTACGAACGAACTTTATAAACGAACCTTTAGTCAGCTTTCCAGGCGAGCCATGACGAAATAGATAGATAGCCGCCTCGTCATTTTCGGTCGATAACAAAGAAAACACTTTAGTATATCACAAATGATCATCAAGTCTATCTTAAAAAAGGCTCTAAATAGAGCTGGATATGTAATATGCAAGAATTCGCCATTGCTCCTGAATGGGCAGGAGCTTAAGTTGCTATATGAAGCGGCGCCATGGATTAAGGTTTGGATGAATTTGACCAAACAAAAACGCGATATAGTGCTACCATTCTTAGCCCTTTCGAAATCACAACTCGGGCAAGATATATTCGCCTTATCGGAGATTCTCGCCGCCAGCCGGCCTAATCGTGGATTCTTTGTTGAAATAGGTGCGTCAGACGGCTTAAGATTTAGTAACACATGGCTAATGGAGAAATGCCTGGGATGGGACGGAATACTGGTTGAGCCATCAAAAATTCGATATTCATCACTAACTAAGAATAGGACATGCAAAGTTGACGTACGCGCCGTCTACGAGAAGACGGGTCTAAACCTTAAGTTCTTAGATCTTCATGGCGATTCCGAGTATGCCGAACTTTCCGGCCTAAAGGATTACAGCATGAACGATGATCGAGGAAAGATTCGTAATCAAAAGGCTACAGAGTATGATGTGACGACAATCCGATTAGATGATCTCCTTGCTACGTACAACGCGCCTTTTAATATTGAATTTCTGTCGGTGGATACGGAAGGCAGCGAACTGCAAGTCATTAGATCTGTAGATTTTGAAAAATATTCATTCGATGTTATCTGCATTGAACATAATTTCAACACACTTATTCAAGAGCAAATATTCAGCTTAATAGCGCCTCACGGGTATAAGCGTGTATTTCAAGGCGCATCCGCTTGGGATGACTGGTATGTGCTGAAACGTTAGCTATAGGTATTCGGCTACGTGTGATAAAGCGCAATCAGATGATCAAAACGGTAATACTGTGCTGCGATGGGGACTCAAGCGATCCGGACACTTGGTCAAATATTCCATTTATGCTTGAGAGTAGTTTACGCAGTAAGGGCATAAATATAGTTCGTGTCGATCTAAGTCCCAACCCGATAGCGAAGTTTATGTGGCGTTATAGTGTCGGGGTAATACATAAACTACTCCACTGGCGAACGAGCTACGATTTCTTCCGCTCGCGGACACATGCAATCTTGACTACTGCTCGAATGAATAGGGCTATTAGAAGGCACGGAGGTGAGGAAACAATATTAATAAATACGTCAATCAGCCACGCACCAACGTTAAAATCTATACCAATAATATTAATAAGCGATTGGTCGTACGAACACTATATTCGCCAATTTCTAAGCAGAAGTCCAGATTATTCCGAGAGAACTACAATAAAGCGAGATAAGCAAGTGGCTTCTCGTGCAAGCTTAAATATTATGCTTTTTCCGCTGTCTTCTAAGAGACTATCAGCGCAAATTCCGTCGGCGAAGTTCATTTACATATCACACGTTACAAACATACACCCCTGCGCCCCAATGCCAGTAAATGTAATTCGAAATCCGGCTCGCTCCACAAATCCAAAGCTCGGCCGGCTATCCATAGTATACATCGGCAGACGCAAATATTTGCCGGAACTTGTCCTGCTAAAATCTATCATGAGGGACATTAAAAACGAAGTAAATTTGTCGGTTGATATAATAGGAATAGAGGAGGATGAGCAAAGAATCTTTCCAAAATCAGACTCACAAGTAAGATTTCATGGATACCTTAGGAAAAACAATAGTAGCCAACGAAATACTTTCTATCAGATTCTGGATGACGCAGATATAATGATAAATTTGACTTCTCCATGGGGGCCTTTTTCTGCGACGCTTGAGGCAATGTATTATTACACGGCTATTATATCCCCGCCTTATGACGAGTTTGTTGAAGTATTTGGGGAAGATGCTGAGTTTGTCGATTATATTTACAACAGTGATCCCCGGGCTATTGCAAATCAGATTAGAAAATTAATCATGAACCCGCAATTGCTTCGGGCCAGAAAATGTGCCGCACGTATTGCCCCCCGCGTCAGAATTGTTGTCCCTTGAATAGAATTCAAAAGTTTGGGGCTTCAAAGGAGTGGACGTGGCTCGATACGGACAAGGATTTAAAGACAGAGCGGTGGCGAGGTTGCTGCCGCCGGAGA
>Ga0214917_10006143_pt1 | contig 12579 bp, 10 predicted proteins | sample LL_1208_BB_MetaG_FD_177983 | JGI IMG/M metagenome (GOLD analysis project Ga0214917, IMG submission 177983) | Freshwater microbial communities from Lake Lanier, Atlanta, Georgia, United States - LL_1208_BB | ecosystem: Environmental > Aquatic > Freshwater > Lake | place: USA: Georgia | collected... | reverse complement strand
GATGGCTACAACGCCGATGGCTACAACGCCGATGGCTACAACGCCGATGGCTACAACGCCGATGGCTACAACGCCGATGGCTACAACGCCGATGGCTACAACGCCGATGGCTACAACGCCGATGGCTACGATGTGGATGGTTACGACAAAGAGGGTTTAGATTTAAACGGGATAGCAAAGCCCGCATTTGGTGGTGGTGATGATGACGATGAAGACGAGGATCATGAAGACCAAAACGAAGAGAATGGTGACTTTCAGTGAATGCTCTCATAACTAAAATAGGATGTTCATACGTATGCGAAAACTGTCAGTAACTCTTCTGGTTCAGGCCATATTTGCAACGTGTTTAGCGATGGCGCCTGTAGCTCTCGTTAGTGAGCCTGCTTTTGCGGGGACCCTTGAAACACTGACATTTTCAAGAAACAAAGTGGCATCGATTTACGATAGTCAAGGTCGAGACCCGATGGATTGCTACAAAAGCTCAGGCACCTGTGGCGGAACAAAGACTGCAACAAACGAACAATCTTTACCAGCTGGGGGTTACTTCAAAATTGCTGCTTACCCAGATCCAACTTATCGATCTATGTTTTATATCTGTAATGCGTCTAATTCCTGCTCGGGTTATGCAAACGGAAATATCTATGCGTATAAGCCGGGTGAGTATCTATTACTCAGGATTCGCAATAATTTTCCTACAAAAGATTGGCTTTTGATATTTTCTCTTGGCAGTGCGAATCCCTATCTCGTCAGTAACGGGTCCACAATTTCATGGACCTTTGATTCTGCAATTTTGGGTCAGGGAATTTATAACGCAGCCCCAACAAATGTGAGTGCAAGTGTCACTGGAACTTTTCGTGTCGGAGAAACGCTCACCGGTGTAGAGAGCTATTCCGGAGTGGATGTTGAAGTTACTCGCCAATGGAAACGTTCCGATTATTATCGGCCGAGCTACAATGTTGGTGGCACAGACATACCAGGGGCCACCAGCAATACATACACGTTAACCAGCGCCGATTTAGGTAAATATATTCGTTATGTAGTTAAAACTCGTAACATGCAAGGCTTTGGCACCGATGCGCCATTTGGTGCAGGATCTGAATACACAGTGGTAGCCGCTGCGTTATCAGGAGCTCTCACCCCTACATTTGGCACCTACACCCGAACCGCAACGGGATTTACAGTTGCAATCACTAATTACAACACTGCTTTCACTTGGGCTGGTACTGCAACTAATGGTGGTTCTGTTTCTTTCAGTGGAACCAATAACAATGGATTAGCAACAATTACAGGGCTCGCAGCGAATACTGCTTCGGTGGCAACAATTACAACCACCAGAACTGATTACAACAGTGGATCTGCAACAACAGCTTCAACAACCTCACTCAACTCTGCATTGACTCCTACTTTTGGTACTTACACTCGCACCGCTGACGGTTTTACTGTCGTGATTTCAAACTATGACACTGCCTACACTTGGGGCGGAACTGCAACGAATGGTGGGTCTGTCGCCTTCAGTGGAACTACCAACAATGGATTAGCCACAATTACAGGGCTCGCAGCGAATACTGCTTCCGTGGCAACAATCACGACTACACGTTCTGACTATGCATCCGGTAGCGCCAACACCACTTCCACTTCATCTTTGGCGGCAGCTCTTAACCCAACGTATGGAACTTATACCCAAACCTCAACTGGTTATACCGTTCAAATCAGTAATTACAGTAACCAATACACGTGGGCTGGTAGCGCTACCAATGGCGCTTCAGTCTCTATTTCCAACACTGGGTTTGTAACAGTCTCAGGTTTATCTGCTGGCGCTTCGGCGGTGGCAACAATTACGACTACACGATCTGGGTATGTATCCGGAAGCTCTAGTACTACCTCTACTTCAGCGTTGCTAGGAGCTTTGACTCCAGCACTTGGTGTGTACACCCGGACTGCCAACGGTTTCACGGTCACAATTACCAATTACGACCCCGCCTACACATGGAGTGGCTCCGCAACTCGAGGCGGCTCCGTCTCTTTCAGCGGAACGTCAAATAATGGTTTGGCAACAATCACAGGCGTTGCTGCAGATACAGCCTCAGTCGCAACAATCAATACCTCAAGAACTGGTTATCAAAGTGGAACCGCAACGAGCACTTCAACTAACTCACTTGCGGCGGCGCTAACACCAAATGTTAGTTCAGTGACTTCTTCTTTAAGTGGTTTTACTTTTAATGTAACGAATTACAATTCTTCTTATACGTTTTCACTCTCCAGCACTTCGGGAACTGCAACTGCAGGCACTCCTTCTAGAAACACGCTACCGATTACCGTAACGGGTCTATCGTCTGGTCAGAGCGCAACAGTCTCAATCTCAACAAATCGATCTGGGTATGCGACAGGAAGTAACACTCGGATAGGTTCGGCAAAGAGTTCGGCACTTACCCCTACCAGCGGCACGCCTGGTAAGTGGAATTCCTCTGCTATTTCTGAGGATGGCCAGTACGTCCTCTTTGCAGGTTCAAATTCAAAACTGTTTGTTTCACCTAACAATGGAGTCGATTGGGATGCTGTGTCATCCGTGAGAGTGTGGACTTCTGTAGCCGCCTCTAGCAATGGTCAAAAAATGTTAGCAGGAGCGATGAATTCCAAGCTGCATCTCTCGAGCGATTATGGGGCTACGTGGAGCAGCAAGGGAGAAAATAGAAATTGGCGTGCAGTAGCAATGAGCGCAAATGGAAGCATTTTGTATGGTGCTGTTATCAACGGCTTCATATATAAATCAACTAACAGCGGTGGTAATTGGAGTCAAGTTGCAAGCACTCAAAATTGGCGAGCACTTGCTACATCTCAAAATGGCCAAGTAGTAATCGCTGCAGCGTATGGTGGAACTCTGTACGTCTCTAATGACTCCGGATCAACATGGACGTCACGGGAGAGTTCTCGGAATTGGACTTCAGTTTCTATTTCGGACGACGGTACCGCGATGGTGGCAACTGTTGCTGGTGGCGGCGTGTATCTCTCCACTAATAGCGGAACAACTTGGAACGCCATTGCAGGAGTGGAGAGTAAAACATGGAATTCAATTTCATGTGATGCAAATTGTTCTACATTTGCTATAAGTAGCAGCGCAGGGAATCTTTATTTACTCTCAAATACTGGTGGAAAACTCGCTGATGCAAGTAATGCTTCTAAATGGACCACAGTTACTCTTAACAGCCTAGGCTCTCAAATCATCGCTGGAGCAGTCTCAGGATCAATGCGCCGTAGCAGCAATACTGGTGCTAATTGGTCGTTAGTCACCAATGTGGCGCTTTAGTTTTTTCGTGGGGAAAGCCGAATGCCCGCTTAATTCTCTCGCTCTTCTGGAGTAACCTTGGGATGTGAGTTCCCCCGATCCACAGAGCAATCCACAAGGCCCTTCACGGCTTGGCGCTGCTCTCGCGCGCCTTCGCAAGGTGATTGATCGACAACCTGAAATTCCGCTCACCGCTGAACAACTCAAGAAACTTAACAAGCATCGCCGAAATATCGCCATCACGATGGTGATCCCCATTTTCTTCTTTGGTTCAATTTCACTAGGTTTTGATAAGCCGCTGAAATCAAAAGAAGAGCCTTGTCAAGGGGTCACAAGCCAGTTCCAATTAACAGAACAGCCCGTCATCATTCCAGCTGATACTGGTCGCTCAATCAAGGGACCAGAGAAGATTGCGATGATGCGCTCGTACTCGATTGCTGGGCAGACGCTCGACACCATTCCCTTGGGATATTCAACAACCAATAAGCCAAGCGCTGATCTTCGAGCAATACCACTTAATGAAATAGTAAAAAAAGTGAAAGATGATCCCGACTTACAACCCCAGTTAAGTAAGGTCCGTAACCTTGCCTACGCAATTCGTTATAACGGAGATATTGCATCATCGATTCTCTCGCTCACCGCGCGCGAAGGAACAATCGCAACTTGGATAGCAGCACAACGCCTACTCGGAATCGACGCTGATTTCTTTAACAAAGATAAATTGGTGAGTGAACTTGCAGATTCCATCGCAGGCGCAGCAGGAGATGGATCATGGCCATTTGATGATGTCGGACCAGGCGCGCTCTCTTCAACGGCAACTATCGACGGCAACGCGCTACATATATATGTCCTAACTACTCGTGAAGGTTTCGATAAAGACGATGTAGCTAATGGCGCGAACCTCGAGCGTTCAGTGAGCCAATCTGCAAAAAACCAGCGAATTACCGTCACATATCCAGGTGGTGAGGTCCGCGGCGTCACTTCAGACAATGGAGATGTTTGCATTCCTGTGCCATGGACTACCGGAAAGAATTTGCCACAACTTCGTGTGACCTGGCAGATGACAGTTCCTGCCGGAACCATTCTGTACAACTCAAAAGAATTCACTGAAGGCGATCGCTATCAGTTGTTAGATAACGCCGAAATTACTCTCAATGCAATCGCACTCCCGGTAGCAACTCAGGTGATTTGGAGTTCGACATCATGACCAATGACAACTTCCAAGATCGCGATAACAATGGCATCGATGATGAGGTTGATGAAATCCGCGAAGATTTAGAAGAGCTACAGGAAGAGCTGCAAGAGAAAATCGAGAAACTCTCAATAACTCAGCGCTCGCGAACTATTGGAGCGCTAACCGGTCTTCTCCAAGAGAATTTGACCCAGATCGTCTCCTTTGGCGGTGTTCTCTACTTACTTACTCGACTTATCGCCATCAGCGGACGTTCGGCCCCGACTGCGCTCTCGTTCCTTGATGCCCAAGGAATTAGCAAGACGGTGACTGGTGCAATTGTGCAAGCGCTGCCGATTCTCCTACTCACTGCGGCAACAGGATTTACTATCACTGCACTTATTAATGTCAGCGATAAACCGGTAACAAAGAATTCGCGTGTGTGGATCTCGGTTGCTGCTTGGTTCCTCGTCGCAACCGTTGTGCCATCACCGCTTGCTTGGAATGGAGCGGTCGCTTTCGTCGCATTCTTTGCAGCAGGGGTACTTATTCTTTACAGCGCCATCTCCGCGTGGACCAATAACCTTGATGATTGGCCCCACCCTTTCCAATTTTTAATCCTCTATTTCGCACTCGTTGCCGGCGTCCAACTCGTAGCTGACGATCAAGTCTGGCTCGCGCCAGAGCGTTTCCAAATTGTCTCTACCGAAGAGAACTTGGTCGCAGTGCAAGGTGTAGAGAAGGGCAATCAGGCGTCGACCCTTGTTGGTTATTACCTCGACGGCAATGGCAATGATTGGGTCAGTATCCTTCTTGAAGAGCCACGGATCGTCTTGCGCGTTAAAAGCGATAGCGTATTACAGCGCTCGGTCTGTCGCTTACCCAATTCAAACCGCGAAGTGCCACCACTATTTGTTTCACTCGTGCAACGGTTCTCGGGTGAGAAGCAACGAGCGATTGAGGATGTTGTCCCGCTCTGCTAGTTAAAAGTTTTGCACCTTGGGTTGAGCAAGGTGAAAACCCACATCGATAACCATCAATTGCAGTGGCGTTCTCTACTTTTGTTGATATGTAGAATATTTGCAAAGCATTCGCAATGAAAAAGACCGGCGCTACCGAAGTAGCACCGGTCTTTTTACTAACCGATGAAGGTTTTCTTAGACTTTCTTCTTACTTCTTCTTGTAACCTGCTGGGCAAGCTGCAGTTGTTACCTTCTTCGTTACCTTGCCCTTCACGCATGTGATCGTCTTTGTAGCAGGTTGCTTAGCAGGCGTAACGACAGCTGCTGCTGGCTTATAGCTCTTCTTCATCTTCACCGAGAGCTTAGGCTGTGAGTACTTAAAGCCTTCATACTCGATGCTGATGATGCCATTTTTCGCCGCAATATTCGCATTCTCAACAATCTGCTCGCCTGTCGCGTCATCTGTTGTCACAGAGAGCTCAAGAGCCTTAGCAGCATCATTTGGATTTTCTAAGCCCCAGAGAACTTTTGCATCGTTAAATGGAATGTATGCGCGATAGAAACCACGAATCACCGTTGTGCCATCGGCATCAAAGTGTGGCGCGGCTGCAGTGAAGACGAATGATTTCTCTTGGGCATTCCAGACGGGGCTGGAGAGCTTGCAGAGTCCATCAGAGAGAACAATGATGTCATTGGAGACGCCATCAATTCCAAACTCTGTAAAGGAAATCGCTTGCACTGTTGCATAACGTGAAGATGCCTTGCCAGTCTCGCCTTGGCAGGCTTTTGAATCTGCAGCGAAGGCAACGTTTACTGGCTTACCAGTAAGTGTGAGGAGACGATAACCGGATCCATCAGTAGCTTTCATCGTCATGCCTGCACCAGCGCCCAAAGTGATATTTGGTTGGTAAGCAGACTTCACTCGAATCTTCACCGTGAAGATGATGTCAGTATCAAGGCTGGCATTCTTTCCACTCGCTTTATTGTTTGCGAGGAAAGTTTTGTTATCAGTTGCGTTAACAAAAACTGGTTCGACTGTGGTCCACAAGTTTGAAGAGTTGGCGAAGGTTGGACGAGCATAAATAAATACTCCGTCATAACCCTTCACGCCAAAACGCGCTGAGTTCCAGTTTGTAGATGTCCAGCGACCAGTTCGAGCAATGGTGCTCGCGACAGTTTCAACTTCTGGTGCAACTACTGCAGGAGCCGCTGGAGCTGGCGCAGCTGCAGCAGGCGATGCTGCAGGGCTTGCAGCAGGAGCTGCTGCAGGGCTTGCAGCAGGAGCTGCTGCAGGTGATGCTGCAGGCGATGCTGCAGGGCTTGCAGCAGGAGCTGCTGCAGGAGCATCGACTGGATTAGCAGTACCACTTGCTACCCATTGCAAGTTTGCAACGGTGCCACGTCCGTTATCAACGGACACTCCTTCAACGCAGAAATAATCAGTGGGTGTCACACACGCTGGCCATGGTCCGCCAGGTAGTGGATCGTTCGCAGCGTTAGCTGTTGCTGCGGTGAGAAGTCCGCTAAGGAGCGAGACCCCCGCAAGCGCAGCGAGAATTCTTTTCTTCACAATTTCCTCCATCGGTTAACAAACCTTCGGGCGGGAGAACCCGACGGCTAAAAGTCTACTCTTGGGGGGTATTAATCGAGAATGCCCGTAAGGTTTTCGGTACCCGAGGCGTTAAATCGGTACCCCACATGTCGCACCGTGGTAATCAGCGCCTCGAATTCGGGGCCCAATTTGGCGCGAAGGCGTCGAATATGGACATCAACGGTGCGGGTGCCGCCGAAGTAGTCATAGCCCCACACCTCCTGGAGGAGTTGGGCTCGGGTAAATACCCGACCAGGATGTTGCGCCAGATATTTCAATAATTCAAATTCTTTGTAGGTTAAATCAAGAGCGCGCCCTTTAACGCGCGCGGTGTATGAATGTTCATCAATAGCAATTTCACCAGAACGAATCTCACTTCCACTGCCTGAACTATTTCGTGCATCGATATCCTCTTGATAGCGTGAAATGGCCAGACGTACCCGAGCTTCAACCTCTGCCGGACCTGCTGAATCAAGGATGCAATCATCAGCGCCCCACTCAGCGGTAAGCGCAGGAAGACCACCTTCTGTAACAACAACCATTACTGGCGCACCAACTCCGGTGGAGGTAAGGAGTCTGGTCAGATTTTTCATCGCGACGAGATCTCGTCGGGCATCCACTAAGAGGAGGTCAATCGAAGGGGCATCAACCAGGACCGAAACTTCAGCGGGCAAGATGCGCACCTGATGTTGCAAGAGCGCAAGTGAGGGGAGTACCTCCGCGCTGGAATGGCGAGAATTGGTTAGTAGGAGGAGCTTCGCCATAGTGGGAGAATACTCGCGTGGAGAACTTGGTGATACTTGGGGCGGTCTTGCTCATCGCTACCGGCTACGGCTATTGGTACCGCCATCGCGATGGGCGAGTCCGCGATCGGGCCGGGCGCGAGCAGCGGCTCCAAGTAAGCGCAACCGAGATCGGCTCACTCGGCGAGCGCGCCACACTCCTGCAATTCTCATCTACGTTCTGCACCCCATGTCGGGCGACGCGAGTAATTTTGAACGAAGTGGCGACCGAATCCCAAGGTGTTATACATATAGATGTTAATGCTGAGGAGCAACTCAATCTGGTCCGGAAGGTTGGCATTCTCTCTACGCCAACAACTCTAATTCTCGATAGCAAGGGATTTGAGATTGCCCGCGCCGTCGGTGCGCCCCGTAAGGCACAGGTCTTAGCTACGCTCGAAGCGCTGCGGTAGGAAACTCCAACGCCAGGCGCAGGCGCCTCTCAGGAAATCCTCATATTGAAAAGCCATCCTCATATCCATGAGTAAGGGGCTAACGAAGAAGCGGGCGATGGCGCGCCTTGATCTAGCAGCCATCCTTACCGGAACCGGCCTTGGCCTCACCCTCTCCCTCCTTGCGGCGACTCTGACTAAAGAAGATGTCACCGGCACATTTCAAATCATCACCACAATCTCTCGAGTGGCTGCGCTCGCCGGCGCGTATCTCGCGCTCCTTGGCTTACTACTTGTTGCACGTATTACCTGGATTGAACGGGCAGTTGGCCATGATCGTCTAGTTTCGTGGCATCGCAAATCTGCACCCTACGCGCTCTTTCTTATCTTGATCCATGTTCTCCTTGTCGCAGTTGGCTATGCCGCTAATGACAAAGTACAGGTAGCAGTTGAACTATGGCGGTTAGTCACAACCTATCCATGGATGCTTCCAGCATTTGTTGGCTTCTTAGCTTTCATGGCTGCTGGAATATCTTCATATAAGAGAGTCCGTTCCAAAATTAAATATGAAACGTGGTGGACGATTCATCTTTATACATACATTGCCATTGCGTTCTCATTTATGCATCAGGTTCTCACTGGCGTAATGTTTATTGGCCATCCATTAAATCGCGCTTACTGGACTGGTCTCTACATATTTGTTGCTGTGATAATTGTTATTTGGCGAATAGCAATTCCACTTTATAAGAGCGTCCGATTTAAATTACGGGTAGCGCGCGTTACGGTAGAGGCGCCCGGAATTATTTCGGTACATGTCTCTGGAAGAAATCTTCATAAATTAAAGGCAGAGGGTGGACAGTTTTTTAATTGGCGCTTTCTCGATGGATCGCGCTGGTATGAGTCACACCCTTTCTCGCTCTCAGCTGCGCCAACAGCTAACGAAATGCGTTTTACCGTAAAAGATCTTGGTGATCACTCTCGTTCATTGATTTCGGTTAAACCTGGAGTTCGAGTGATGATAGAAGGACCTTACGGAACTTTCACAAAGCATCAATCACATAAATCTCGCCCCATCCTCTTAATTGGTGGCGGCGTTGGAATTACTCCTATTCGTGCCCTTCTAGAAGAATTACCCGCCAATCGTGATATCTCATTGATATATCGGGCATCTAATGAAGAGGGGCTAATTTTCTTAGATGAGATTACAGATCTCGCAAAGAGAAAGAACGTTCGGCTACATGTACTTCCCGGTTCACGTCGACTCCACCCACTAGATTGCGCACATCTTCTTAAGTTAGTTCCTAATGTGCGCGAGAGTGAAATTTACATTTGTGGACCGACTTCGTTGACCGATTTAATTCGGGCAAGCGCGCACGAGTTGGGAATGCCAAAGAATCGAGTTCATAGTGAAATTTTTGAGTATCACACAGTGATGGAGGCCAATTAAAGTGGGAATTAAACGGCCATTAATTATTTTAGGAAGCACCGTTGGCGCTGTTGCTTCAGTGCTTTCTTACCATCCCGCCGCAGGTGGATCAGCTGCGCCGCTATCGAATGCTCTCGAACCGGTTACGGATGGCGCGAGCTCGACCGCTACTCCATTGGGGACACCCACTGATTCGGCAGCGACTACTGCTCCAACACCTGCGCCTTCAACTCCTACTCCTACTCCTACTCCTACGACTACGGCTACTCCTAGTGAAACAAGTAAGCCGGCACCATCAACGAGCGCATCAAAGCCTCCTTCACAAACGAAGAAGAGTTCGGGGAGTGGCACAGCAGCAAATTCCACAACGAATTCTTCATCAGCAGAGAGTTCCACTTCGGCGTCGGCGCCCACTCCAACTCCAGAGAGCTCCCCTTCGGCGTCAGTTCCAGCTCCATCGTCGAATGGAAAAGTTGCGAAAGATCAGACCGTTACCGGCGCGACCGCTCAAACTCGATGGGGCCCAGTCCAAGTTCAAATCACGATTAAAGATGGAAAAATTGTTGATGCCGTTGGGCTCCAATATCCCAATGGCGATCGACGCTCGCAATGGATTTCCGACCAGGCAATCCCCTGGTTAGTTGAGGAGACTCTCTCTGAGCAAATTGCTAACGTTCAAATAATTGGCGGCGCAACTTACACTTCTCTCGGTTGGCGTCAGTCGTTAGCGTCAGCGATGCAGAAAGCAGGTCTATAAATGACGCGGAAATTCAAACTTGATATCGGAGTGAGATATCAATAAATGTTTCACAATGAAGAGGTTTGGGGAACAGTTGTTTCATTTCACTTCCCCGAACAAGGTATTGCGCAAGAGGTAATCGATAATTTGCTCAAGGAATCGATTGCCTTCGTTCATGAAATCGATCATCAATTCTCAACATATAAAGAGAGTTCTGAAGTTTCGCAAATTCGACGCGGTGAGTTACAGATTAGCGATGCTTCGGATCGCGTCCAATTAATTTGGGAGAAGTGTGTAGCGGCAAAAGAGTTAACTCAAGGCGCTTTTGAACCTTTTCAAGAACGTTTAGGAGGTTTTGATCCTTCAGGGTATGTAAAAGGGTGGGCAGCCGATCAACTTGCTGAGATGGCAAAAAAAGTTGGCGTGCATCGATTACATATCAATGCCGGCGGTGATTTAACTCTTCGCGGTGGCATGGATGATAAGCAACCATGGATGATTGGTATTCAACATCCAGAACGCGCTGGAAGTATTGCCGCTGCAATTCCGATGCGCGATGGAGCAGTGGCAAGTAGCGGCACCTATGAACGTGGCGCACATATTTTTGATTCCTCTAATAATTCAATTGCGATAGGCGCACGGGCAACATCGGTCTATGGGCCAGATGGTGGTTTAGCCGATGCGATCGCCACTGGTCTGATGGTCGCCGGGCGCGAGGGTGCGCCCTGGTTTCTTAAGCCCGAGTTGGCCGAATATGGCTGCTGGGTTGTAGATCGCCATGAGAACACCACTTGGTCCATCCGTTGGCCCGAGGCAGGTACGCCTCAGAACGCGCGCTAATCGCAAATAACTTGCAATTCGCACTCTTTCGATATCGCTAATACCCTTCTCCATATGTTCGCAAAGAAGGAAGTGTCGTTAATCAAACGACGAACGATCGATTACGGTCGTGCTACCTCTTCGCGCTGTCTCTCTTAATAAAAAACAATCTTTTGATTGTCGGCGCGCCCACGTTAGTGGCGAAGTAAAAAACAATTACCCCTTGTTCTCTGATTTATTCGAAATACCAAATAGTTTTAGGAGAGAGATATGTTGAAGCAGATTGATGTTCGCGGTGCACGTTTTAGTGCGCTGCTCACTACTTTTGTGTTGGCGCTAACGTTAGCGACCCATTCGTGGATTCTTGCCTTATGGCAAACTGCGGTATTCGCGATTGGCGCAGGCTTTGGTCCAGCACGAACCCCTTACGCATCAATCTTTCGCGCTGTTGTAAAACCGCGTCTTCAGTCATCACCCACTTTTGAGGATGAGCGTCCCCCAAGATTTGCTCAAGCGGTTGGTTTCCTCTTTGGTGCGGCGGCACTTGTAGGTGTATCAAGCGGCATCTCTCTCCTATTTACCCTTGCAATTGCCTTTGCGCTCGCTGCAGCGTTCTTAAATGCTGCTTTTGGTTTCTGCCTAGGGTGCAAGGTTTATCTATTACTTGTTCGCGCTTTCAAAAAGGAGAGCGCATCAGAACAGTTTCATACTCTGGAGGTTAAATAAATGTCACGCGCTCAAGCGTTAGTAACAGCAGATTGGCTCGAAGAGCATATTGATGATCCAAACGTGGCCATCATCGAAGTAGATGAAGATACGACTCTTTACGAAAAAAGCCATATCAAGAATGCGATCACTTTCCACTGGAGAAATGATCTCCAAGATGGATTGATTCGTGATTTGATTTCAAAGCAGAAATTTGAAGCCTTACTTTCCAAGAATGGTATTTCCAATGACACCACCGTGGTGCTCTATGGCGGTAACAACAACTGGTTTGCTACATATGCTCACTGGTACTTCAAAATTTACGGCCATGGCGATGTTCGACTACTCGATGGTGGCCGCAAGAAATGGGAGCTAGAGGGAAGAGCACTTACAACCTACATTCCTTCAGTTTCGCCAACTCGCTATGTAGCAAAGGAGCGCGATCTTTCAATCCGCGCATTCCGTGATGAAGTAATTAGCTCCATCGGAGCAAAAAATATTGTTGATGTGCGCTCACCAGCGGAGTACAAAGGTGAATTACTTGCCCCTGCGCACCTACCTCAGGAAGGTGGCCAAGTTGCCGGACATATCCCAACCGCAAAGAACATCCCCTGGTCACAAGCTGCCAATGAAGATGGGTCGTTTAAGAGCGATGCAGAACTCGCTGAGCTCTACAAGAAAGCCGGAGTCGACTTCTCTAGAGAAACAA
>Ga0214917_10006142_pt1 | contig 12580 bp, 17 predicted proteins | sample LL_1208_BB_MetaG_FD_177983 | JGI IMG/M metagenome (GOLD analysis project Ga0214917, IMG submission 177983) | Freshwater microbial communities from Lake Lanier, Atlanta, Georgia, United States - LL_1208_BB | ecosystem: Environmental > Aquatic > Freshwater > Lake | place: USA: Georgia | collected... | reverse complement strand
CGATCCCCACTCCTCACACTTTTGTCGCCATAGCGCAGTGGAAGAGCGATCACCTTCTAAGTGATAGGTCGTGGGTTCGATACCCACTGGCGACCTTTTTCTTTGATACTAAACGTTGGCAACATCCTGTTATGGACTGTTGTGGATAAGTGGTGGACTAATGCTGATTATGCTAATGCCACAGTAAACGATCCGCAACAGGATAAAATTGACCAGCTCAGCAAACATTAGCACCTGTTAATGTCATGGACTATAGAGAACCGAAGACAAGAACTGAATCCAAGAGGTCCAGCAAAAAGAATGGAGGACCCTACTCCGCCAAGCATTGTCGCATCACTGCTGCGGTGGCTGAAAGAAAAACAAACAAAAAACGATGATCTGTTAGATTTAGCTGAGATGGGTCTTGGCACTCCCTTTGTGCAAATTGCAATCCGTCCGATGGCCCCTGTCTAAGAAGCTTCGCCATTGTCCTTAGAGAATGGACGGAACCATTTTAGAACTTACTTCCCGTGGAAAGAAGGATGCATACTTTATTCAAGATCCTCAGAGATCTTTTTTTGGAAAAGAGTATAATAGGCGCAGTGTATCTTGCAAAGAGATTCGTTTGCAATTTCCTAATTCTCCTGCAGTGTTCGGTGATACAGTAGATATTGAAATTCCACACTATGGTGACATCATCAGTCGGGTAGATATTACAATTGATTTACCTACATGGTTTCCAACAGAAGAACTTGTTAAAATAAATAAAGAAGCCAATTTTTCAGTTTATAGTTCTTGGAATCCACCGGCTCTGCCTAATGGAATTACAGCTCCAGCTGGTACGCCTTTGGAGACAGTAGACTTATCTAATCCCGCCGCAACTGCAGCACCTGCTTTGGTAGGATATGGCTATGTGAGTGGAGTAGCTGATATGATTTTTAGTAAATGGGAGCTCTATGCAGATAATTATAAAATCTGTGACGGTTATCCTTCAGAATTTTCATCCTGGTATCCGTATTCACAATCCACCTTCAATAAAATTCCTGTGGGATATCAGCGTTCAGCATACACTAACGAAACAGCGTATGAAGTTACAGGAAACGCTACACCATCCACTCTAGTATGCTCTATTCCTATTCCTGGCTGTCAACGTGCCGACGATGTAGGTTTTCCTATTTGCGCTGTTCATAATCAAAAACTTCTACTCAGATTTTATTTGCAGCCTCTGCAAAAATTAGTGCAAAGTACCCCATATTATGATTCCAGTGGTTTTCCTATACTTGTAAATGGACAACCAATCTATGATCCGTGTCCAGCTCCATGGGGCAGACGCCCACTCTGGATTTATGATATCAGTAACAATACAAGTACATTTGCTGGTTTTAGTATTCCGCTCCAGCTTATCGATTTTCCATATATTGCTGCAAGATTTACAGTTTTGCATGTGGATGATGAAGCACGGCGGGATCTACAATCACGTCATCTGGAACTCTTTTATCAGAAACAATATGTTGAACCCTTAATCTTTGATACACGAAATTGGTTTATAGGTGCACAGATTTCACGTACTTTTGAAATTAAGGGATTTTTCGAATCGTTGGTATTGCAGTTTGTGGCAGAATCACGAATTAAAGAAAATCGCTATTCTGATCAATTGCCTCCACAGGTTTACAGTCGCACTCCTAAAGAATGGTTCACAGAAGCCTCTCTCATTTTGAATAACCGTGAACGCATTCAACCATGGGAACCACGCACACTGCGTATTCTATCTAATAATCTCCAGTTTCCCTGTGACGTTGTGGATACACAGTACTATTTTGTATTCGGGCGTCATTATGATCATGAACCTGGTGGAAATCTGTTGCTTACGCGCTCACACAAAGTTCGTCTAAATTTTACCGTCGCCGTTGCACCCAATGATCCCGCTGTGGCATCAGGACAGGTTAACCTAATTATGCTTGGAATAGCCTGGAATGTGCTTGATATATCTGATAGTTTGGCGAAAGTTCGTTATCCAGATTAGAGATTGAAAGAGATGTCAGTGCTTAAGAAAACATTGGGTCTTGCTGATTTGACACTTTTTGGTTTGGCTTCTATTTTGGGTTCAGGGGGATTTAATCTGATAGGTGACGCTGTTGGCGCAGGAGGTGCATGGTGGCCTGGTTCACTTGCAGTATCTGCAGCCGTGTTAGGTGGAGCCTCATGGTCGTATACACGTGCTTTTTCTGTAACTGGAGGTAGTGCAACCAGTGAATCTGATATTATAAAGAAGATGTTCGGATTTGAAACTCCTACAGTGATAACAATCCTTTTTTGGAATATAGTTTCAATTGCTGTAATTTTAGTTTTATGTTCAAGTCTTCTTTTTCCACAGAGTGGATGGGGGACACAAGTGGGTTTTAGTTTAGCACTTTTGGGGGCAATGACAGCGTTCTCTTTGGCTGGAATTGAAACAAACAGCAAGGCCATTGATTGGATGACATGGGCGATGCTTGTATTTCTTACTGCTGCAGCGGGGATCGGTGGTTGGGCCGCTCTTAATGGCAGAGAAATTATGCGTAACAAAACTGCACCGTCTGAATTTTCATTCAGTAAATCTGTAATGTTTTTCTTTTTTGTGTTGGCCGGCTTTGATGTGTTGATTAAATTTGCCGCCGAAACACAGGACGCTGCATTTGCTATTCCTGCTTCCTTTTTCTTAAGCAACGGTATTTCTGACATCATTGTTTTTGGTATTGCTGCGGCTATATCTGCATTTGTGGCAGGTACCAGTGGGCACTCTGCTTTGCCTAATTTATTCGGAAAGTTTTTTGGACCCTCTGTCTGTGCGGCTGTGTGTTTTGCCATAATTCTATTTATGTTAGTTACCACTTTTGTTGTTTTCCTTTCAACTACCAGATATCTGTTCGGTATAGGTGAGAAACATAAAGAATTAGATTGGCTTACAACACTTAATAACTTTAAGGCGCCCGTAAATGCTTCATTAGTTGTTGGTGTTTTAACAGCAGGATTTTTACTGTTAAATAATCTTGATATTTTGATTGATATTGCCAATGTCTTTCTGGTGGGTTTATTGGCTATGGTTACACTATCAGTTCTCAAAATAGATTGGTTGGATAAATGGTGGGCGTCTGTCATTATAGAAGTGGGCACACTGGTGGGATTAGGTGGTCTGCTACGTGAAGCAGTTATAGAACTTATGGGATCTATATAGAGAATGTATACATTGGCGGGAGCTGCATCCATACGACCACGGCCTCGTTACAACCAAAACAGAGATGCCTCTGTTGTGGTGGAACGTAGAACTTTTTGCGCACTAATAGTGGCACCCGGCCGGTTATCTTTGAATTCTTCAACGGGGTTTGATAGAATTATTGGACGATTTGCAGGATGTGCGCTTGCTCGTTAAGTACTAAAGTTAAGAGTAAATATTTAATAGTACTTGACGTTTGGTACTACACGGAACTCACCAGAATCCATGATCACCGCGCCGGCGTGTTGTAGAAATATCGTCGGTCGTATTATTCGTGTCATCTTCATCTTCATAATATTCCTGTGAGGGTTGCTGCCCATTTGTAGCCAACTCCCTTGCTTCGATTGCACGATAGTAGGCGTCGTCCTCATCCTCAGATGGAGGTTCATAATCATCGGGTCCATCATCAAAGCAGCGCGTGCCAATGTTTGACATGCGCTGCTTATAAGTTTGGTAGTGATGGGGATTAATGCCGCGAATTGCCGCTTCAGCGGCTTCGCGTGCTTGGCGCTCCTTTTCAGCCTCGGCCATGGCTGCAACCTTGATCGCAAATGACTGCTTGTTGGGGACTGTAGTGACCTTAGGCGCGACACTACTTGAACCCAGAAGAGGAAACTCTGTAAAACTAGCAGTATCAACCGCTGGCTTTTTATCTGCCTCCGTCTTCTTAACAGCCCAGCGCTTCGGCGGAGAAATATACGGGAGCTTAGTCATCGTTTGACTCATTATCCTGCTTGAGGTTATTCACGGCTTTGGCGTGTGTCAATTTTTTTGCACCCAGTGGGTCAATATGCCACGGTGCTTTTATGCCTTCTTTCCAGACAGTTTCTGGTAGAGGTTCGGGCCATGGTTGTGGTTTTGTCGGTGCAGGTAATGCTTTTTCTGCATATCCACGTCCGTGGCTGCGCTCTTGATCTGCCTTGGACCACTCATCGGGAATATCATCAGGAAAATATGTGGCATAAAATGATTCATAAGTTTCATCATTAGGAAAGCTGATTTCTCCTTCTGTGACACTGATTCCGTATTTATTCAGAGCTATTTGCCAGAATTGCGCCGATTCTGCCAAAGATCCTATTGGTTCACGCAAATCAAATATATTGCTGTATTTGGATGACATACTACCACGTGTTGTATCCGCATGCAATGCATCATCGGGTGGAGACTTGATACGGGCTTTACGACGCCCTTGATTTTCGGTCCATTTGCACCAATCTCTTTCATAAAGAGCCGTTTTAGGAGTTGGTGGATCTATGGCTGAATCGGTATTGCATAAATGTAGAATTGCTGCGGTCTGGTTTAAGAGTTGTGAATCTGGTTCTGTTGTTGCTGCTCTACGCAAGATTTCAATACTTTTGTTACCTTTACAGATTTGTAGAGCTGTCCAGATTGTATCTGGACTCAGAATCATCTGCACAGATTGTAGAAGCCACACAGCATTTGCAGGACTTGAAATGCTGTATGCCTGTTCAAGACTTATTATCCAATTCTGGGCATCTTGTGCTGTCATGGGTTCATTGACAGATTTTACATGGTTCGAAAAAACAGTGGCAAGTGTCATACGACGACTTCTCTCTTCTGGTGTATGAGGTGGTAGCGTGACTGATGGACGTGCGGATGGCTCTACAGTAAGTAATCTGGCTGCTGTCACGCCTCTTGATTGACTAATTGCAGACTCTATCTGCAGATAGAGTATAATCCACTCACGCGCTGTTGTTGGTTTCGGGGTTTCCATGATAGAAGGATAGATACCACCCGCATGCAGAAGCCAGCCGGTTTTTAGAATATCTAAAGCGGTCTCCTGTTCTTCACTGAGTACAAGCTCACATAACCAGAATAAACCGGGCCAGCGATTCCTAAGGCACGTTTCTAATGAGGAAATAACTTCATCCAGTTCATAAAGATTGCGTGTAAATGGCATTCCTGGCCGTAGACATTTGTGGGTTTTAGGGTCACGGCAATTTTATCCGATGCGGGCTACAGCTACAGGAGGAGTCTGATTAGATAAACTTACAGCAGACCACGTTTTAATCCATATATTTATCGTATTTACGCCTTCTGAACCAGAACCGTACATTTGCATACATTCTCTGAAAAGAGATAACTGTTGATTATCATTATTCAAAACTATGAATTGACGACCTAAGTCCTTATATAACTGGCCTGTTCTAAGAGGATAATTATATGGTGTAGTTGGAAAGGCATTCAATGATAAATCATACGTAAAATCTGATGGAACATTCCCTGGAGTAAATGACACAGCGTTTACAGATATATCTGATATACTACCCGTGTAAGTTAAACCACTGGCACTGTTTGCAATAACAACTAAATATTTGTCCTGCACTGGTATCTGCGCATAATGTCTCAATGCAGACATCTTCCCTACTCCGACATAGATAATCTTGTCAAATCGGCGCACAAACGGTTGAACTTCTTAGCAGCATCCGCACTAGACCAAGATGATTTGGCAGCAGGCAAGCCCGATACTGTGGAACGCCAGCCACCTGGTGCTGATGTCAGAAGTTTATTCTTTTTTGCTGCCAGGCCAAGTAAATCTACGATTCTCTGCGGAGTACATACTGCGCCCGCAGGTGCACGCACAGGAATATAACCCAGAGGAATACGTATTGCGGCGTCGCCATAGGTATATCCGCCGGTTGCGGTAGGAGTTGCCATTGTTGTATCTACATAGGCGATAGTTGCAAAGTCTGGTCCACTGTGACTATCCTGCGCAACATATAGCTGCCAATTTGACGGAGTCGGTTTATGTGTCAGAGGCGGTAGCTTATATGCAGGATTGCGCCTTCGCATGGCATCTCTAAGTGCTTTATAATCCTCTTGCGTTAGAGGTTTGGTTGTTCCGGGTATGGTTCCCACAATTCCAGTCTTATGTTGCTGGACAACATGTGCATTCAATCCTGATGCTGTAACACACGTGTGATTATGAAGACGAATAACTTCTTGCAAAGCTTGCGGGGTCGCGTGGCGGAAATCAACAGCATTAGAGCAGTTGGCATCGATCCATGTTTGCGGTTCTATAAGAGGTGCGACGGCTGCTTGTCCTATGGGATCTCTCAGAGGTTGTGCCGACATGCGCTTTGGAGGCACGGGCTGGGGCTTGGGCTGCGGCTGCGGCTGCCCTGCAGGGCGAATTATTCCGTGGATTTTTCTGTGGATTCGCCCACCTAATTTTACACAACGGTTTGTAATTGGATTCCGTTCAGTACCTGGAGGACAGATCGTTGGTGCAGCTACTCCCAATGATGGAGGCGGACGTGGAACAGCGACTGCTCCGAATACTGAACGCGGTTGCCTTTGTGTTTGTCTCCGTGGAGCAAAAAACTGTTGAGCATGCTGAATGAGTTTTTGGCCTCTGCGTCCGGTTAATCTTACGCAGCGACCGGTGCTTGGATTAACAATTAATCCTGGTGGACATGACATCCCTTACGTGGTATTTACATTTTTATAATTAGATAATGTACCGATTTCCCCGCAAATATTCGGCCAGTTACTGCCGACGAACAACATGTAAGAAAATGGGCTTTACACAAAAAGCATCATGTCGTCCCTACAAAAATTGTTATCGGACTCTGAAAAAACGACGGACTAATTAGATGTATGCAATATTATTTATTATAATAACTCTGTTAATAATTGCTGGGCTGATTTATCTGTATATGTATGCACTGGGTTCGCCCTTGCGGATTAGTAGTGCGGATGCCAAACGCCGCATTCGTAATGGTCAGATAGATGTTATTTTAGATGTTAGAACAGATTTAGAGCGTAAAACACTTGGATACTATCCAGGTTCAGTGCACTTGCAGAGTGCCGACTTGGCGCGCAAAATGCCCGAAATGTTTCCCGACAAAAATATACGTATCTTAGTTTACTGCAATACTGGACAGCGGGCAAGAGCAGCGACTGAGAAACTGGTGGCACTGGGTTATCCGCAGAGTCGTTATATTATTGATGGATATAAGGCCCTTCTTTAATTCAGTGACCAATCAATAGCTGACTGACCGTGTGTTTCCAGGGCGGTGTTTGTTTGTGAAAACGGTCGTGATCCGAAGAATCCCTGATATGCAGATAATGGACTGGGATGCGGTGCTTTGATAATCGTGTGTGGGTGCAGATTTAGATCAGAATTATTCAGCTTCTTCTGCGCATTCCGGCCCCAGGCTATGACAACACAGTGGGTACTGCTACTCAATACGGTTTGCAGAATAGTATCTGTTAGTTTTTCCCAGCCTAATCCTTGATGACTTAGCGGTGTGCCTATAGAGACAGTCAGAATATCGTTCAGAAGAAGTACACCTTGTTTTGCCCATCTACTCAAATCACCTGATGAGGGCATTGGTAGTTTGAGATCCGTCTGTAGTTCTTTGAATATATTTTGCAGTGATGGAGGAAATTTATGTGATGCTACACTGAATGCCATTCCATTTGCTATTTTTTCCGAATTGTTTAAAGTGTGATAGGGATCTTGGCCGATTATTATGACTTTGATTGCAGTTGGATCAGGACAGATACGCAAAGCTGCGAAAACATTCTCAGGGGCTGGAGCAATTTGCCCTTCAGAAGCACGGGCACAAATCGCTGCTGCCAGACGCTGGCCTGTTGGAGAAGCCATAAAGTCGGTTACAATAGGCTGCCAAATGGGTGATAAACCGTTGGTTATCCACAACTCTGATTGTGGTGTTGGCTCTGGCAGTGTGGCGGTAACACATCGTGTGTCCAACGTAGCCATGAAGTCCAGCACGCGCGGATGACATCGTATCTTACGTGGATCAAATTTCCATACGTAGAGTCCATCAAGACTTCTTACGCGACTCAGTGCGACATAAGCCTGTCCATATTCAAAGGTCGAACTGCCGATATCAACTAGGCAGGAGTCCATAGATGCACCCTGGCTTTTGTGTATCGTGCAGGCATAGGCTACACGTAGCGGGATTTGACTCCTCCCTATACCATCATAGTCCGGCAACCACCAGACTTCTCTGTCTATAACCTGCGTATCCGATACGTCCTTGAATTGTACTTGTGGTAGACCTCCCAGTGTAAATCCCACTATAATTCCACGCGATCCATTTACTAATCCGCGTGCCTGGTCTTTATTGGTTACAAGCATCACTTGTGCTCCTACACGGAGTTCAAGTGATACTTCGTAGGGTGCATCACTATCTAATTTTTCAATGGCTGCTGCTACTGCGGCATCATCCGGAGATACCCAGCTTTTATTTTCTGATGTATCTGTGATTGTTTGGGCATGAAACATATGAGGTGATGTGGTGAGTGCATCCAGATTTTTACGATTTATGGTATCAACTTCTGCATTTCGTGTAAATAATAGGGTGGGACGAATGGTAGCATCCTGCCATGGAAGACCCATGCGTCCTTCAAGAAGTTTGATAGATGCGGGAGTTAAATTACCTGTTCTTGCTTCATTAAGGAGATTCTGGAATACGGGATCTACCTGACGAACTATCTGTGTAAGAATATGTGTTTCTTGAACAGTTTGCGACCATAACGGTGATTCAAATGCAAATATCGCGGAATCTTTTGATTTTGCTGTCTGAACGGGTGGTAATTGACAGAAATCACCAACCAGTACAACTTGCATTCCACCAAACGGTAATTCCAGCTGTTTGCGAATATGGCGTGCGACTCCATCCAGTTTCTCAAATAAATCAGGTGTACACATGCTGATTTCGTCTATTATTAACAGTTGCGTATCTAACCAACGTCGCACTGCGCGCTTATTTCTCTTAACACTGGCTACAAGTTCCTGAATAGTGCCTCTGGCCAAACCTATTCCCGCCCACGAATGGATTGTGCGTGCACGAATTTGTAACAGAAGTGCTGCACAGCCTGTAAGAGCAGTAAGGGATGTCCGAATACCTGCATCTGTTGCCGCCTGAGCAATTGCATGAATTGTGTGTGTTTTTCCTGTGCCTCCTGGTCCTGTCAGGAAGATGGAGCGTCTGTTCATAACGGCAGATAGCGCTGCTGCCTGCTCTGCATTAAGATTCATCCTACAGTGTCTGCGCCGTGTGCAGCCTGAATGTCATTTTTAGTAAAAGTGACTAAGTACTCTGACTTTGCATTGGGTTACAATAAATGTCCTCCAATCAAATTCGCACCCCCAAGTATCTGATGGCCGCAGCCGCTGCAGACACTACCATTGCTGTCGTTTCTCCACTTGATTCTGTACATTTGCGTGATGCGGCTATCGCAAAGCGAAAGAAGCGGGAATCTGAGGAGCCCATGTTGCAAGAAAATCCTAATAGACACGTAATCTTTCCCATACAGCACAGCGATCTCTGGAAGATGTACAAGGACCATGTTTCGGTTTTCTGGCGTCCGGAGGAGCTGGATCTATCACGGGATCTCAAGGATTGGATGACATTGAGTGCTAATGAACAGCATTTTATCAAGCGGGTTCTGGGTTTCTTTGCGGGTAGCGATGGCATTGTCATGGAGAATCTATCTCAGCGATTTTCGACTGAAGTTCAGGTACCTGAGGCGCGGATGTTCTATGCTGTTCAGAATATGATGGAGTCTGTGCATTCTGAAACTTACAGCCAACTGATTGATACTTATATTGAAGATCGTGCGGAAAAAACGGAGATTCTCCGTAGTATTGATACTGTACCCTGCATCAAAAAGAAGGCCGCGTGGGCACTCAATTGGATTTCATCAGAGGAGGCGGATTTCGCAACACGTCTGATGGCATTTGCGGCTATTGAAGGTATTTTCTTCAGTGGAGCTTTCTGTGCGATTTTCTGGTTGAAACAGCGGGGAATTATGCCAGGACTGACTGCATCAAATGAATTTATTGCACGGGATGAAGGTCTGCATACGGAATTCGCCTGTCTATTGTATAGCAAATGTCGGCATCGGCTGCCCAAGACCAAGGCACACAGACTCATCAAAGAGGCGGTTAAGATTGAAAAGGAGTTTATTACTGAGGCGCTACCGTGCTCTTTGATTGGCATGAATGCAAATCGTATGGGCGAATACATTGAATATGTTGCGGATCGTCTGCTGGTATCATTGGGATATGCGCGACTATGGGAGACTGCAAATCCATTTCCGTGGATGGAACGGATTTCACTTGAAGGTAAGGATAATTTCTTTGAGAAGCGCGTCACCAACTACGCCTTGGCGGGTGTAGGTGTTGATGCTTCAAAGAATCAGTTTGCACTTACAGAGGAATTTTAGCAAGGCAGAACAGTTACACTGGCGGCACATGATGATGACAGACCTACGACAGTAATTATCAAAGGGCTTGGTGTTGAGATATCTGCATATTTAACATTGACTATTGCAGATTGTTTTGAAATATAAGATACAAGCTCATTGGTGATGATTTCATAACCTGCCGAATCAAAATCGTTCCAATTAACTGAATAAGCGAAATTAGTATCTGGTGGATATGAATCAGGATAATAACAGGACCAACTTACTTCAGGTTTAATTGGACATGGGCAGCATCCAGGATCATTACGAATTACTTCACCTCCGCAAAATTTTGATGGAGTGCGAATTACAGTCTGTTGCCCCTGTTTAATCGCCGTATATGTTGATGAATCAATAGATTTTTGTGGTAAATTGTAAGGGGTAAATCCTGCCAAAATTTTCTGCTTTTTTCTGTTTAGTGCCCCGCTGCTTGAACGGTCTTCAAACTGCATCTCTGTAGCCTTGCGATTATTTTCTGCCTAACTCATGTAGTTCGTGGAGTTCACCATCGGCACCTACTTTGTATGCTACCAAGAATGCCGTGTAATTACCGGAAAGTGCCAGATAGCACCCTGGATTAATCTTAGCATATTCCTGCTGCGCTTTAAAAATATCAGCAAATAGGGCAATGGGTTGTCCACGCTCTCTTCCATTGGCAGCAAGAATCATATAGAAATGCAGATCCTTCAGTCCTGGCATTTTCGCAAAGAGATGCGTTGAGAGATACTGTTTAGTTCCAAAGTTAACTAAACATGTAGATTCAACTTTTTATACAGGATTATTAGAGTAATGTCCTATAATGCAGCATCTCTGTGGTGCAAAGCATCTCAGATCTATGCACAGGATTACAATGTCTTGACACCACGGGATTCTGTGGAAATTTCGAATTCAGCCGTGGAGGTAGGCAGAGCAGTAACAACTCTTCAATTGCAGTACGTTACATTTGATGGACAGCAATATCTTCTGCCGCGTCCAGCACAGGCAAAAGCGTTTTCTTCACCTGCTTCTCTGCTGGCTTACAAAAAAGGGCTGGCTATTGCCGCTAATTATACTCACAATCCGCCCTCTCTAAATATCCCAGCAATTAGACAAATATATGCCATTTGTTTAACTGGGAATACAAACGTGCAATAATTGCAAACGAATTAGTTCTAAGGCAGAACGTTTTGTTTTTACAACTTCTGGAAACTCTCTTATGAGCTTTTCCAGAAGTTGGCGGCGATGTTCATTAAGAATGATCTGTAAAGTAAGCGGATCAGAAACTGAGGGAGCTGGCATGTACTGCGGCTTCATATGTCTGACGACGAATGGCAAGTTTTTGCTGCCAATCTGCATCCAGCTTGACCGATGGTTGTGTTGTCTGGTTTTCCCAGATTAATTGTCCTATCTTCAACGGAGCATTCAAATCATAGGTGTAGGCCGCTGCTGTCTTCGGATCAATTAAATATACGATACCTTCGCAACAAAGTTTATAAAAATCCATCCTTATGTAACTATCGACTTGAGACTATACGTGTCACTTTTATGCGGTTGAGGGGGGATTTCTTTTTATAGTTTTTTCATCAAGTCTGGATTCAGATAGATTATGAAAGAGACAACTACCAGCGCTGATACATACAGAATTAGTTTTTCTTCACGTGTCCAATCTTCAACCAATAAATCTGATAATCCCCATAGTGCTATCCACCACACAACAATTAATAAAGCAAAAGCAATCTGCATCTTATCTATATGTCATACGTATTCTACCGTCAAGTACTAAAGTTAAGAACTCGCTCGGACGAGAAGCAGCTGCTCTCGGCCGTTGCGCACGCGCGACGCGTGCGCATCGGGGCTTTGCCCCGAGCAAATATTTAGATCCGTGCAGATTTTGAATGAGCGTTTATAGATATTCAAACGTATATTTATTATCAGTATAAATTTTGTTTATTTCTGATAACGGCTTTTCACTTACAAGAACATAAGGTTTATATAGTTTATAGTCGTTTTGTTTAACCTTATAAAAATATAGGTTTTTTTCTTTTAATAAACATAATTCTCTTGAAATAACATGTGAAAGTGGTAAAGTTTTTGTTATTTCTTTACTTATTTCAGGATATTTGTCCA
>Ga0214917_10006140_pt1 | contig 12588 bp, 15 predicted proteins | sample LL_1208_BB_MetaG_FD_177983 | JGI IMG/M metagenome (GOLD analysis project Ga0214917, IMG submission 177983) | Freshwater microbial communities from Lake Lanier, Atlanta, Georgia, United States - LL_1208_BB | ecosystem: Environmental > Aquatic > Freshwater > Lake | place: USA: Georgia | collected... | reverse complement strand
TTGGAGAAAATTTGGGGGGTATAAAAAAATATACCACCTTTAATTTTGGAAAATTTCTGATCTAGGGAATTTATTCAGCCACGAAATGCCTTAAAATCAAGAAAGGGACTCTTTATGAACCTTATCCTCGAATCTTACCAAGTGGCTGTTAGGATTATCCAGAGCCTTTAAAAGAATCAACCAAGCCTTTTAATTATATTTAAAAAACTTTATATTTTCTATTAATTTATTTGATAAGCTAGAGAGACTAAATACAACAGAATTTATCTCTTTCGTTGATGTATCAATTTCTTTGGCAGAACCTGAAATGTTTTGGATGGAGTAGATTAGTTCTTCCATCTTTTTTTCTTGTTTATCCGTTTCTGAATTAACATTTTGAGAAATAATTGACACGCTTTCAAAACTCGATTGAACTTTCTTACTTTCTTCAACCTGCTCATTCATATTGATTGTTAAATTAGAAATTATATTTACATTATCAATAATTACAGAACGAATATCTTCAAAGCTGGCATGTGATTTATGAATACTTTCCGTTCCAGTTTTGACTAGTGATACAGCCTTTTTTACATTTTTTTCAATCTGTTTTACGTTGTTTTGCGTACTATCCGCTAATTTAGATACTTCTGATGCCACAACAGTAAATCCCCTCCCATACTCTCCGGCTCTAGCGGCTTCGATAGAGGCATTGAGGGCTAACAAATTCACCTGTTCTGAAATTTCGGAAATAATTGTAACCGTTCCAGAAATTAATTCTGTATTTTCTTTTATCATTTCAATATCTTTCAATGATTCTTGAATTTGTGTTTGACCCTTATCAGAAATATCTAAAGTTTTTTCTGCTTTATTTTTAGACTCATTCATAAGATCAGAAATTTTCTTAAGATTTTCATTGAGCTCAATCATTAATTTTAATGAATTTATTGATTCATTCGATTGATTCCTGGCACCCTCAGAAATTATTGCCACAGCAGAGTTTATTTCATTGGAAAAATTTGAAATACTATTCGCATTTATATATTGCTTATTAGTATTTTCGGTTAAAATCGAAATATGTTGGGTGAGAGTTTTTATATCCATATTCAAGAGTTTGCTCTCATCTTCAATATTAATCAGAACTTTATTAAATGTTTCAGTGAGTGCATTTAAGTGAAGGGATAGAATTGCAAACTCATCAATGGTTGTGATTCTAATACGCTCCGTTAGATCTCCTTTTGAGAGAATAGATATTGATTCTTTCAAATTATCTAGGTGGTACTCCATTGGCTTTGATAGAATTAAAGAGTAAAATGTAGTGTATAACAAAAATAAGAATATAAGTATTCCTAAATGAATATTTAGGTAAGGAAAATCTAGTATATTTTCATTAATTAAAATTAAGAAATAACTCAAAACAACAAGAGGAATCCAACAGGTGGCAAACAGAGAGAGTAAATATTTACTTTTATTGCTAAATTTTACATGATTTAAACTTATTTCGTTAGAGATATATTCTTTTTCTTCCTTTAAGATTGAGGCTATTGCCATTTCAGAAAGTACGATATCCCCAACAAATACGATTGGTAGCATGAATAGTATAACAATTAAGGGACTGATTATATTTAATAAGCCGAGCTCCATTACAAAAAAATTTCCCAAAATAAAAGCAAGCGGGCCAATTATCCAACGGGTTATACCAATATAACCCTCGGTAATAGGATAATTTAAAAGAGACATTTTTGATGATCCTATTCTGTCTTTATTCTTTGATTCAATGGCTGAATAGTAGGCTACTAAAAGTGGTTTTAGAGTATTATTTTTAATAAAAAGAGAAGCTAGCAAGGTTATAGGAACAGCGAAAACTCCAAATCCTATGAGGAGTGCATACCAAATCTTATCACCTGTGTAATTGCCTCCCACAATTGCAAAATAAACTGCTAGTGGTGGCCAGATGGCATAGGTTATAGCCTCGTGTCGTAAGGTATAGTTGAAAAATTTATCTTTTGCAGTACTCATGGTTTTGTATCGGTTGCTTGAATCAGTCTGTCAAATACATTAGATTTTTGCCTGTAGAAATAAAAATATTTTATGTCTTATAGACAAATCCTAATTTTTTAACTATTTCCCTTCCGATATTACCTATAAGAGTTAGGTAAGCAATGAAACCCACCCAGCGTTTTTTTCTTGGAATATTTCCGCCAGTCTTCGGACTTTTTTTATCTTTTCCACCATACATTCCCTCCTTAGAGAGCAGCATGTTTGTTCTGATTTCTTCTCTCTTTGGTATAGGGTTTTTATTTATATTTTTATTTGTGATTGATTATTTAAAAAAAGAAATCAGGGCAAAAAATCCAGGGGTATTCTTTCGGTTTATCCTTGTAAATATGGTGCTTTGGGGATATTTTTCAGCATTTATCTGTATAGCAGGATTGCTATTTGCAGGTGGAGTTTTCGGACCTAAATTTGTAAGATCAGAAGAATTTCCTGAAATAGATACATCAATTTATTTGTATGACGCTTCTTTTTTTGGAAGGGCAGTATCAGTAAAAATTAAAGATCCCGTATTTCCATACTTCTCAAAGGAGTTAGCAACACTTGATGATGCTGATCCCGCAAGCATGGGTATTACAAGAGATAGGGAATGGATTCGAATTTCTCCTCCTGTGGGTAAAAAAATTCTCTATAATTCAGCAACGGGTCAATCCTTTAGGGAAAATTAGTCATCTCGGAAAAGTAATTTTTTATTTTCAAACAAAATACGTTTTGTAGATTTGTGTTATGATTCATCTAACACAGAACACTCTTCAAAAAAATCCCTATTGGAGCATTCCTCTTGGACTGTCCAATGTTCCTCCTGTGGAATGGATCCAATTATTTGATCAAAATGGGTATGATCTAACCATTTTAGAACAGGAATACTCTCTTATAAATGAGCCCGCCAAAGCACATCGTTATCGCTATGCCCTCAAATACCCTTGGATGACCTGGGAAAAGTCCACTCTGTCCCATTTTAATCATTGTCTCTTATTTGAAAGAAAGGCTTATTCAGGGGAGGCACTCGAAGAATTATTATCTTGGTCAGAGAAAAATCCCCTAGTTTGGAAATTAATTAAAATTCGCTCTAAATGGGGAATTGATGTCAGTATAGACTATGTAGATACTTCGGGTAACGTATTTGAGGTCTTTCATTATGAGTGGGATGACTTTGATTATTCTATTGTATCTCAAAAAAAGTTAGAAATTGAAGAACTCGTACTACAAACCGACTGGGATTTTGCGGCAAGTAAAATGTTGGAGCATAGAGATGAGTGGGCTGGTTTGGATTTCTTTTCTCAGAGTAAATGGAAAAGTGATTTTTTTGGAATAGGGCCCGAACAGTTTAAAATGGTAATTTGGAAATAATAAAATTCTTCATATTTTATTTCTTCGTAGTACATTTGCAATTCTATTTTCGTATCACAAATTTTTCCTTTTTTTCTATTCCCGGTATTCAATCCGGGGTATTTTTCCCATTGACACTTGAAATTCCCTAAAAATTCTATCCCTTAGGCGAATATTTGTTTTATTTGTCTAAATCATCGGGGGTAGGAATGGTACTCGGAATCACAGAAGTAAAAAAAGGCATGGTTCTCAAGGTCGAGAATGAATTATATTCAGTAATAAAATCGGAATTTGTGAACCCCGGAAAAGGCAGTGCATTTATCCGCACTAAGCTCAAGAACGTTATGAAGGGCTCTTCAATTGAGAGAACTTTCAAGGCGGCAGAAAAACTAGAAAGTGTAGAACTCGAAAAGCGATCTATGACCTATTGTTATTCTGATGGAGATAGCATTATATTTATGGATGTCCATGATTTTGAGCAGTTGCCAGTACCTATTGAGTATGTAGAAGATATTCTCCCCTTTATGAAAGAAGAGACACAGGTAGAAGTTACATTCTATGAAAGCAACCCCATTGGAGTGATTCCCCCTAATTTTGCAATACTGCAAATTACATATGCAGAAGAGGGTTTAAAAGGTGATACAGCAGGTACTGCACTCAAAAAAGTAACTGTAGAAACTGGTGGGGAAGTCAATGTTCCCATTTTTGTAAAGCAAGGTGATACAATTAAAATAGATTTACGAGATTTATCTTATGTAGAGAGGGTTAATAAATAATATGGCTACTGTAATTAGAAAAAAATCACTGGGAAATATAACAGACAATAATGAAGTAAAGAGTTTTCTTGCAAAACATAATATCACATATGATCATTGGGAGGTTCCTCCTGCATCGCAGTCTTTAATTGAAAAAGAAGCCTTGAATGATCAAGAAAAAGAAGAGCTTCTGCAAACTGTAAATGAAAGATTTACTTATCTTCAAAATACCCAAGGTTATAAAACGAGAGATTTAATAGTACTACATTCCAATGTTCCGGGACTCCATGATATGTTGGCTAAATTTGATAAGGTTCATTATCATACAGATGAAGAGGTTCGTTATATATTAGATGGATCTGGATACTTTGGGTTTATTACAAAAGACGAAAAGTTTTTAGTTCACGTTCAAAAATCAGACTTTATATCAGTTCCCCGTAATACAACTCATTGGTTTGCTTTGGATGACAAACTTAGAATCAAAGCTGTTCGCTACTTTACAGATATGACGGGTTGGGTTCCCAATTATGTAGAGGAAAAAGCCTCCATTGAAGATTAAAGAAGAGCTTGCTTGTTTAGTTGATTATTCCCGAATTTACTATTCCCGTATGTGGATGTTTGCCACAGCGGGGAATCTCTCTGTTTTGGATCCTGAAAGTGGTGTAATATGGATTACAGCCTCTGGAAAGGACAAGGGTAGGCTATGTGAAGATGATTTCATTGGAGTCTCTTTGAGAAGTGGAGAGCCCATAGAAGACGACCCCGCTAAGCGTCCTAGTGCAGAAACGTCTATTCATACAGCTATCTATTCTCAATTTCCGGGATCCACCTGTATTCTTCATGTTCATACACCAACGTCCTGTGCCCTGGAGTTTGGACTTTCCAAGGAAGAGCCATTTCGTTTTATAACCCTACCCAACACAGAAATTATAAAAGCCTTTGGCAATTTCTTAGAGGAGCCCAACTTAAAAACCCTTGTTGTGCATAATCATGGCTATGTTCCTAAAATTAGTGAAGATTTTAAGCTAGCATTGAATAAGAAAGCATCTGATGTTCCTTTTTTCTTAATTGAGAATCATGGTATTACAGTTTGGGGAAAAAATGTTTGGGATGCAAATAAAAATTTAGAAGCCAGTGAATTTGTATTACAAGTTATGTTAGCAAGAAAAAAATAGATTTTACTCTATTTTTTCTCAATTTCAGCAAGAAATAAGCATACTAAGTAAGAAATTTCTTCTAAAATCCTTGATTTTACTGATTAAAATTTGAAATTATTTAAAATATTCTTGCTTTTTTCATACTTTTCAGACCGATTGTAAGTATAAATTAATTGATAACTAAGGAAGGATCAACATTTTATGGCCGCTGTAGCAAAACCCACTCCTATTAAAAAATCACAAATCATATCTGAACTTGCAAATAAGCTAGAAATATCAAAAAAAGATGTAAATATATTTTTAGAGACATTTGTTGACCTCGCATACAAGGAAACCAAAAAGAACGGAGCATTTATCATTCCGGGAGTTGGTAAACTAGTACTCAAGAGAACAAAGAAAAGAAAAGGTAGAAATCCTGCAACTGGTCAGGAAATTGAAATCCCTGCAAAAACAGTAGTAAAGTTTTCTCTCTTTAAGGCATGTAAGGAAGCTATCGTTCCCCCTAAAAAGTAATGAAACAACCTTTTCCCTTTTATCCGCTTGAGGATAATCTTTTGGGTCAAATCCTCAGCGGTATTTATTCGGAAAAAGGAAAATTGCCTGATTTAAAAAACAGACTCCAGTCTTTTATAAAGGAGGGTGAATCCTCTCTTTTTTTTACCCCCCGCACTGATAAATCAACCCTATTAACAGTCTTACCCGATCAATTTAGAAAAATGTACGCTGAGAATAATATTGAGGGGATGAAAGTTCGATTTGCTGAGCTTTTAAATCCTGAGGATAAATCTATTAAGTTGGATGTCATTTTAGAACTATTAGAATGGGTTATAACAGGATTATCTTCAGAAAATGTATCACTTGAATTGCTCCAAGTTTTATTGGGCTCAGATTTAGTCGATTTAGAGATTATTAATCAAATAACAAAAAACTATGAAAAAATGGTAACCTTAGAAAAATGAAAGCTGTCGTACTTGGAAGTTCTGGTTTAATTGGTTCACACTTGGTGAAAATTCTAAACGTATCACAAGAATACTCTGAAGTTACATGCTTCGTTCGCAGAAAATCAGACATACTCTCTCCCAAAATAAAAGAGGTAATTACTGATTATTCTAACATGCAAATTCTTAAGGATGAATTTATTTGTGACAGTTTATTTATAGCACTCGGGACAACCATAAAAAAAGCAGGTTCTGAGGAAAAGTTTAGAGAAGTTGATTATACTTATGTTTTAAATTCTGTTAAAATTGCCCATGAGCTCAATGTTAAAAATGTTTTATTAGTCTCTTCTTTGGGAGCAGATCCAAACTCATCAATCTTCTATTCTAGAACGAAGGGAGAGCTTGAACGTGATACATCTAGCTTAGGTCTGAATAGCTTAATGATTTTTAGACCTTCTTTGCTTTTAGGGGAACGGAATGAATTTCGTCCGGGCGAAAAAATAGGGGAGGTGGTTTCAGGCTTATTTTCCTTTGCATTTATTGGAAGTTTTAAGAAATACAAGCCAATTTCTGCGGAAACTGTTGCAAAAGCTATGATAAAAACTTCCCTTTCAGGAAAAACAGGTCTTTGCATTTTTGAATCAGATGAAATTTCTAGTTTAGTTTAAATTAATTTAATATAAGGAGTGTACATGCTAAATAAAATAATAATTTTATTAATTTTGGGGATATATTGTATTACACCAATATTTTCTGCAGATAGAGAAACGGGAAAATTCTATGTAACAGCCAAGCAGGGGTTAAATATTCGTCCTGAGCCGGGTAAAGGGAGCATAGTAATTGTCAAGATGCCTCATGGTGCTCAAATTGAGATCCTTGAATACTCTAAGGAAGAGGAAGAGATTGATGGGAATAAAGCACCATGGGCAAAAGTGAAATACAAAAAATATACTGGCTGGGCTTTCAGTCTTTATTTATCTAAAGAACAACCAAAGTAGAAATAATCAATTAAGGTTTCTCATCAGGTAAGTACCATTTAAGCCCTAATCTACCCTGTACTTCGGGCTTATAGGTATTTTCGGTAATCTCTTGAATATTGCCCGGTAAGGGCATACGAATCAGACCCTCAAGCATCCAACCCTTACTGCTACCAATTGTAATACCAGGTGAGAGATAAAATTGACGATTGATATGTCTATCATTTTTACGCCTTTCTTCCCAGGGCTGAAATTCAATTGCCTGAAGACTTAAATCAACCTTAGCCGAATATTGGCGGGCAGCTAAATACTCGGAAGGAATTCGATAAGATACTCCAAATCCACTACGGAGTAAATTGGTAGCAGCCTGCCCTGTCAAGTCTAGCGTCATACGAAAATTCAAATCAAAATGAATAGAAAAGTTATTGCGAGTCACTAGAAACACTACTCCCGGACTACGATAGGCTGAGAAGGATGGCAGATTATAGGGGCGAGGGGATCTATCCCGTAAAATGGGATCCGCCTCTGTTCCTAATCCCGAGTCATATTGTAGATTCATTGGAGAATCAGCAGTATGCATCTGCATAGAAAACCTAGAAGAATTATTAAAAATAATTTCTGTGCCGAGGCTAGGTACAACTGGCCTGTAGTCGGGTGCAAAAGTGACTTCCATTGGAAAATGAAAAGGAAAAAAAGACACCACCTCATACTGACCCCGACTGGAGGGGGAAATTGAATAATTGTTGGCAGATACCTTTAAATTCCCATCCTTGGTGTCGGAATATACCAAACCCACGGTTATCAAGAGCACAAAGGTAAAAGTCTTTATAAATCGTATCTTCATAGGGTTTGCTAAGGAGAATATAGAATTCTGCCCAAAAATAGCAACCTAATTTCCCTTTAAAATAGTTTTCATTTGCCCTGCATAGAGCAGTTCTTTGTCTTCATAGGACATAAGTTTGGTTTCGGGAAAGATTTTTTCTAGGTAAGATAAACCCTGTTTTCCATACTCATTTTTTGCCCACTTCTTGATCTGTGCATTGCTTTCTTCGGGACGATAGTAAGTTTTTGGAAGAGTAAACAAAAAATTACCTAGTTCCGAGATACCAATTTTCTTATTCACACTAGTCAGAAATATCTTGGGGAAGGGCTTATTTTCACCTAAAATTTCTTTTAAAAATTCAAGTGAGTTTAAAAGGAGATGGTAGCTAGAATTGGCAAGTTCTTTTTCATCACATTTGCTAATTACAAATGACTCCGGGACTTCCATGATTCCACTTTTCATAAATTGAACCTGATCTCCCCCCAATGGTTGTAGTACAAGAAGAGAATGATCAGAGAGCTTTGAAACCTCTATTTCGTTTTGACCAATTCCCACAGTTTCAATGATAATAAATTCAAAAAAATATCTTAGTAATCGTAAAACATGATATGTATAGGGGTTTACACCTCCCAACTCCAATTGGCTAGCCTGAGATCGAAAGTAAATTCTGTCTTCTCTGGCAGGTATTGTAACACGAGTTCTGTCCCCAAGTATGGAGCCTCCACTGATAGTGCTAGTGGGATCTATGGCTATAATTGCTAGTCTTTCTTTGGAGGATATATCTAAGAATTCTTTACAAATTTCTCCAATTAAGGATGATTTGCCAGCTCCGGGAGAACCTGTAATACCAATGGTTGTATTGCCTTTTTTAGGATAGGTATCTAATATAGAAAAAATTTCTTTTCGAATCATTAGAGAGTCCTTCTTTTCTATTAAAGAAATTAATCTCGCAATAGAAAATTTTTCTCCTAAGTAGGCGGAATCTATTAGGGAGGGTAAATCCATCTTAGTATTACTAATCATCTTTATTAATTGTTTCTATTTACCCTTTTTAAATTACATTTATTTATAAAAAATGTTAAAATTGGATAATTCTTACCCATGTTTTTTCCAATTTTGGAACAAAACCCTCTAAAAGCTACAATAAATTGTTTGACCCTGTAAGGACTTAAAAAATCATGGTACAGAAGATAATGAGGAAGGTAAAAAAAAAATTGGAAAAGTTTCCTGAATTAGAATCTTATTTTCAAAAATTAACTGATGCAACCGATAATGTGGCGGCTATCAATACACACTATGAGGCAGACCACAACAAAGATTTTGAAATACTAGAGGGTATTTTTACAGATATTCAGTCCCATGAATGGGAGAAAACTGAACCTTCTTATTTTAATTTGTTCACAAGTTATTACACATTTCATGTTAAAATTATTGAGGAAATAATTAGGGAAGCCCGAGAGATTTTAAATTCTGAAAAAAGAGAATATGTAAAGAGATTAGTGAACTATAAAAAGCAGGCGGATGAATGGTTTTTAAATTTGAAAAAAAAGAGAAAATCTAAGAGCGTAGCCGCTTAAAGCCAAACACCTCTAAAAAAAGGATTGCACCTCTTTTGGATAATTTCATTCTTTAATGAATGGTTTTCAATTCGATTGACTTTCTTTTATTTTTTCCTGTAGTATATATAATTTATATCCTATTGCGAAAAAGAGAACAAAATTTCCTCTTACTTATAGCAAGTTATTTCTTCTATGGGTATTGGGATTATCGTTATCTCTCCTTATTATTCATATCTACAATTGTTGATTATATAGCCAGTATCGGTATTGAAAACAATCCAAATGACACCAACAAAAAAAAGATATACCTCGGACTGAGTATTCTTTCTAACCTTTCTATTCTAGGATTTTTTAAGTACTACAATTTCTTTACTCTGAGTGCAAAAGCCGCCCTAGATTCTGTGGGATTGAGTATCAATCCAATCCTCTTGAATTTTGCCTTACCTCTGGGAATCTCATTCTATACTTTTCAAACAATGTCATACACAATTGATGTTTATAAGGGACAACTGAAACCAGCAAAAAACTTTTTTGATTTTGCCTTGTATGTATCTTTTTTCCCTCAATTAGTAGCTGGTCCAATTGAGAGGGCGACGAATTTACTTCCTCAGATTTTAAAAGAAAGAACTATTACATTTACAGAAGTAGAGCGTGGTACATTTTTAATTCTCTTGGGATTTTTCAAAAAAGTATATGTCGCAGACAATATCGCCATTTTGATAGATCCTATATTTATGGATAAGACAGCCTCGGGAGCGATGGTGGCTTTTGCTATTATAGGGCATTTCTTTCAGCTTTATGGAGATTTTGCGGGCTATTCGGATATAGCGAGGGGCTTATCTAAGCTCATGGGATTTGAACTCATGAGAAATTTCGATCATCCTATTTTGTCTAGGAGTGTTGGGGATTTTTGGCGTAGGTGGCATATTTCATTTATGAGTTGGTTACGGGATTATGTTTATTTTAACTTAGGAGATAAGAACTCTTCTGAAATGAGAAAAAATATAAATAACCTAATCGTATTTTTTTTATCGGGCCTTTGGCATGGAGCCAATTGGACTTTTGTGCTATGGGGTTCTTTTTGTGGGCTCGCCAATCTAGTATATAAATATGTAAGTCCCTATTTACCCGGAATGGATGAAAATAGGGGGAAAGTGTATAATGTTGTAATGCATGTTTTGGGAACAATTGCAACAGTAATAGTTATTTCATTTCCACTGGTATTTTTTAGGTCCTCTTCAGTTGAAATGTCTTTTATTCATCTTCATTCCCTTTTTACTAATTTTGGGGATTTGGAGCCAAAAATTTTGGATAAGTTAGTGAAAGTATTATTCTTTTTAGTTGCAATCGAGATACATCAATATATTAAAAAGGATGAGTTTTCTCTCTTTTCAATTCCTGTAGTACCCCGTACTTTTGTTTATGTTAGTTTATTTTATGGAATATTAATTTTAGGAAATTTTAATAAAAATGCATTTATTTATTTCGTATTTTAAAAAATCGCCCGCATTTTTTCTGGCAATTATAATAATAGTAGTTTTTGAGGTATCCCTTCATTTCATACCTAACTTGCACTACTATGATGGGACGGGATCTTTCTTTGTTTATTTAAAAAGAGACTTAGTAGAAAATTCAAAGGAAGATTTTGATATATTGCTACTGGGGGATAGTCGATCTCTATCTTTGATGGGAGTTAAGGGTGATGAAAGTCATCCTTCGTTATACAACCTCAGTCTTCCTGCGGCTGGACCTTGGTACTACAAGTACCTTCTTAAAAAATATTTAAAGTATCACAAAAAACCAAAATTAATAGTTTGGTCTGCTGATGCTTTTGTACTAAAAAAAGAAAAGACTGGAAAATTTAATTTGAATCCTGAAATTTGGAATGAATTCAAACATAGACTTCTCAATCTTTTTTCCTATTCCGAAACCTTAGAGCAGTATGAGGGAAGGGAGCTATTTTTTATATCTAAGGAATATCTAGCAACTTCTCTATACTCAGTGAGATACAGACAAGTATTTGAATCAATGATTGGAGCCCGTTTGAGTACATTAATGAGTGGAGAAACAGCCATGTATATAAGAAATAAATCCATTGCAAGTCTTGTGCAAAACTCGAACGGACAGATCAATCTTGGTGATTTCTTTTTTGCACCCGAGGGAACATCGGAGTCAGAAACTAAAAAATTTCTGGAAATATACAAAGAGGGAGAAATAAACTCCGAGCCACTAGAACAATTTATTGAATTCTGTAGGGAAAATGAACTACAAGTGGTTGAAATGAATCTTCCCAAAGCAGAGGGGATTAATTCTACACCATATTATACCAAGGGAAAACAAATTATGATGGAAATGACTAAAAAGTATGATAATGTAACTTACATGGAATTTGATACCATGCATTACCCCGTATCTTATTTTGGAGAGAGTATTCATTATAGTACGTCGGGTGCAAAGGTATTAAACAAAGAATTTCTTGAAAAGGTATATCCAAGATTAGTTGAGGAAATCAATGCTAAAAAATAAGTTTTTATTTTACCCAATAATATTGATGTTTTTTCTCTTTCTTATAGATAAAGTATTTTTACTGGAATCTGTAAAAAAATATATTAAAACAGATTTTACATATATTTATTATGAGTCTAGGGATGACATTTTTAATTTAATTTTGAATGATCCCGAAGTCAAAAAGAGAGATAAGAAATTAATGGTGATACTAGGATCATCCCGTCTTCTTTATTTTGATATGCAAGAGATGAAGGATTTCTACCCTGATTGGACTATTTATAATCTCTCATCAGCAGTAACAACTCCGGCTTATTACTTTTACTACTTAGAAAAATTAATTGATAATGGAATTTATCCAGATTATGTACTACTAGAATCAGATCCCAATCAATTCAATGCAAATTCTCCTGTATTTAAGGGCTCTAATTTAACTTATAGTTTTGATACATCATTTGTACTACGAAATGCTTTAATTTTTGGTAAGGATAATGTGAGTTTTTATCTTGGAAAG
>Ga0214917_10006138_pt1 | contig 12591 bp, 13 predicted proteins | sample LL_1208_BB_MetaG_FD_177983 | JGI IMG/M metagenome (GOLD analysis project Ga0214917, IMG submission 177983) | Freshwater microbial communities from Lake Lanier, Atlanta, Georgia, United States - LL_1208_BB | ecosystem: Environmental > Aquatic > Freshwater > Lake | place: USA: Georgia | collected... | reverse complement strand
CCAGCTGATCTTGCTGCGGTCGCCGCGGCACTGGCCGCGCTTGGTCACGAAGTTGTAGATGCCGCCCACGCCGTTCTCATCGCCGGCATACCAGTTCTGCACGGTGGAGTATTTGATCGACGCATCGTCGAGGGCCACCAGCTCCACCACGGCGGCGTGCAGTTGGTTGGTGTCGAACATCGGCGCGGTGCAGCCCTCCAGGTAGCTCACCGAGGCGGCCTCCTCGGCCACGATCAAGGTGCGCTCGAACTGGCCGGTGTCGCCGGAGTTGATGCGGAAGTAGGTTGAGAGCTCCATCGGGCACTCCACCCCCTTGGGGATGAACACAAACGAGCCATCGCTGAACACCGCTGAGTTCAACGCCGCGAAGTAGTTGTCGTTGCTGGGCACCACCGTGCCCAGGTAGCGCTCAATCAGCTCCGGGTGCTCCTTCACCGCTTCGCTGATGGAGCAGAAGATCACCCCGTGCTCCGCCAGCTTCTCCTTGTAGGTGGTGGCGATCGAGACGCTGTCGAACACCGCATCCACGGCCACGTTGGAGAGCCGTTTTTGCTCGCTCAGGGGGATGCCGAGCTTGTCGAAGGTTTCCAGCAGCTTCGGATCCACCTCATCGAGGCTGGCTTTTTTGGCCTGCTGCTTGGGGGCGGCGTAATAGACGACGTCCTGGTAGTCGATCGGGGGATAGCCCAGGGCAGCCCAATCGGGTTCGCGCATCTGCAGCCACTGGCGGTAGGCCCGCAGGCGGAACTCCAACAGGAAGCTGGGCTCCTCCTTCTTGCTGGAGATCAAGCGCACCACGTCCTCGCTGAGGCCCTTGGCGATCTTTTCGGTTTCGATGTCGGTGACGAAGCCGTACTTGTACGGCTGACTCACCAGATCGCCAACGGCCTGCGGGCTGCTCATCGCCTCTGCCTCAACCGGCGGTCAGGGATTTGACCTCGTCCAGCGTGATCGTCTGCTTCTCGCCGCGGAAGGGATTGTCTTCGGTGAGGAACAGCATGCAGTGGCACTCCTTGCGCTCACGCATGGGCACGCAGGGGCAATTCCAGAAGGCCTGGGCCACCTCGGCCTCCTTGTCTTCGTAGTGGCGGCAGGGGCAGAGGGCACCGCCCAGCTCATCCTTGTGGCGGGCCAGGCCCTCCAGCACCACGGCGGTCACGCTGGGGTCGCTGCAGAAATAGGTGCCGGTGCGCTGGGCATAGGTTTCCGCAAACTTGCGGATCACCTCAAGGCTTTCGCTGCCGGTGGAGCTGGTGGCGGGGCTGGATTCGGCAGACATGGGCGCGGGAATGGGGCGGGCAGGGTCTGGGCCGGAACCGGCCGCCGAAGGGGTCCAACAGCACGGGATGGAGCCGGTGGGGCACCAACCAGTTACGAAACCCACGGGTTTCGCAAGTTGACCCTAAGGCAAGCGCGGATCGCTCGGGGCTGGGCGCCATTGTGGCCCTGAACGGACCCGACTCGTCAGCACCGGAAAGCCCGTGGCATGGTGTGGAGGTCAGAGTGCCCCATGAGCGCTTCCGCCCAGGCCCCCACCCGCGAAGCCGCCCTGACGCTGATGCTGCGCCAGGGGGAGGTCACTGCGGCACAGCTGGCCCAGGATCTGAACGTGTCCGTGCAGGTGATGCGCCGGCACCTGCGCTCCCTGGAGGAGGACGGCCTGGTGGAGGCCAGCCCCTGCAGCGAGGGGCCCGGGCGCCCCAGCAACCACTGGCGGCTCACCCCGGCCGGCCGGGGCCAATTCCCCGACGGCAGCGACGATTTCGCCCTGGGGCTGCTGAGCTCGATGGCCGCCAGCCTGCCCTCGGGCACGGTGGACCAGCTGCTGCAGCGGCAGGCCGCAGAGAAGGCCACCGACTACCGCCAGCGCATCGGCGCCGGCACCCTGCAGCAGCGGCTGGAGCGCCTCGTGGACCTGCGCCGCGGCGAAGGCTATGTGGCCGAACTGCGGCCCGACCCCGAAGGCCAGGGCTGGGTGATGAGCGAATTCCACTGCTCGGTGATGAAGATCGCCGAGCAGTTCCCCTGCGTGTGCGACCAGGAGCTGCAGCTGATCCGCCACACCTTTCCCGATTGCCAGGTGGACCGGGTGCATTGGCTGCTGGAGGGGGGCCAGGCCTGCGGGTTCCGGCTGCAGCCGTGCTGAGCGACGGGGATCTGGCGGAGCTGGAAAGCACCCTGCTGCCCGCCCTCGAGCGGCACCACCTGCGGCTCCTGGCCCACAGCCTGCGCTGCCTGCAGCAGGCCGCCGGCGACGGCGAACCGCTGCCGGATCCCCAGCGGCTCACGGCCTGGGCTGAGCGCCAGAGCAACCTGGCGGTGGATCCCACCTTCATTCCCGTGTTGGTGGAGCAACTGGCCAAGGCGGCCGTGCAACTCGAGCAGATCGCCCAGGAGCACGGCCGCGCCCCGCTCGAGCTGCAGATCACCGACCTGGTGCGGTGGGGTCAACGGCAGGCCGATCAGCGCTTGGCCCTCACACCACCAGAGCCGTAATCCCCCCCAGGGCCAGCAGGGCCGCCAGCACCCCCCGCCAACCGGGATGGTCCCCCTCCAGCCGCGCCAGGGGCAGGGCCATCAGCGGGGCGGTGGCCAGCAGGGCCACGGCCATGCCGCCGGGCAACCGCTGCAGGGCCGTCTGCTGCAGGGCGATGCCGGCGCTGGTGCCCAGCAGGGTGGCCAGCACCCACAGGGGCCAGCGCCGTTGGGCCGGCCGGGGCCGCGGCGGCCAGGCCGGCAACCGCCGCGCCAGGGGCAGCAACACCAGCCCCGCCACCAGCAAGCGCACCGCGGCCGCCTGCAGCGGATCCAGCGCCCCATCCCGCAGGGCGGCCCGCGCCAACAGGGCGCCGCCGCTGCCGGCCAGCAGGGCGCCCAGGGCCAGCAGCACCCCCAGCCGCTCCCCCGCCGCCGGCATCTCGGCTTGCGCCACCCCCGCGGGCTGCTGCAGCGCCACCAGCACCAGGGCAGCGGTGATCAGCGCCAAGCCAAACCAGTGCTGCGCCGAGGGCACCTCCGCCAGCCACACCAATCCAGCCAGGGCCGTCACCGCCGGGCCACCGGCATCCAGGGTGAGGGTGCGGCGGGTGCCCAGGCGCCGCAGGGCAGCGAAATAGAGGCTGTCCCCCAGGGCGATGCCCAGCACACCACTGAGGCCCAGCAACACCCACGCGAAGGGGGCCGCCGCCCCCTGGGCACCCCAGGGCCGCAGCAGCAGGGCGGGGGCCAGCAACAGCAGCGCCAGCCAGTTTTTGAGCAGGTTGAGCTGGGCCGCCGTGAGCGAGGTGGGCAGCTGCCGCCAGAGGGCGCTGGAGAGCGTCCAGCACAGGGCCGCCGCCAAGGCGGCCCCCACACCGATGCCCTGGGGTGTGATCATCGCTGCAGTCGCCGCACGCGCGTGAGCCTGGCCACGGGGAGTCTCGCCATCGCCGATGCCCTCAGCTTCTTCCGGCTGAGCTGCGGCCGCTGGCGCTCCCAGCGCAGCGTGCACCACCTGCTGCACCGCCGCGCCGAGGCGGGGGGCTCGCTGATCGTGGTGGAGGAGCTGGACCCCGCCGATGCACGGCTGCTGGCCATCGCCACACTGCACGGCCAGGATCCCGCCGGCCTGGTGGGGGGCTGCTGGGTGCGCTGGAGCGCCTCCATGGCCTGGGATCGGGCCGGCGAAGACCACCAGGGGGAAAGCGTGATCGGCCTGATCCCCACCGACGAGCGAGGGCGTGAAGGCCTGCTGCTGCGCGACCTGGGCTACGCCGAAAAGGCCCCCGCCAGCTCCCGCTTCCACATGGATGAGCGCGACGGGCTGCTGCTGAGCACCGAATACGAAACCATGAACGTGTGGGAGCGCTTCGCCTTCGCCGGGCCGGATGTGCGCCTGCGCTCCAGCACCGTGGAGGGGCTCTCCAACAACGCCTCCTTCTGCATCGAAACGCGCTGCAGCGACACAGGCACCGACCCAGGCAGCGGCCGGCCCACGGCCGGGGCCGACGCCGGCAGCGAGCCGACAACGGCGCTCTCGCCCCTGGGCTGGTAGGGCCGGACGGGCACGAACGTTACGGACTGTGAGTCCTGGTCGAGGGGCTTCAGTGCTCCCCTGGCTGCACTTCTACGATCAGCCCCGACGGATGCTGACGTTCGAGTGGCCCTTCCTCTCCTGAAGTACGCCCCCACCACCCAGAACTCGCGGGTGGCCGCGCTGCGTGTGGGCTCGGATGAGGATCCGAAAGCCGTATCCATGGACAAGGCCATGGATCGCGAAGACCAGAACTTCGTGATCGAAGCGGCCTACCGCCAGATCTTCTTCCACGCCTTCAAGGTCGACCGCGACCTCACCCTGGAAAGCCAGGTGCGCAACGGTCAGATCACCGTGCGCGACTTCATCCGCTCGCTCTGCCTGTCGGACACCTTCAACCGCAGCTTCTACACCCTCAACAGCAACTACAAGGTGGCCCGCCACCTGGTGGAAAAACTGCTGGGCCGCCCCACCCATGGCAAGTCTGAGGAGATCGCCTGGTCGGCGGTGCTGATGACCCGCGGCGTCAAGGGCATGGTCGACGACATCCTCGACAGCCAGGAGTACCTCGACGCCTTCGGCTACGACACCGTTCCCTACCACCGCAACCGCGTGGTGGGCAGCCGCGACCTGGGCGAGACCCCCTTCAACATCACCAGCCCCCGCTACGACGCCTACTACCGCGGCATCTTCGGGTTCCCCCAGATCGTTTACACCGGCACCGCCCGCAAACTGCCCGAGCGCTCCCTGCAGCGCCGCGGTGGTTTCCCCCAGGACTACATGCCCTGGGTGCGCAGCCTGCCCGCCCTGCGCGGTGCCAGCGCCGCCGGCAGCGCCGACATCGATTACCTGGCCAAGGTGCCCTACCGCAGCCTCGGTCGCTGAGGCCTTTCCCCAGCGATTCCAGCGGCGGCGGGGGCACATCCCGCCGCTTTTTTTGTGCCCATCCCATGACCGCACGGGCACATGGCCTGATTCGTGCGTGAAAGTTGGTCAGATTGATCCCAAACAGAATCCGGAGGAGCTGTGAGTCAGACCCTGTCATCGCTGGCCCGGATGACCCTGCGCCAACTACGCCAGGTGGCCAGCGAGCTGGGTGTGAGCCTTTACAGCCGCAAAACCAAAGAGGAACTGCTCAGCGCCATCGGCAAACGCCAGGCCGACATGTCGAGCGTGGAGGCGGAGCGTCGCCCCTCCAGCGCCAGCCCCGACAGCAGCCGCGTGGTGTTCCTGCCCCGGGATCCCCAGTGGGCCTACGTGTTCTGGGAGATCTGCGAAGCCGATCGCCAGCAGGCCTTCAAGGCGGGGGCCAGCCAGCTGTGCCTGCGGGTGGCGGATGTCACCGGCTTGAACAGCGGCGATAGCCACCCCCACACCCTGCAGGAGGTGCCGGTGGATAGCCACGCCACCGAGTGGTACCTGCCGGTGCCCCTGAGCGACCGCGATTACCGCGTCGAGCTGGGGTACCGCATCAGCGGCGGTGGCTGGATCTCGCTGGCCTTCTCATCGGTGGCCCGGGTGCCGGCCCTCCACCCCAGCGAACAGATCCTCGACCAGTTCGTGCCCTTCTCGCTCGACACCCCCCCCGGCGCCATCAGCCCCCAGACGCTGCCCAGCAGCGACAACGGCCTGCACGAGCGGCTCTACCAAACCGCCACTCTGGGCAGCCGCCGGCTGGGGCGCGGTTCGGAAGCCTTCCACGAACTGGAGGGCGGCGCCGGTGCGGGCCTGAACGCCTCCGGCGCCGGGCTGTGGGCCAGCGGCCGCAGCGAATCCGGCAGCGGCATCGTCAACCCTCGCCAACGGGCCTTCTGGCTGGTGGCCGATGCGGAATTGATCGTGTACGGCGCCACCGACCCCTCCGCCAAGCTCGCCATCGGCGGTGAGGAGGTGCCCCTCTCCAGCGACGGCACCTTCCGCATCCAGGTGCCCTTCCGCGACGGCCAGCAGGTGTACGCCATCGAAGCGGTGGCGGCCGATGGCGAGCAGCGCCGCAACATCCGCCTGGAATTCAAGCGCACCACACCGGAAGACAACAGCAACCCGCTCGACCAAGCTGTGGCCGAGTGGTTCTGAGCCGTCCATGGCCAACGCACCTGCACCCCAAGGATCGCCAATCCTGAAGGCCCTGGTGGCCTTCACCCCCCTGGCCGGTGCGCTGGTGCTGCCGGTGGCGGTGCCCCTGCTGATGGTGCGCGTCAGCATTGGCGCCGGCGTGCTGGCGGCCGTGGTGCTGAGCAGTCTCTGGTTTGCGGCGATGCTGCGCACCTCCGAATTGCCGGAGCACGGCTGAGGGCAGCCCCCGCGGGGAACCCTGACCCCAGGCGCAACCGCTGGGGATGGAACAGCACACCGCGCAGAGCCGCCGCCAGGTGCTGGTGGTGGCCCTCGTGGCCTTGGCCCTGCAGGGCTGCAGCCAGGCGGGCCAATGGGTGGGTCGTGCGCCGCCACCGCTGCCGATGCCGGCCGGGATCGCCGTGGCCTTCAACCACCGGGCCGACGCCCACTACCGCAGCCCCATCCATGGCGGGCAACGCTCCGGCGACGACCTGGAGGCCCTGCTGCTGCAGACCATCCGCAGCGCCCGCCGGGAGCTGCTGGTGGCGGTGCAGGAGCTGTCGTTGCCGCAGGTGGCACGGGCGCTGGTGGAGCAGCACCGCCGCGGCCTGCGGGTGCAGGTGGTGCTGGAAAACACCTACAGCCAGCCCTGGAGCCAGCAGCACGAAGCTGAGCTGAGCCCGCATCTGCGCCAGCGACGGCGGCAGCTGATGGCCCTGGCGGACCGCAACCGCGATGGGCAGCTGAGCGCCGAAGAACGGCAGCAGGGGGATGCGGTGGCGCTGCTGCTGCGGGGTGGGGTGCCCCTGCTGGACGACAGCGCCGATGGCAGCCGCGGCAGTGCGCTCATGCACAGCAAGTTTCTGGTGGCAGACCGGCGCGTGGTGGTGACCGGCTCCGCCAACTTCACCCCCAGCTGCATCCACGGCGACCCAGACGAACGCCGCACCCGCGGCAACGTGAACCATCTGTTGCGGCTGGAGAGCCCCGCCCTGGCGGCGGTGTTTGCCGAAGAGTTCCAGCGCCTCTGGGGCGATGGCCCCGGCGGTGCCCCCGACAGCCGCTTCGGGCTGGCCAAGGGATCCAACGCCGCCACCACCGTGCTGGTGGGAAACACACCGGTGACGGTGCTGTTCGCCCCCCACCGGCGCCGCGATGCCAACGGAGGGCTGGCGCTGATCGCCAACACCCTGGCCACCGCCGAGCGGCGGCTGGATCTGGCGCTGTTTGTGTTGTCTGCCCAACCCCTCACGGGCGTGATCGCCGAACTGCAGCAGCGGGGCGTGAACCTGCGGGTGCTGGCGGATCCGGGCTTCGCCAGCCGGCCCTTCTCTGAAGTGCTTGATCTACTTGGCGTAGCCCTGGCGGATCGCCATTGCCAACACGAAGCCGGCAACCAACCGCTGCAGCAGCCCAGCGAAGGGGTGGGCATTCCGCGGCTCCCCGGGGGCGACAAGCTGCACCACAAGTTCGCTGTGATCGACAACCGCACCGTGATCACTGGCTCCTTCAACTGGAGCCCCAGTGCTGCCCATCAAAACGACGAGGTGCTGATGGTGATCGAGTCACCCCTGCTGGCAGCCCACTTCACTCGGGAGATGAATCGCCTCTGGCGCGGTGCGGAGCTGGGGATCACGGAGCGCTTGGCACGCAAGCTGGCAGCCAACCGCAGGCGTTGCGGCAGTGGGGTGCTGCGGGGGGCGTAGGCGGAGCTCAAAGGATTGACGTGGCTTGGGTTGTGGCTACTGGAGGTCGTGGGGCTTGTTCATTGCTCCTGTGCTGGAACGACAAATCACCCCGCCTGATGCCAATTCGAATTGTGTACGAGAAGAACAGAGACCTCTGATCCTTGTTGCCAGAGTGGATCGAGTTAAAAATGTCCATTGGCAGTTCAGCGCACAGGCTCAACACTGTTGGCTGCCTGTGCGGCACTGCTGGCGCTGGCATCCATCCCAGCCGTCGCTGAACCCGCCAAGGTTGCCCAAGGCACCGCAGCAGACCTGGGTGCGATGAGCGTCTCCCTAAAGGATGCCGTCAAGCTCAACTACGGCATCCAAGGACAGCTCCAAGGCGCTGGCACCCCCAACGAAGCAGGGATCGGCGGATTCCTGCCGCTGCGGGTGGGCAAGCAGTCCGTCACCTTCCTGGACGTGCTGGCAAACGTGAACTTTGCCGATTACCCAGGCTACAGCTCCATTCTCAACACCACGGTCGCTGGTGGCACCATCTCCACCTCCACCCGCCTGGGGCAACGCTGGCTCAATGGTGATCGGAGCTGGATGTATGGCTTCAACTTCGGGTATGACAGCCGCCCAATGGCAACAGGACCAGCGGATACGGGCGTGAATGTCAGCAACTCGCAGACCGTGTTCTTCCAGCAGATGGCATTCAATGCAGAAGCCGTCAGCAACAAATGGAGCGCCAATGGCTACTGGTTGGTTCCAATCGGACAATTCGGATGGGGCAGCAATACCGTCCCAGTATTAAACAGCAACTATGTTGGTGATTCCTTGATGACAGTAGGGCTAGATGTCGGTTACAGCATTGCACCATCACTGAAGGCATCTATTGGCTACTACTACCAAGACGGTGATCTCAACACAGCTGATGCTTCTGGCGTTCAGCTCAAAGCCGACTACATCATTGCCAATGGTCTGACGGTGGGCGGCAAGTTGTCATATGACCCTGTTTTTAACACGTCGGCATCAGCGAATCTGAAGTACCGCTTTGGATCCAATGGTTATGGATCGCCAATCAAGAGATCGAAACAACCATCGGCAATGAAGCCACCTGTGATTCAGGCGCTGTCAGCCACGCCTGCCAATCGGGATGTGCGGGTGGCAGACGGCGTACAACCACCCCCACCAGGATGTACGGGTGCGGGTGACTGGTATCCACCCTGCAACAACTACGACCCAGTACAAATATGTTGTATGGGATGAGGTCTGGAATCATGAATTGTCTGGGATCCATCCAATACCCATACCCATAAACGGCACATACCCATTACCCCACAAGAACCTACAAGGATAAATCCCTCCATCGAAACACTAACCACAAGAAAAGAAAGATACAACCCCAATCCTGAATTTGCCTTAGAAGCCCTCTACACAGGGGGTGACCTCTCCATCAACCAGATCACGCAGATGACCTCTGGTGATGCTTCTGCTGCTGCCATGGCAAACCAGATCAACTCCTATGGGGTTTGGTAGGCACTACAGGCTCCTGACGACTGTCGGCTACTCCATCAGACAACTGACGAACAGACCTGCACGCAGATCCTGTAGCTGCTATTAGCCCTTCAAACGCCCAGTCGATGACACTGGCTTGTCCTGGGGCTTTATCCAGATACCAACCAACGAAAAACCACGCTGCAGCAACGGTTCTAGTCCCCAGCCAAATGAGTTCGCTGTCATCGACAACCGCACCGTGATCACAGGCTCCTTCAACTGGAGCCCCACTGGTCCAGGCCGCCTACACATCAATCCATCAAGCTCAATAGGACTATGCTGGCAGGAGCCGTGCGGCAGACTTCATCCGCAGGGCCACGAACACCATGGCCAGGTCGATCCCAACACAAGACTTAATCAACAAGTCTTTGGTGGACTTTGGCTTGCAACTGACCCAAGACAATCAATACTCATTTTATCTCAATTCCAGTGGTGGACCCAGGGACATTGGCGGCGGCATTTACGGGCGACAAACGATCACTGCTGTTTCAATCGAGCCGGACGACAGGGCGTTCTTTTTGAACACCCTAAACGATCTGCAAGCCAGGTTCGGACTCACATTCAAACAAGCACCAAGCTCTGAATCGGCGGATTTACGGGTTTACTACGATACAGAAATCAAAACGAGTCAGTCAGGTGGGACAATCCTTGGCATAGCACTCCAGAATTCCAGCGCAAACCAACGTTGGTATGAGCTGATCCTGAATCAACCACAACTCAAAAATAATCTCAGCTATCGGAGGTACGCCCTCATCCACGAGCTTGGCCACAGCCTTGGCCTTGAGCATCCCTTTGACGGAGGTGATGGTGACTTTTTTGAATCAACCAGTTCAAGCCAAGGAGCCTATCCAGAGGAGACGGTCATGGCCTACCGAACTCCGCAATCAGGATCCTGGCCAAACTCTTATTCAGCAAACGATTGGCAAGCGCTCCAAGAGATCTGGGGATCGAGTGCAGAAAAATCAGAATTGTCGTTCTGCTACAACGAGACCATCAGTGCTGGTGACATCTGCAACGCAGTGAGCACAGCGCTCTCGCAAGCATCCGCAGCCACTCGTCCTCTTGTTCTTGACATCACGACTGACTCCTGGAGTGAGAGCATCCTGGTCAACTCAGCTGACAAGGCCAGCGACAACGACACGACATTCAACGCCCCGCAAATTAATTTCAACTCCCAACAGAGCAGTGGTAGTGTTTTTCAAGGCGGGGCCGGCAATGACATCATCAGCGGCCGTGCCGGGTGGGACGTTCTTGATGGTGGCGCGGGACGCGATCTGATCCATGGTGGCAACGGCAGAGATATCATCAGCGGCCAAGCGGGAGCCGACGAGCTCCACGGCGACTTTGGCTGGAACACCTACAAACCAGAGCGTGATGGATTTTCTGACCTCATCGCCATCAAGTCAGACCAGTGGTTGGTGAACTGGCTCTACAACAAAGCTGGAAACAATCCCAATGGCGAGAAATGCGACATTATCCAAGGGCTTGATCAGGCCGACACCATCAAAATCATCGGCTGCAGCAGCCAAGACCTCAGCTTCTCGGATGCAACGGCCCATGGCCTCCTTGGCATCGGCATCTTCGCCAAGGGATCACTTGAAGCTCTCTACACAGGTGGAGACCTTTCCATCACTCAGCTCACGGCCATGACCTCAGGCGACAGCTCCCAAGCGGCCCTCAACAATCAGGTTTACCAGTACGGCACTTGGTGAAACTGGCCTAGCCCTTGACAGGACATGCATCATTGGGCGACACCTGGCTCCGCTATGGCTTTTCTCAAAGCAATTGCCCGCCTGCTGTTCCGTTCGCCAAGCACCGAGCAGCCCCCCGCCACCTCAGAACGCCAAGAGCAACAGGGCGTCACGATCCTGGGCTAATGGTGGCCAATCGTGTGCATCGCCCAAAGTGCCATCGACCACAATCGCGATCAATCTCAAGCCAGCCACTTCGGACCGAAAGCATTCAAAACAGCAAAAACTGCTGACTTTTAGCGATACAAGATGCAGATTCTGCATTCTCTGTAACGGTGCTTGCACTCCTGGGCATGCCTATGCAGCAGCCAATTTGGTGGTTTCGCAAATCCGCGGGATCACTGAACATGCGCTCATCAGAGCCCCGAGATATGCACGTGCTGCAGTGCCATGCGCTAGGCCGAGGATGCTCGATCCGCAGACATGGAATTGCCAAAAAAAAAGCACCCTTTCGGGCGCTCGGTGAACAAGTGAGGAGATCACCCAAGTGATCGGCGGAACTTTAAGCCTCAGCCCGCAGGTTCAAAACTGCAATATGTCCAACCAAGAACAAAGCCGATCCCAAGGCCGCCGAGGCCGCGAGGGCTGGCAAGGGGGGCATTGCCCCCTTGCGGTGTGAGGAGTGGTCACCCACCACGGCACCACTGGCAACGCCGTTCGCTGCCTGCATCTGTCATGGCCCCGCGGGGGAGGGAGGATCAAGGCTGCTCAATCAATCGTGACCAAACCGAACCAGGGGCTGGTGCACGTGGTCAGCATTCCCACATGCACCAGGGCAACTGGATGACTGTTTCCTCCAATCCCTGGCACCACCAGGGCGCTGTGCATAAGGTGCGACCAGTTCTTGGTGTTGCCATGCGCCGCCTGCTGCCCCTCGCCGTTGTGGCCCTTTGCCTGCTGGGCGGCAGCAGCAGCCACGCCTGCGAGAAGCACCTCAACGGCCACCAGAACGGCTCGGACACCAATCTGGAAGGCAGCAGGAAATAAGGCTGGGCTGATGCTGGCGGCCCGGGCCCTGTTTGTGCTGATGGTGGCCCTCAAGTTGTGGCAGCTCCTGGGCCGGGTGCATCAACGCCAGCGGCGCCAGCGGCTGGAGCGCTGCTGGGTGCTCTAACGGGCAGTGCGGCGGCCTTCAGCGCCGCGGCGGGGCGCCGCTGATCAGCACCCCCAGGCCCACCAACACCACCGCCACCCCCAACAGATCGCGCCCGGTGGGCACCACCCCATCCACCAGCCGCAGCCACAGCAGCGCCATCGACACATACACCGCGCCGTAGGCGGCGTACACCCGGCCGCTGGCCGCTGGGTGCAGGCTCAGCAACCAGGCGAACAGGCCCAGGCAGAGGGCGGCCGGAATCAGCAGCAGGGTGCTGCGGCCCTGGCGCAGCCACAGGTAGGGCAAGTAGCAGCCCAGCAGCTCCATCAGCGCCGTGAGGGCATACAGCACCAGCGTTTTGACCATGCCCAGCCCCAGATGGTTGCCCTGCGGGCTGGCCAGCCGATGATGGGTGCCAGCTCCGCCCCGCCCATGCTCGCCCCT
>Ga0214917_10006137_pt1 | contig 12592 bp, 13 predicted proteins | sample LL_1208_BB_MetaG_FD_177983 | JGI IMG/M metagenome (GOLD analysis project Ga0214917, IMG submission 177983) | Freshwater microbial communities from Lake Lanier, Atlanta, Georgia, United States - LL_1208_BB | ecosystem: Environmental > Aquatic > Freshwater > Lake | place: USA: Georgia | collected... | reverse complement strand
GAAAATGAAATTGTTACTGTGAATTTAAAGGGCGCCTGTCAAGGGTGCCCTCTTTCTCTTTATACCCTGAATATGGGAATTTTTACTGAGCTTAAAAAACTCATTCCAAGCCTAAAAGAAGTCGTTAATGCGTAACGCTTTTTAGGGGCTGTTGCAAATATTAAAATTACTGTTAGAATTAAAAAGCTTTATCTTGTACCGTTATTACCATAACGTTTAAGTCTTTAAGAATGCTTATTATTGTGAACTTTAGAACTAAAAAGTAGCAATTCAAGCTTAAAAGAGGGGCCTTTTGCTCAAAGTAGGTCAATAGGTTAACCTATAAAGCACACATCAAGATTTTACCCATGGCATTATGATTTTTTAAATGGAATGATTTTTTATATCATGGAGGTTTTCTCATGAAGAAACAAATGTTTTCAATAGTTCTATTGTTGTCACTTGGTGTGACTGCAACAACAAAGTCAAACGTACTTTCAACAGGTGCGCAGACGATTTTTAAAAATCTTTTAGGAAAAGGTTCATTCGGCCTTTCGCAGCTTTTTGCTGTTGAAGGAAGAGGCATAACTGGTGGAGAATTTATTACTCTTAATCCTACAACTGTTGTTGATTCTATGGTTAATCCAGTAGGCAACCCAATAATAGTAAGAATTGTTAATCAAGCTACTCCTCCTGCTGAGCAAGTAGTACAAACATCATTTGGGCAAGCAGTTGGTACAATGGCAGATTCAGTTACTCGTTTTGTTGGGTCAGGGTTTGATGCATTAAAAAATGCAGGGCATGTGGTTAGAGATTACAATTATGGTCAAGCTTTTGAAGTTGCCCTTGAAAAAGGTGAGTTAGCTGCTCAAACGCTACAAGAAAAAGTTGCTCATGGAACTCAATATGTATTTGATGCCGCACAACATGCACAGCATACAGTAAGAAACTTTGATTACGCTGGGACAGCACAAGCTCTTGGTGCAACTGTGCAAAATAATGCACAAGTGTTAGCAGAATCTGTTAATGAAACTGCTCAATCAGTAGTGCAAGTAGCAAAAAACGAATTTGCTGATCTTAAAGAAGGTGTAGGCGTTGCAAGTCAACAAGTACAACATGCAGCTGAATTTGCACAAGGTTATGTTACTGATGCAGTTCTCAATGCTCCTCAAACTGCGCAAGCAGGCGTTGGCCGTTTGCAAGATGGCTTTCATGCTGTTACAGCTTTAACTGTCGATGGTGTAAAGCAAGCAGCTCAAACTGTTATGGCTAACCCAACAGAAACAGCTTATGCTGCTTTTAATGCAGTTAAAGATGCAGTAATAGCAAATCCAGGAAAAATTGCATTTGGTCTTGTTGGTGGATATGCTGCTAACAAATTAGCAAAAGGTCACGGTTTTGCTACAAGAACTTTGGCAACTGCTGGTGGTGCTTTAACTGCTAACTTTGTATCAGAAGAAATGGCTCGTGTAGCTTTAGCTACTGGAATTGCAGCAAAGTTTGTAGTTGCTAATGTTAAAGCAGTAAGGGCTAAAATTAAGCAAAATTCTGAAAGAAAAATAAAAGATCAAAATGAGGCAATAAATAAATTTGTAAATGAACGTATTTTAAATCGCACAAATGATAGAATTGCTAACGGTTTAAATATTATAGCTTTTATCAATCCTTCTTATCCTTCTACAATAGTTGTAATAAGAAATGGAAATACATCAATTTCTAGATCTTATCAGTTCTTTACTGGTGCTGATTATAAAGCTATGTATAATGCTAATGATGAAGAAAAAACTGGTTATATTAATCAAGCAACTCAAGATGTTGAAATGTTGCAGAGTTTACCAGACACCCTTAAAGCTTCAGTTATCGACTATCTGATCGCTTTAGAGTCTTATTTTAAAGATAAAACAAAAGCTGCAAAAGCACAATGTAATCAATCTAAAAAAGCATTAAAACAAGTGCTTGAAAGTTACAATTTTGAACATTCTATGGTTTTATCGGCATAATTAATTTTACAAAAATAGTTCGATTAAAAGAAGGATGCCTTTGGGTGTCCTTCTTTTTTTATTTTTATTCATGCTCAATTACTGTAACCGTGCTCCCTTGTGCTTCTTTTTGAATGTAAAAATGAACTGGAAACTGTTCTTTCATGGTTGGTAAATGTGAAACAATAATAATTTTTTCAAAATCATTTTGAATCGCGTAGAGAGCATCCATAATTTTTGATAACCCTTCATCATCTTGAGAACCAAACCCTTCATCAATAATGAGCGTTTGAAGCGATGTGCCTGCTCGTCTTGCTAACAACTTAGAAATGGCAATTCGTAGCGCAAAATCTATTCTAAAGGCTTCTCCGCCTGAAAACATTTCATAGGGGCGTATGCCCATAGAGTCAGAAATATTAATATCGAGCGTTTCGCGCGTTCCACCTTTTTTAAGGTCTTTTAACGATTCAATAGAAATGTGAGCTTGATTGTCAGTAAGTCGAGCAAGCAGATCGTTGGTTTCTTGTTCGATTTCTGGGATAGCATCTTCGATTAATAATGCTTGAATACCGTCTTTGCCTAAGGCAGTTGCTACCTGTTGTAAATCATGAATCTGTGTTGCGCACTCTTGCAATTGTTCTTTGTATGTTTTATCTAAAGTTTCTAGGAGAGTTCTTTTTTGGGCAAGTGTTTCAAGGTTTCCCTTTTTTTGTAATAACAGTTCTTTTTCTTCGGATAATTGCTTAAATTTTTCAGTTAACGTTTTTTCTTGAAGTTGCAATGTTTTTTCTTGAAGTTGTAATTGCTCTTGTTCTTTGATATGCGCTTCAAGTTGTGTTGCAGTATACTTTAACTGTTTTAACGATTGTTTTACTTTGGTTATTCTTAGTAACCGTTCTTTTTGAGTTGCTTGATACTCATTGGTTTGATTGCACAAAGTCAATTGGCTTTGAACATCTTTTAATTGTGTAATAAGTACTTTGTGTTTTTGCTGGTTATGTTCTGTAGCTATCAATGTTGTTTCAAGTGTGGTGATGGTTGTGGTCAGTTGCTTGAGTTGCGTGTCTTCAAGCCGCGCTTTTTCTGTTGAATCAAGAAGTGTTTTAACGGTTTTGTGTGTAATTGCTTCTTGCTCATTCAGTTTTATAAGTGCTTGCTCAGCAGTTGAAATAGTCATCTGCGCTTGCTCTATCTCTTTTTCGATTTCTTTACTTGCAAGTTCTAACTGTTCAATTTCTTTAAGCTTTTGTAAATGTGTATGATGCTCTTGTAAAGCAGATTTAATAAGCGTAATGCTTTTTTTGAGTCGATTGAATCGATGTTGTAAGAAATCTGTCTGAACGATGAATTTTTTTTGTAAAAAACGTTTTCTTGCTTGAGAAAGGTTTTGTTCGCATAAAGGACAACTAGGGTTTGTAGGATCTTGTGAAAGTGATTGTTTACTTTGTAGCTCTTGTATCTGGGTATTAACCCAATTTCCCTGCTCGATCCATTTCTGGTAAAGCATTTTATGTCGATTAAAAAGAGTTTGTTGTTCTTGAAAATCAGAAATAAGCAGCTCTGCCGGTAGCATTTTTCGATCTATTGCAATAGTACTTTGTGTTATTTTTAAACCAGTTAAAGACTTTTCAAGTTGTTGCTTTTGTTGTTGAATCTGTTTATTAAGAAGTTCTTTCTGAGTATGCAAACGCTCAAGCGATAATGTATGTGTTTGCTGTTGTTGCAGAAAATCTTTTTCAAACTGATGGGTTGCTTCATGTAATTTTTGTTTGCAAGCAAGTAATTGTTCTTTATATTCAATGTTTTTTTGTAAAAGTTCTTGTTGGGCAGTCAGTTGTTGGTTTAAGGTTTGTTGTTTTTCTTCGAGTGCTTTTTTGTCTGGAAGAGAAAGTAAGAGTTTATGGGTTGTTTTCCAGTCCTTTGCAAGCGTATAAAATTCTTGTTCTTGTTGCACAAAAAATTGTTGTTCTTGCTGAGATTTTGCAACTAATGCCGCGTGTTTTTGTAAAGCTGTCTGAATGGTTTTTTGTTCTGATTGCCAACTCATTCTATCAGTAGTCAGCTGTTCAGCTTGCGTATCTAAAACTTTAAGTGTTTGGTACGTTTGCTCAAGTTGTGCAGGAACTTCTTCCAGACCTTTGTACTCTTCTTGTGCATGAAGTTGCAATTTCTCAAGATGTTCTTTGTTGGTTGAAAGTGATCTGACTTTTTCAAGCACAAAGGTTTTTGCTTTATCATAATGATGCAACCCTAAAATGGTGCTTAAAAGCTCTTTTCGTTCCTTTGCTGATTTTTTAGAAAATTCGTTTGCTTGTCCTTGTCTTAAAAATGAAGAATTAATAAATGTTTCATAATCAAGCCCCAGTGTATTTTCTATCTTTTCTTGTGTTTTTTTAATAGTTTTATCCGTCAAAGAAACGAAATAGTCATCTTGTTGTAAAAGACCAAATTCAAGGTAAGCATGTGGTTTGCCATATTTTGTTGAATAATCTCTTCTGATTCTGTATTTATTGTTTCCAAAAAAGAAGTCAAATGTTACATTCATTTCAACTTCAGAAATACGTAAAAGTCCTTGATCAGGTTTTGAGTTAGTGCTTACTTTACGGGCTTGCCCCCAAAGTGCCCAGGTGATAGCATCAAGTAGTGCAGATTTTCCATGACCATTTTTTCCTGAAAGACAAATGAGTCGATGTGCTGTAAAATCTATAGTTTGGACAATAGGACCATAACTTAAGAAATTTTTAATATGCAATTTTACGGGGATCAAGGTTAATGCTCCTTAATGTATTTTTCTCATTGGTTTTTATTGTATCGAAAAAAATAAGTTTGTTATTATTATGACAGTTTAATAAATAAAAGTTATACGCAAGGAATAATTGTGCGTCCTATTGGATTACATTTACGGTTAGAAGAACATCTTTCTGAGCTTTTTGAAAAAGCTTTACGACTTAAAAGTTCTATTTTTCAATGTTTTTTATTAACACAAGGTAGTAACCAATATCTTAAAATTTCAGAAGAAGATATTAAAAAGTGTCAGCAGTTAAGTAAAAAATTTGATGCAGTGTATTTGCATGCTTCCTACTGGGTTAATCTTGCAGGTAAACGGAATAATGGGTGGAGAGCATTTCAAAAAGAAATGGCTTTGGGTAAGTTATTAGGGTTTACTCATATTATTATTCATCCTGGGTCAGCCACAGGCTGTGAAACCAAAGATGAAGGGATTGTCTATTTATCAAAAGCTCTTAATAAGGCACTTTCTTTAGAAAAAGATATGAAAATTGTTCTTGAAAATGCAGCCCATGCAAAAAAAACAGTTGGAGGAGATTTGGCTGATTTTGCAAAATTACTTACGTTACTCAATGAGCCAGAGCGTATTTTTTTCTGTATTGATACTGCCCATGCTCATTCATTTGGGTATGATATTGTCGATGAAAAACAACAAGATCTTTTTTTGGAAAAAGTTGAACAGATTATAGGTAAAGATAAATTAGTGCTTTTGCATCTTAATGAGACATCTGAAAAGCGGGGTTCTTTTATTGATCATCATGCTGCTTTGCAAAAGGGTCAAATAGGAACCGCAGCATTGCAAAGATTTATGAAGCATCCTTTATGTAAAGACGTACCAATTATTCTTGAGATTCCATTAGTTGAAACTGAGGCAGAAGAGAAAAAATTATTAACGCTTGCCAAATCATGGGATAAGTCTTGAATAAAGCATAAAAAGGGATAATAATGAAGATTGCAATCAATGGATTTGGAAGAATAGGGAAAAATTTTTTAAGAGCACTGTTACAAGATAAAGCAGCACTTAAAAAAATAGAAATTGTAGCAATTAATGTCGGTCCATCTGGAATTGAGCATATAGCTCATGCCTTTAAGTTTGATACGCTTCTAGGGACTTATCAAGGCAGTGTCAGCCAACATCAAAACTATCTTATTATCGACGGAAAGAACATCGCTCTTTTTGCAGAAAGTGATCCTGAAAAATTACCATGGAAAGCACTCTTAATTGATTGGGTGGTTGAATGTTCAGGTAAATTTACTTCAAAAGCGTTAGCACAAAAGCATCAACGTGCAGGTGCTCTTAAAGTGCTTATTTCAGCTCCTTGTGATGATGCAGATGCTACCATTATTATGGGCATTAATGAAGCTGATTATAAAAAAGAAGATACCATTATTTCATTAGGAAGCTGCACCACCAATGCAGTTGTCCCTCTTTTAAAAGTAGTGCATGATACGTTTGCTATTCAATCAGCATATATGACTACGGTGCATGCTTATACCAATGATCAAGTGCTTTTAGATCTTGATAAAGCCGATTTAAGAAGAGCTCGCGCAGCTGCTTTAAATATTATTCCAACAACAACCGGGGCAATGAAAACTGTTTCAAAAATAATACCAGCGTTGCACGGAAAGTTAGAAGGGTGTTCGTTGCGTGTTCCAGTTGCAAAAGTATCATTGATTGATTTAACATTTGTTGCACAAAAACCATTAACTATTGATTCTTTGCATCAAGCATTACAACAGGCTCAATCTGAAACCCTCAAGCATATTATTGATTTAACTGACCAACCTTTGGTTTCAACTGATTTTAGTAACAATAGCCATTCTGTAGTAGTAGACACGTTAATGACCAGTGTTACTGGGCAATTGGGCAAGCTTTTTGGCTGGTATGACAATGAGTGGGCCTATAGTTGTAGGCTTAAAGATTTTTTGATAAAGTATTCATGATTTGGCAAGAGTATAAAAATACTTTAAACTGCAGAGTATACATAGTTTGATAATAGTTTTATTATTAAACTATCATGGCGGGCCCATAGCTCAGGTGGTTAGAGCAGTCGGCTCATAACCGAAAGGTCCCAGGTTCAAGTCCTGGTGGGCCCACCATTTTAAAATCTAAAAAAGATTGTTCAGTACAGTATCTAAAGGTATCATTGAGAACAAAACTTTAAAGGATGAGATGTGGTAAAAAATGCATTCGATTCGTTTATTGATCTGATTACTTTTGATCAATCTCTTTTTGTCATGGAAAAAGAAATTCAAACACTTATTCAAGAAATAAGTCACTTGGACAAAGTTTTGTTAGATTATGCAGGCCAGTTGCAAGCAGGACAGACAAAAATCAAAACTTTGAAAAAAGAAGTAGAAAATAAAGAACATCAAATGAAAGATTTTGATGAACAAGAAAGAAAGTCTAAAGAGCGCCTTGCTGGTGTTAAAAATGACAGAGAGCATCAAGCAATTAAAGAAGAAATTAATCGTCTTAAAAAAAAGCAACATGATTATGAAAGCACCTTAATGATTGCTTGGAATAGTTTAGAATCGCTTGAAAAAGAGATGCATAAACATGAGCAGGAGTTGCTTGAAAAACAAGGTGCGGTGCAAGCTTTATTAGATGCAAAAAAAAGTCGCATTAATCAATTAGAAAAATTACTACAAAGCACACAGCCTGAACGACTAACAAAAGAAAAACAAGTACCGCAAGAATGGATGGAAAAATATTCACGCATGCGTAATTGTGTTCCTAATCCCGTTGTTCCAGTTGTTAATGGAAGCTGTACAGCCTGTTTTTATAGTATTCCTCATCAAGATTTTTTATCAGTGCTTGATCATCAGTTGATCGAGTGTAAAGGGTGTTATCGCTTTTTATATAGTAAAGAGCGTGTTCAAGACTCAGGAGAAGTTGCTTGATGAGTAATGAAGTTCAAAAATCTATTTTTGAAACGGTCTATGAAACCTTAACCGGCAAAAAAAATAAGTATGAATGGGAACTTCGTGTTGATGGAGCTTCACGGGGTAATCCGGGTAAAGCTGGAGCTGGGATTTATCTTAAAAAAGACACGCAAGATAGGGTAAAAGCTGGCTTTGTATTAGGCAAAAAAACTAATAATGAAGCTGAATATTTGGCTTTGTTGATTGGTGTTATGCTGCTTAAAAAAGAGATAAAGCCAGGTGAAGGGGTTACTATCATTTCTGACTCACAATTATTAATTCGCCAACTTGATGCTACCTATAAAGTGAGAAAACCAGAGTTGCAACAGTTGCACGCTGCTATTTTTTCAGAACTTGGAACTATTAAAGCTTTATTTAAACATGTTGAACGTGAATATAATACTGTAGCTGATGCACTTGCAAATAAAGGCATTGATGAAAATATAACATTACCTCTAAAAATGCTGGATACATTGCGCAGTTATGAAATTTTTATATAAAATTCTTATACTACTCTTAAGCAGTAGTAGTTTGTCTGCAACAGCAATCAGAGTGTTAATTGCAGAATCAGAAAGCCCTGTGTGGCATATTAGCGCCGGAGCGGGTTTTACGTTTCAAAATCCAAAAACTGGAAAAAAATTACCATTACTTTCAAGCCATCGTCGTTTGACCATAACTGTTGAACACAACCAATTTATGATTAATGGTAAAGCCTTTAAAGAAGATCAACTCTATTTACAACCGATTAATGACCATGCTCAATTTGAACAAGATCATTATGATGGGTTTTTTATGGTTGCAAAACAAGAAGGCAAATATTATTTAATTAATGTTGTCGATGTTGAAGAATATGTTTTTGCGGTAGTTAAAGCAGAAAGTTGGCCCGGTTGGCCACTTGAGGTTAATAAAGTTTTTGCGGTTGCATCTCGCAGTTATGTTTTGCATCAGTTGCTTAAAGCTCGGAAGAAAAAATCACTCTTTCATATCAGGAATACTAATCATCACCAACAATATCGTGGAGTGCATACCTGTGCAATTATTCGTCAAGCAGTCGATCAAACACGAGGACTTTTTTTAGGGTACGACGGGCAACCGATTCTGGCCATGTTTGATATTTGTTGCGGGTCAATTATTCCAAGTAATGTGACTGGCATTGTTGATTTTGAAAAGGTTCCGTATCTTGCACGAAATTATGCGTGTACCTTTTGCAAAGATTGTAAAAGTTTTAATTGGAGTTTTTCTTATGCGGCTGAACAATTACAACATAAACTACAAGAGGGGTTTCAAACACCATTAGGATCAGTAAAAGATCTTAAGATTATCAAAAAAGATAAGGCTGGAGTAGTGCAAAAAGTGGTACTTAAAACAGCGCATAAAGATGTATATTTTTCCGTTCATGAGTTATATAAATTGTTGCCGATTAAAAGTTACGCATTCACCGTTAAAAAACAGGGTAAAAAATATCATTTTTCTGGTAAAGGATTTGGACATCATATTGGATTATGCCAATGGGGTGCACGGGAAATGGTTCGACTTGGTTGGTCATATGAACTGATTTTGAAATTTTTTTATCCAGGGACGGTTTTTATGCGTTTACATGATGATATAACAGCCGTTGAATAAAAAGGATGTTGGCTTATGCCAGGGTATAAAACGCACGTAGTTGGTGGAGCTCTTTTTTATATAGGCGCACTCTTTTTGGTGGCAACCTATTGTATTGCAAAACCTTCAATTGCAATAGCACTTGAATGGTTTTTGTGTTGTATTATTGGTTCTTTGTTCCCTGATATTGATACCAAAAGTCAAGGGCAGATGCTTTTTTACAAAGTAGTTGCAATTGTATTATTGGTACTTTTATATAAAAAACAGATTGCTCTTTTTATCTGGACTGCTTTACTAGCACTGCTGCCCTTACTGGTTCATCACCGTGGGCTATTCCATAAAATTTGGTTTATTATTGCACTTTCGTGTGCTTCTGTTTTTTTTGTAACCCGTCTATACCCAGCAGTCTATTCAAGATTGATGTTTGATACCTTTTTCTTTGCAGTTGGTGCAATATCACATATTATCTTTGATGTTGGTGGATCAAAATTAAAACGATTATGGTAAAGGAAAGTAAGTATGAAAAAAGTAATATTGTTTCTAGTTTTTTTAGTATTTTTTAAAAGTATTGAGTCTGCAGAGCAACCGCAAGCTCCGATAAATCAGGAGTCAGCACAAGTAGCTTTTTATGATGACACATGGGATGGATGGGCATATGAAATGTTTTCTGAGTGTTGGTTTAACATGAAAACAGGGCAGGTATCAGTAACTGATCCACGTAATAATACTTTAAATGCACCAAAAGCTTCAACTCGGTAGTTTATCTTCTTAATAACAAAACAATCAAAAGATTAGTAAAAAATCCAGGAATCATTGCCGGAACGCTGTAACCTGTCAAAGGCCACAATGCAGCAATAGTTCCACCAGTTAACATTCCTAGAATAATACCATTGGTCGTTGCACGTTTACTGTACAGCGCCATTAATAAAGCAGGCCCAAAGGTGCAACCTAAACCATTCCAAGCATAATCAACCAGTCCAGCAACAGAAGAACTTTTGCCCGAAGCAATCATAAAACTTAAGAGTGGAACTACAATAATTGCAATGCGAGACACTAACAAAACTTGCTGTTGCGTTGCTTTTCTATTCAAATATCGTTTATAAATATCTTCAGAAAAAATAGAAGCAGAAACTAAAATTTGTGTGTCAATGGTAGTCAGTCCAGCTGCAAGAATTGCACATAAAACAAAGCCAGCAAAAAATGGAGCAAAGATTTTTTGTACCATTACTACAAAAACAAGTTCAGGCTGAGCCAGTGTTGTGGTAAAAAGCCCAATTCCAATTAAACCAACCAGCAATGCGGCTGTTAAAGTAAATAGTTGCCATACCATACCCACATATTTTGCTTTGTGCATGTTTTTAATATCTTTAATACCCATAAAATTAACTAAAATATGAGGCTGACCAAAATAGCCCAGACCCCATCCAATTGCTAATAATAAGCATTTTACCAGTTCTTGACCGGTTGAAGGAATTAAAGATAAAGAAATATTTTTAAGGTAAGCAATGTCTGTAATGGTTGCAAAACCATTGTCAAGATGTGAGTAGCCAAATAAGGGTACTAGAACAATCATTGCGACTAAAAACATACCTTGAAAAAGATCGCAGACTGCAATAGCAGTAAATCCACCGGCTAAGATATAAAGAACGGTAGTAAGCAGTCCACAAAAAACACCAATATGGTAATTGATTTCAAACACTGATTCAAATACAATCCCCATCGCAACTAATGCTGATGAGATGTAAAATAAAAAAAACAATAAGGCTAAGCAGGCACTGATAATACGTAATACACCAGTTTTGTCTTGAAAGCGATGTTCAAGAAATTCAGAAAGGGTATTACTTTGATAGTCTTCTGTTGCTTGACGTAAACGTGAGGCAATAAAGGTCCAAGAACAATACATCCCAATTAAAAGGCCAATAACAATCCAGGCTTTTTGCATGCCCCCAAGATAAATTAATGAGGGAAATCCCATAAAAAGCCAGATACTCATATCACTTGAATGCGCAGCAATTGCTGTTGCAAAATAACCAAGTGAGCGGTTTCCTAAAAGAAAGTCAGAGCTTGAACTGCTTTTTTTATAAAAAGAAAAAGTAATAAAAGCCAACACTGAAATATAGGTAGCAAATGCAACCAAATAAATCTGATTCATATAAAGACTCCTTATGGGTGATAAGTTTTTTAGTATAGGCCATTTAGTAGGCAAAAGAAAGAAAAGTGAGCTCGAATATTGAAATCTAGGCTTAATTGTTGATAGGATATAATAAAAGCGATGGGAAAAAGAGAAGTAGGTGGTAAATATGATAGAAAAAATAGTTGGGTTTTTTGGGCAAGTCGCTCTTTATGCCAGCTCACTTTTTTTAGTTTGGATTTTTGTGTTGGGAATAACTTATGCAGTAATGCAGTGGTGCATTAAAAAAGAAATGCCTATTCTTAAAATTATATCATGGATTTCTTTAGCGGTTTTAGATCTTTTTATTACTCTTATAATTTTCCATATGCTTCCTGATAATCTTCAAACTGTCCTTACTACTATTGTTGTCCCGCATGCCTTGTGTGCTTTTGTTTTACATGCCTGTTTTTTAGTAATCGATCGTTTTTTTTATCATCATTTTGGCCAAGGCATGATTCACACTCGATTAGTTTTTATAATAATCGCTGTTTATATTGTTCTTTGCTTAGTTGCTCTTTTTTTACTACACAATCAATCTTCTTTTATTCTAAAAATATCCACTATTGCTGTTGGATATGTAACCCAAATAGGATTGCTCATTTTACTTATTTTTGAAATTTTAGCAGGCCGATGCACCCATAAAACCATTCAAGAAATAGGCAATCATGCAGATGATGGGAACTGGTTATGATGCTGTGTACTATTTCTTTAATAGCAGGCTTTGTAGGATTTGCTGCTTTGGTTGTTCCGTTTGCCTGGTATATTTACGAAGGATGGAATAAAAAAACAGTTGGCAGTTCTTTACGGGCTTTAAGCATGTTGTTACTTGCCAGCGCTATTTGCATAGCATTTGTATGGCCCTTTTGTAAAAAATTTTTGATAATTGTGTGTCGTTAAAACAGTGATTCTTTTTACAAGGAGTAGATAATGTTACAAGAACTATTAACTCAAAAAGCATTGATGATTATGGGTGTTATGTGGGTTATTTATGTAGGGGTAATTCTTGGATGGCGTTGTGGCTATCAACAAGAAAAAGTTAACAAAATTGCAAAAATTGTAGCTTTAGAAGGCGTACTTTTTGTAGTTATTTATCATGTAATTGGCTTAATGCTTGTTCATATGGGCTACTAAGTTTTTAATACAAAGT
>Ga0214917_10006136_pt1 | contig 12593 bp, 11 predicted proteins | sample LL_1208_BB_MetaG_FD_177983 | JGI IMG/M metagenome (GOLD analysis project Ga0214917, IMG submission 177983) | Freshwater microbial communities from Lake Lanier, Atlanta, Georgia, United States - LL_1208_BB | ecosystem: Environmental > Aquatic > Freshwater > Lake | place: USA: Georgia | collected... | reverse complement strand
TTTCGCGGGCGATGCGGGTCAGCATGATCCGAAACGCGTCAGACACGGTCAGCCCCATCGCGGCCAGGACGGCGCTGGCTTCCTCCTTGGTGTGCTCGTCGATGCGGGCACGGACAACGGCGTTGGTGGGCATATCTTTCTCCTTTCTACGGTGAGCTACAGTGTAGCTCATTTGGGCTCTCTTGTATCAGATTGTGACTCTTTGGGCTGGCTATCAAACGGCAAATTTCACAAATAACAGTAAGGCTAATACATAAAGGAGGCCGAATCCAACTACGGTTCCGACCTGCTCAACCTGGTGGTGGCAAAGGGCTACCTTACCAAGCTGCTGGCCAACGAGGCCGTCAAAAGCTACATCGGCCGCCACGAGCCCGAGATCCTGACCCACCTGGAGCTGGTGGTGAACACCGTCAGCATGGAAGAGGCGGTGCACCAGCAACAAGAGGCCGAAGCCTGAACCCTTCTACTCTTGAGAAATATTTTTTATGACGGAGTGGGCCGTACGGCTGAGCAATGGGTACAATGTTCGAGTTCTTACAGAACTTTATTTCGCTACTCACTGCGACCGCGCTTGCCTGCCGACACCACTGAGGTGATACGGCACGGCGGTAGCGTGCCTAAAACACATTCAAACTCACACCGTACAGAGGAAGCTCGTCAATATTATGACAAGTCGCCAAGCCAAACTGCAGGAAGACACCTATTTCCGGGTGATGCGCATCCTGCAAGATAACCCGGACATTACCCAGCGTGAACTGGCTGAGAAACTGGGTATCAGCGTCGGCGGGCTGAATTACTGTCTGAAAGCGCTGATGGAAAAAGGCTTGGTGAAGATGAAAAACTTTGCCGGCTCAAAAAACAAGTTTGGCTATGTTTATGTGCTCACTCCAACTGGTATGGCTAAAAAGGCCGCTATTACCCACCGGTTTCTGCGGCGCAAGATGGATGAGTATGAGACGCTAAAGGCAGAAATTGAAGCACTGCGGTCCGAAGTTGAAAAGCCTGGTCGGGAAGGGGCTCAAAAAGCATGATCAACGTAACCCCCGTCATCCTGTGCGGTGGTTCAGGCACCCGTCTTTGGCCGCTGTCCCGTGCAGGTTTCCCGAAGCAGTTCCTCTCATTGACTGGTAACGAAAGTTTGTTCCAGCAGGCTGCACATCGCCTAGTAGCACTCGGTTCAGATGACATACAGGTTGCCATGCCTCTGATCGTTACCGGCGAAGAGCACCGCTTCCTGGCATCTGAGCAACTGCGCGAGGCAGGCATAGAAATGGGCGCTGCACTGCTGGAACCAATCGGCCGAAACACGGCTCCAGCACTTACATTGGCTGCGCTGGCTGCCCAGGAAGGTGGAGAAGACCCCGTGTTGGTTGTCACCCCCGCAGACCAAACCGTAGTCAACACAGCCGCCTTCACCCTGGCCATGCAGCAAGCCATCCGAGAGGCGGACAGCGGCAGCGTAGTCATTCTGGGCATTACTCCTGACCGCCCCGAAACCGGCTACGGCTACATCCAGACCCGAAGTGAAAGCAGCGCAGGGGTCGAGACGGTTCAGCGCTTTGTGGAGAAACCTAACGCCGACACCGCCCAGAAGTACATCAATGAAGGCGGCTACTACTGGAACGCCGGTATGTTCGTGCTCAAAGCATCGGTCTGGCTACAGGCGCTGAGCGCGTTCCGCCCTGACATCGCCAATGCCACTGAAGCTGCGTGGAGCGTCAAGTCGCAAGACAAAGCCTTTGTCCGACCCGGTAAAGCCGAATTCATCGCCATCCCAAGCGAATCTATTGACTACGCCGTCATGGAGCGCTGCCCTGGCGGCAATTTCCCCATCAAAATGGTGCCGTTAGATGCTGGGTGGAATGATCTCGGTGCCTGGGATGCAGTCTGGAACGTGCTGCCCAAAGACGATCAAGGCAACGCCCACTTGGGCGACGTGCTTACCACCGACAGCCGTAACACCTTGGTACATGCCTCCAGCCGGCTTGTTAGCCTGGTCGGTGTGGAAAACCTCATCGTCATCGAAACGCCCGACGCCGTGCTCGTGGCCGACAAAACGCGTAGTCAGGATGTGAAGCACATCGTCACCCAGCTGCAAGCCACTAAACGCGAGGAACACACACTGCACCGCAAGGTGCACCGCCCCTGGGGCTGGTACGACAGCATTGATGAAGGCGAGCGTTTCAAGGTCAAGCGCATCCAGGTCAAGCCCAAGGCCAGCCTCAGTCTGCAAAAGCATCACCACAGGGCAGAGCACTGGGTGGTGGTGAAGGGCACTGCTGAGATCACCAACGGCGATAAAACTATTCTGCTTACTGAAAACCAGTCCACCTACATACCGCTTGGCGAAACTCATCGCTTGGCAAACCCAGGCACGATTCCCCTCGAAATCATCGAAGTCCAATCGGGTAGTTATTTGGGCGAGGATGACATTGTTAGATTTGAAGACAACTACGGACGATCCAAATGAAGAAAGCAATCATCACCGGCATTACTGGCCAAGACGGCGCCTATCTGGCTGAGTTACTTCTTGAAAAAGGTTACGAAGTCCACGGTATTCGCCGGCGTGCCTCGTTGTTCAACACGGATCGTATCGACCATTTTTATCAGGACCCCCACCTGCCTGGCACCCGGATGTTTCTGCATTATGGTGATTTGACCGATACATCCAGCCTTGTGCGCATCATTCAGCAGGTGCAGCCTGATGAAATCTATAACCTTGCCGCGCAAAGTCACGTCGCGGTGAGCTTCGAAGAGCCTGAATACACCGCAAACTCTGATGCACTCGGCGCGCTGCGCATCCTTGAGGCCATTCGCCTGCTGGGCCTGGAAAAGAAGACCAAGTTCTATCAAGCCAGCACATCAGAACTTTATGGCCTTGTGCAGGAAATTCCGCAAAAAGAAACCACCCCGTTTTACCCCCGTAGTCCGTATGCCGTCGCTAAGCTCTATGCCTACTGGATCACGGTCAATTACCGCGAGGCCTATGGCATCTATGCCTGCAATGGCATTCTGTTCAATCACGAGAGCCCGCTTCGAGGCGAAACGTTCGTGACACGCAAGATCACGCGTGCGCTGGCTCGCATCAAGCTTGGTCTGCAGGAGTGTGTCTATCTTGGCAATTTGAACGCCAAGCGTGACTGGGGCCACGCCAAGGATTATGTGGAAATGCAATGGCTGATGTTGCAGCAGGACAAACCCGAAGACTTTGTTATTGCCACAGGCGTTCAGTACAGCGTGCGTGATTTCATCAACGCTGCCGCAAAGGAACTCGGCATGCAGATTCGCTGGGAGGGAGAAGGAGTGGATGAAAAGGGCTATGACAGCCACGGCAAATGTGTCGTTGCCGTCGATCCTCGCTACTTCCGCCCCACTGAAGTGGAAACCTTGCTGGGTGATCCTGCGAAAGCGAAGGAGAAATTGGGTTGGACACCCAAGATTACCTTCGAAGAACTGGTTGCCGAGATGGTTTGTGAAGATCTCAAGTCAGCTGAGCGTGACGAGCTAGTCAAACGTAATGGGTTTAAGTCAATGGACTATCACGAGTAATCGCGATCTCACAATAGCTGACTTTTCGAGACAAAAAGATGAAGGCCGTTTTACTCGCCGGAGGTTTAGGAACCCGAATTTCAGAAGAAACAGCCCTAAAACCTAAGCCCATGATCGAAATCGGCGGAAAGCCGATTTTGTGGCACATCATGAAAATTTATTCTGCCCATGGCATCAACGACTTTATTGTTTGCTGTGGTTATAAGGGCTATGTCATAAAGGAGTATTTCGCCAACTATTTCTTGCACATGTCAGATGTAACCTTTGACATGCAACAAAACAAGATGGAAGTTCATCAGCGTTACTCTGAGCCGTGGCGAGTGACCTTGGTAGATACTGGCGATGAAACCATGACGGGTGGGCGGCTCAAGAGAGTTGGCAAGTATGTCGCTGGCGAGGAGGCTTTTTGCTTGACTTATGGTGATGGCGTCAGTGACGTCAATATCACAAAGCTTATTGATTTTCATCGCGCCCACGGATTGCAAGCCACACTGACGGCCACCTACCCACCGGGTAGATTCGGAGCCTTGGATATCCATGCAGATCATAAAGTCACCTCCTTCAAAGAAAAGCCCAAAGGTGATGGCGGCATGATCAATGGAGGATTCTTCGTTCTGTCGCCCAAGGTGATTGACCTAATTGATGGAGACACTACTGTTTGGGAGCGAGAGCCATTGGAACGACTCGCAGAAAACGGTGAATTGAAAGCCTATCTACATGAAGGATTCTGGCAATGCATGGATACCCTACGCGATAAAAATCTGCTTGAAGAACTCTGGGATAACGGCAAAGCTCCGTGGAAGGTGTGGGAATGAATCCCGATTTCTGGCGCGGCAAGCGTGTTTTCTTAACCGGGCATACTGGTTTCAAGGGAAGTTGGCTTTCGCTCTGGCTACAGAAGCTTGGCAGTGAGGTGACGGGCTACGCGTTGAACCCACCGACCTCCCCAAGTTTGTTCGACGTTGCCAAAGTCGGCATAGGCATGAAATCGATCATCGCCGACATCCGCGATCAAGAAACGTTGGTCAAAGCCATGCAGGATGCCAAGCCCGACATCGTCATCCATATGGCGGCGCAGCCTCTGGTGCGCTACTCCTACCAGGCGCCAGTGGAAACCTATGCCACTAACGTCATGGGCACGGTTCATCTGTTGGAGGCTATTCGTCAAACGAAGTCTGTACGCGCTGTTGTCAATGTCACCAGCGATAAGTGCTACGAGAACAAAGAATGGGATTGGGGCTATCGCGAAAACGAGCCCATGGGTGGATATGACCCTTACAGCAACAGCAAGGGTTGCGCTGAACTTGTCACGGCCGCTTACCGCAACTCATTTTTCAATCCTGCGAGGCATGCTGAGCATGGCGTTGCCATTGGCAGCGGTCGTGCAGGGAATGTGATTGGTGGTGGGGACTGGGCAACTGATCGCTTAATCCCCGACATACTCCGCGCTATCGAAGCCGGTGAAGCGGTAAATATTCGTAGCCCGCATGCCATTCGCCCATGGCAGCATGTGCTGGAACCCTTAAGTGGCTATTTGGTACTGGCTGAGAAACTCTTCATCGACGGGCCGACTTATGGCGAGGGCTGGAATTTCGGACCAGCGGATGAAGATGCCAAGCCCGTGCAATGGATTGTCGAACGACTCACCACTGAATGGGGTATGGGTGCCAGTTGGCAACTCGACATAAAGCCACAACCCCACGAAGCACACTACCTTAAGCTCGATTGCTCCAAGGCGAAAGCCCGCCTGAACTGGCAGCCTCGTTGGTCGCTGGCGAGCACCCTAAATGGCATCGTTAAATGGCACAAGGCCTCGCTTAAAGGTGAGGATATGCAATTGGTAACGCTTAAACAAATCAGCAACTACGAGTCAACAAACCATCAGATATCATGAAAACCACTGAACATATCCGGCAGCAAATCGCTGCTTTAGTAGATGAATATGCCGCTATCGCCCTCGCGCCCAGCCCATTTAGACCAGGGACGTCAACAGTACCTCCTTCCGGCAAGGTTATCGGTGCAGCCGAACTCAAGAACATGGTCGAAGCCTCGCTCGATGGCTGGCTGACCACAGGGCGTTTCAATGCTGAATTTGAAAAAAAGCTGGCGCAATTTATTGGCGTCAAACATGCCTTGACGGTGAACTCTGGATCTTCAGCCAATTTGGTGGCATTCAGTGCGTTGACCTCTCCTAAGTTGGGCAACCGGGCCATTCAAAAGGGTGATGAAGTGATTGGCGTAGCTGCCGGTTTCCCAACCACTGTCAATCCAATATTGCAATTTGGTGCCGTGCCTGTTTTTGTAGACGTCGACCCGCTGACACACAACATTGATGCGGCCAAGATTGAGGCCGCGTTGAGCCCTAAAACCAAGGCCATCATGTTGGCGCACAGTTTGGGTAACCCCTTCAATTTGGATGTTGTGCAGGCAATTTGTAAAAAACACAATTTGTGGCTGGTTGAAGATTGTTGTGACGCATTGGGCTCGACGTACCGCGGACAAATGGTGGGCACGTTTGGGGATATTGCCACCCTGAGCTTTTACCCAGCACACCACATCACCATGGGTGAGGGTGGTGCAGTGTTTACCAACAGCGATGAGTTGAAAACCATTGCAGAAAGTTTTCGCGATTGGGGGCGTGACTGTTATTGCCCGCCAGGCAAAGACAACACCTGCGGAAAACGTTTTTGCTGGAAGCTGGGCGATTTGCCAGAGGGCTATGACCACAAGTACACCTACGGCCACTTGGGCTACAACTTGAAAATCACCGACATGCAAGCTGCATGTGCGTTGGCTCAGTTAGAGAAAGCGCCAGAATTTATTCGTCGACGAAAAGAAAACTTCGCGTTTTTAAAGCATCGACTCAAACCGTGCGAAGAATTTTTGCATCTGCCTCAGGCAACCGAAGGCTCTGATCCGTCTTGGTTTGGTTTTCCAATCACCATGAAAGAATCCGCGCCCGTGAGCCGACTTGATTTACTAACTTATTTGGACCAACAAAAAATTGGCACGCGTTTGCTCTTTGCGGGCAACCTCACCAGGCAGCCCTATATGGCTGGGGCTAACTACAGGGTGAGCGGCGACCTCAAAAACACAGATAACGTGATGAACAACACGTTTTGGATAGGTGTGCAGCCTGCGTTGACACAAGAGATGCTCGACTATGCTGCAACCAAGATAGAAACATATCTTGGTGTGAACTTTTAAATTCAAAGATAAGTGCAAAATGTATACAACCATTACGAAGTGCCGTATTTGTGGCGGTGAACATCTCATCAATGTGATGTCCCTTGGGGAACAGACCCTGACAGGGGTCTTCCCCAAGTCTCGCACAGAAAAAATCACCAGCGGTCCAGTTGATCTGGTTCAGTGTGCTACCGAGGGCGGTTGTGGACTCGTGCAACTCAAACAAAGTTATGACATGAGCGAAATGTACGGCATGAACTACGGCTATCGGTCGGGTCTAAATGCCAGCATGGTTAAACATCTCCACTCAAAGGTCGAAAAAATACTGAACCTAGGCCTTCTTGAACATGGCGATGTGGTCATCGACATTGGCAGTAACGACGCCACCACCTTGTGCGCCTATCCTCCGGGCCTTTATCAGTTGGTCGGTATTGACCCGACAGGCGTCAAGTTCTCGTCCTACTATCCGCCAGAGATTAGGCTGATTCCCGAATTCTTTTCTGCAGAGGCAGTCTCTAAAGTCCTCTCTGGTAAAAGGCCCAAAGTCATAACTTCGTTCTCCATGTTTTACGACCTGGAAGACCCGATTGCCTTCGCCAAGGAAATTGAGGGCACACTGGCCGATCAAGGCATATGGATATTTGAACAAAGCTACCTGCCTGCGATGCTGCGCACAAACTCCTTCGATACCATTTGCCATGAGCACCTGGAATTTTACGCACTCAAGCAAATCAACTGTATTGCCGAAAAAGCCGGCTTGAAAGTCATCGATGTCGAATTCAATGATGTCAACGGCGGCAGTTTCTCCATCACCGCTGCTAAAGAGGATTCCGCGCATCAGCCTAAGGCTGAGTGGATAGCAAAGATTCTGGAGGACGAACAGGCAATTGGTCTGGGAACAACCAAAGCATTTGACGACTTCAAGGTTCGAGTGGAAGCCGCTAGAACCGAACTAATGAGCTTTCTCACCACTGCAAAAAAAGAATGCAAGCGCGTCTGCGGATTGGGGGCATCTACTAAAGGAAACGTCCTTCTGCAGTATTACGGTATCGACGATCAACTCTTGCCACAGATAGGTGAGATAAATGAAGATAAATTCGGTTCCTACACACCTGCAACGCTTATTCCTTTGGTCGACGAAGAACAAGTCTTGGAATCAAATCCAGATTATTTATTAATATTGCCATGGCATTTTCGATCGTTTTTTGAGGCTCTGCCAAGCATGAAGGGGCGTACATTAGTATTTCCACTTCCGGCTTTCGAAATCGTTCGCTTGTAAAAAGCATAAATTTCCCTTTATGCACATCCTAATAACCGGCGCCACTGGATACCTTGGCAGTGCTTTAACACAACACCTACTAAACGACGGCCACGAGATATCGATCTTACGGAGACCCAATTCAGAATCAAAGCGTCTTTCGTCAGTTCTTAACAAGATAGCAACGTTTGATGCTGATACCGATAAACTTAAAGCGCCATTTTGTCAATCCACACCGATCGACTTGATTATTCATTGCGCAACAAATTATGGAAGACACTCGGAGGGTGACGGAACAATCCTACAGACCAATGTTTCATTTCCACTGGAATTGCTTAACCTGGCAATTAGAAAGCGGGTAAAGGCCTTCATCAACATTGATACAGTATTACCTGCACTTCATAATCGATATTCGCTTACCAAGCATCAATTTGCCCAATGGGCGAAATTAGTCGCGAGACAGTCGGAAATTAAGTTCGTCAACATCAAAATGCACAATGTATATGGCCCACGTGATGATAAAGAAAAGTTCTCATCATGGATTATTAATGAGTGCATAAATAACACTAAGGTTATAGATCTTACAGATGGAACGCAAGAACGAGATTTCATCTATATCTATGACGTCATATCTGCGTTACGGCTAATCGTGAACTACTACAGGGAAAGTAAAGGGCAGTGGATTGAGTTCATTGTTGGCTCTGGCAAGCCGGTTTCTGTGCGAGAATTTGCTGAAACCGTTCATCGAATCACCTCGTCACAATCAGTTTTGAATTTTGGGGCGCTAAAGAATCGGACTGATGAAAACGTGTTCGAGAACTACGACATTGGACCCCTGCTAAATCTTGGCTGGAACCCGCAAGTAGATTTAGAAAGTGGGATTCGGCTATCCATTGGGTGGGGGAGTAATAATTTCGATAATGAGAAGCCTGGAAATATTTCGTTCAGTCAATCTGGTTAGAGGACTAGATTCGAAATAATATAATAGAATTGACATATAATACGATGACTATCGAGCTTTCTATTTGCATTCCTACCTATAATCGCGCCTTCTATCTAAAGCAGTTAATTTACAGTATCATTCCCCAATGTTTTGGTGGCATTGAAATAGTTGTTAGTGACAACGCATCAACAGACGAAACAAAGGCTGTAATCGAGGAATTTCAACATAGTCACACTAATATCAGATACGTGCGTTCAGAAATAAATGTTGGAGCAGACCGCAATTTACTAAATGCTGTAAGCAATGCTCATGGTAAGTATTGCTGGCTAATGGGTAGCGACGATATTATTGAACCGGGTGGACTAAATTCCGTCCTGAATATTATAGCTAAACATCCGAATCTCTCTGGAATTAGCGTCAACTTCAATACGTACACGCGCGATCTAACTCGCGTCGAAAACGCAGTTTTGATAGCAGGCGGTAAACTTAAGGCAGATTACCTGTTTGATAATATTGAAGAATGCTTTTCACTCCTTGGGCTGTATTTTGGATACTTTTCTGGCCAGATAATTAATAGACGCCTTTGGCACGACGTTGTATCCAGAGAAGACGTCTCATCTTATTGCGAGGGGTTCTTGTTAGTGTTTCTTATTGGGAGGATCTTGAAGGTCCACCCTAATTGGTACTACGTTAACGCAAGATGTGTAGGAAATAGAACTGGAAACGACTCTATTCTAGAGTCGATGGGCTTTTACCAACGACAGGTAATTGCGCACGAAGTCTTTGAACGATCATTGCGCGCACATTTCTCTCCTAATACCGCTGTATATCGTGACGTCCAAAACTGTGCGTTATCAACTTATATTTTACGTGACTGTGTTGGCTACAAGTCTAACAACATTAACTATAGCGCCCTCTGGTCGCTTATTCTATTGTATACACGAGTTTATAAATCATTTTACATATATTGGATTGTTGTGCTTCCGATTCTTATTACCCCAAACTGGGCTATCCGGGGTATTCGCGTACTTTACAGACTTATAAATAAGCGGAGAGCAAATGCGTGAGAAATCAGCACTGCTAAGCATATGCATACCGACTTACAATAGATCTGCCTATCTTAGGCAATGCCTTGCCGCAGTGTTGCCTCAGGCTGAAGAATGCCATGTGCCCGTTATTGTCTCGGATAACGGCTCGATCGATGGAACCGGCGATGTTATTGAATTCTTTTCTAAGAAGTTTGACTGCTTGCAATATCTTAGGCAGGAAGTCAATCTTGGACACGACCTAAACCATAAAGCGATCTTGAATGCTACTGCATCCACTTATGCTTGGCTACTGGGGGATGATGATGTAATTGAAAGCCGGGCGATTTCGACTCTTCTTTCTTTTCTGGGCGGCAAAGAGCGTTATGATTTAATTCTACTAAATGCATATCTAACTGATAATGATCTGCGGCCAGAGGGATATCAGTTTAATTTAAAAGATGATTTGCTAATTAACAACTGTAACGACTTGTTAGCTAATTACTCTGACAAGCTCACTTTCGGTATGATTGTTGTAGATGTAGATAAATTTAATAATGCGAAGAGTGACAGGTTTGTAGGCACCGGGCATTACTATGGCGGCGTCGTGTACGACTATTTGGCTGACGTATATAGAAGTAAAGGTCGAAATAATATTTGCATATATTCTCTACCCCTTGTGAAGTTACGCCAGGGTATTCGGGCTTGGACGGTGAGTATTTGTGACATTAACTTGCGTTGTGTCCCGTTATTCTTCATAGCGCTGGACCCGCTTTATACTGTGAATGCAAATAAAGCGCTTAATGCGGCAACCCGCTCATTTCGCTTATTGCATACGGCGCTTCAGGCGCGACGTTCAGGCTGGTTAGACCGCAGATATCTAACTACTCTGGCTGACTTCTATCATGGGTGGCCATGGTCTACTTTATGGCTGATATCTCGTTTGCCTGAACAAGCCTCTAGTTTATTATGCAGCATCTGGAGCCTTGCGTCTAAATGTTGGCATCCCCTTAAGCGTGCCATTTATGGTACTAGAAGTCCATGAGCGACTCCCAGTCTATAACATTGAGCATTTGCATTCCGACGTACAATCGACCGGCGCTGCTTATAGAGGCGCTTCATTCTATTGTTAGCCAGGTTGCCGATAATTCTGTAATTGAGATCTGTATATCAAACAATTGCTCAACAGAGGACTACAGCGTTGTTGAGCAATTTATATATGAATACCACTACATACAGTATCAGCGCCATAGGCAGCCAATAACGCTTGACGAGAATATGCACTCTGTCGTAAAAATGGCTAAAGGCAGTTATATTTACTTTTTAGGGGATGATGACTATTTTCTTGAAAATGGGTTGGTGCAACTTCTAGAAGCTATCAAAGATATTTCCCCAGATCTTGCAATAATCAATGGCACCAATGTCGACAAAGACGGCAGAAGTGTGGGGCGACTATTTGATGGCGGTAACATACTACTATATTCTTTTAAAAGCTCTTACACTTACCACCATAATCATTGCATGTTTGGTGCGATCCTCGTAAGGCGTTCATTATTGCTTGATTATCTATTTGTCTCATTCTACGGCACAAGCCATGCATATATGAGTTTTTGGGCCGCAATTGCTTTGCATGAGAGTTGCGATCAGAATTCTAATAAGCCAATCAAGGTGTTTACGCCACCTCATCCTATTGTAGCACTTCGCGCATCGAGTAAGACATATTCCGCATATTTCTTAGATGCGATGTACCTGCATATGCCTATGTGGTATTTTGTTTTGCTACGTTTCGTACAGTGTGAATCTAATCGGCTACTCGTTATGAGGATAGCAAATGACAACACACGACTGATCTTCAGCCTGAGATTTTTAGCTTCGCTGAAGAAGAGCGGTCTGAACGTTAGATCTGTAGCAAACTACCCTCCCGCTCAGCTTACATATGTCATCAGACTGAAGATACTGCTCATTGTTTATACGCCGACAATCATTATGCAGAGCGCTGGGAAGCTCATAAGGGAAATAAAGTCGCTTCGCGATCATTTCTAGAACTCATTTCATAAATGACTGAGACGGGTAAGGAGGATCAACGGAACGGATTGCAGCGAATGCTCATGGCCTTGCGGCATGAGCAAAGCCGAACAACTGACCGACGAGCAGTGGGCCATTCTGGAGCCTCTGATATCGACGCCCTTACGCCGAGAGGATGCTCGAGGACGACCGGAGAACCACGGAACATGTCAACCGTTTTTGAGCCAGTGCTGTAAAAATTAAGTTGTATTTCCAATCACTCGTTGTAGCGTTGGGAAGTTGACGCCCTTTTCAAGGGTGGCGGAACATGTCAACCGTTTTTGAGCCAGTGCTGTAAAAATTAAGTTGTATTTCCAATCACTCGTTGTAGCGTTGGGAAGTTGACGCCCTTTTCAAGGGTGGCGGAACATGTCAACCGTTTTTGAGCCAGTGCTGTAAAAATTAAGTTGTATTTCCAATCACTCCGGAACATGTCAACCGTTTTTGAGCCAGTGCTGTAAAAATTAAGTTGTATTTCCAATCACTCGTTGTAGCGTTGGGAAGTTGACGCCCTTTTCAAGGGTGGCCTGATCGGCATCGGCTGGCACAGGATTAATGCTGACTTCGG
>Ga0214917_10006134_pt1 | contig 12598 bp, 8 predicted proteins | sample LL_1208_BB_MetaG_FD_177983 | JGI IMG/M metagenome (GOLD analysis project Ga0214917, IMG submission 177983) | Freshwater microbial communities from Lake Lanier, Atlanta, Georgia, United States - LL_1208_BB | ecosystem: Environmental > Aquatic > Freshwater > Lake | place: USA: Georgia | collected... | reverse complement strand
ATCTCGTCAAGCGCACCATCGAGCCGTGCAAAGTGGCGCTCAAAGATGCGGGCTTGTCGGCGGGCGAGGTCGGCGAGGTGATACTCGTCGGCGGTCAGACGCGCATGCCGTTGGTGCAGAAGTACGTCAAAGATTTCTTCGGCAAGGAGCCACGCAAGGACGTCAACCCGGACGAGGCGGTGGCGGTCGGTGCCGCGATCCAAGGTGGCGTGCTCGCCGGTGAAGTGAAGGACGTGTTGCTGCTCGACGTGACGCCGTTGTCGCTCGGGCTCGAGACACTCGGCGGCGTGATGACCAAGCTCATCGAAAAGAACACCACGATTCCGACCAAACACTCGCAGGTGTTCTCGACCGCCGAAGACAATCAGACCGCCGTCACGATCCACGTGTTGCAGGGCGAGCGTGAGCGTGCAAACGACAACAAGTCGCTCGGCAAGTTCGACCTCACGGACATCCCGGCGGCGCGTCGCGGTACGCCGCAGGTCGAAGTCACCTTCGACATCGACGCGAACGGAATCTTGAACGTCTCGGCCAAAGACAAGGCGACTGGCAAGGAGCAGCGCATCGTGATCAAAGCGTCCTCGGGTCTCACCGAAGACGAGATCAAGCGCATGGTTCGCGATGCCGAGGCGCACGCCGAGGAAGACAAAAAATTCCGCGAACTCGTCGAGACGCGCAACAAGGCTGACGGGATGCTGCATTCGGTCGAAAAAACGCTGCAAGATCTCGGCGAAAAAGTGCCGGCCGACGAGCGTGCCAAGGTCGAGTCGGCATTGTCCGATCTGAAGGGCGTCCTCAAGGACGACGACAAGGACAAGATCGAGAAGAAACTCGAAGCGCTGTTGCAAGCCTCGTCGAACATCGCGCAGCAGGCGTATTCGCAAACGGCGGGCGCCGAAGCGGCGGCGGCCGGTGGCTCAGCGGGCGAAGGCAAGGCGAGTGAGCGTGACGACACGGTGCTCGATGCCGAGTTCGAGGAAGTCAAAGATAAGGACCGCAAACCGTAAGGTTTGCGGGAGGGGCTTCTTCGCATGGCCAAGCGCGACTACTACAAAGTCCTCGATGTGCCGAGGACTGCGAACGAGGCTGACCTCAAGAAAGCCTATCGGCGCTTGGCGATGAAGTTTCACCCGGACCGTAATCCGGGTGACAAAGAAGCCGAGGAGAACTTCAAAGAAGCCAAAGAGGCCTACGAAGTTCTCAGCGACGCGCAGAAGCGCGCGATCTACGACCAACACGGTCACGATGGCATCGCCGCGGCGAATCAAGGCGGCGCCGGTGGTCCCGGCGGTTTCGGCGGCGCCGACTTCGGTGACATTTTCGGTGAGGTGTTCGGCGATATCTTTGGCGGTGGTCGTCGCGGTGGACGCTCGCAAGTGTTTCGCGGCGCCGATCTGCGCTATGAACTCGAGCTCGAGTTGCCGCAGGCCGTGTTCGGCCACACCACGCAAATTGAGATTCCACGCTTGATGGAATGCGAGACCTGTCACGGCAGCGGCGCTGCCAAGGGCTCGAGTCCGGTGACCTGCGACCAGTGCGGTGGCAGTGGCCAAATGCGAATCTCGCAAGGCATCTTCCAATTGCAGCAGCCCTGCAATCGTTGTCGCGGCACCGGCCGCATCGTCAAAAATCCGTGTGACACCTGTTTGGGCCAGGGACGTGTGCGGCGCACGCGCACGCTGTCGGTCAAAGTGCCGGCGGGCGTCTCGAGCGGCGATCGCATTCGTCTGTCGGGTGAAGGTGAGGCGGGTCGCAACGGCGGCCCGCCGGGCGATCTGTACGTCGAAATCAACGTCTTGCCGCACGCGATCTTCGAGCGCGAGGGCGACGATCTATCGTGCGAAGTGCCGGTCGGATTCGCCACCGCCGTGCTCGGCGGTTCGGTGACGGTGCCGACGCTCGAGGGCGAGGTGTCGCTCAAGATCCCACAAGAGACGCAATCTGGTCGCGTCTTCCGTCTGCGCGATAAGGGCGTCAAACCCGTACGTGGTGGTGCGCGAGGCGACCTGTTCTGCCGTGTTGTGGTAGAAACTCCGGTGAACTTGACTGCCGAGCAGCGTGAGTTGCTGCGCAAGTTCGACGAATCTCTGAAACGCGACGGTCGTTCCCACACGCCGCGCGAAGAGGGCTTTTTCGACGGTGTGAAGCGCTTTTTCTCCGGACGTTGAGTCACGGCGAGCGGCGTGTAACGCCACACGAAACGATAACGATCAACGCGGGGAGTAGCGCATGCGGTTGGTGATCGTCGGAGCTTCCGGACGAATGGGTCTCGCGATCGCGCGCGTCGCGGCGAGCACCGATGGCGTGCAAATCGTCGGTGCAGTCGATCGTCCCGACGCCCCTGGCACTGGCCGAGACATCGGCGAGCTCGCCGGTGTGGGCGCGATCGGTGTGTTGCTGTCGGCCGATCTGCCGGCGGTGCTCGCCCGCGCCGACGTCATGGTCGACTTTTCGGCGCCGACCGCTACCGCTGCAAATCTCGCCGCGGCTGCGGCCGCAGGCGTCGCGGCGCTCGTCGGCACGACCGGGTTGGATGCCGCGGCGCAATCGGCGGCGAACGACGCCGCGCGACGCGTGCCCGTGATCGTCGCGGCGAATACGAGTCTCGGTGTCACCTTGCTCATCGAGCTCGTGCGTGCCGCGTCGCACGCGCTACCCAAAGATTTCGACATCGAAATCATCGAAGGCCATCACCGTCACAAAAAAGACGCACCGTCCGGCACTGCGCTCGCACTCGGGCATGCGGCAGCCGAGGGCCGTTCGGTTTCGCTCGACTCGGTCGCTGTGCCCACGCGCACGGTTGGCGAGCGCCGGGATGGCGAGATCGGTTTCGCCGTGGTCCGCGGCGGCGACATCGTCGGCGATCACACGGTGTTGTTCGCGGGTGAGGGCGAGCGGGTGAGTTTGGTGCACCAAGCAACCGATCGCGCGATCTTCGCCCGAGGCGCGGTGCGGGCGGCGTCGTGGCTGTCCGGACGGTCACCGGGTCGCTACGAAATGCGCGACGTTCTACCATTTAAAACAAGAGCTTGAACGACTTCGTCGGCGTTTTTTCGGCGCCGAATTCCGTGGACAGGATCGGGGGGGTAAACGTAAAATGCTCTTCTAATCCGATAGCCGGGTTAGTCCAGGCAAGGCGGGAGGCGTTCGCAAGAACAACTCCCGTTTTGTTTATCCGGATCCCGCGTACGCATCGGAGATTCGAAGCGTAACGGGCGAGGCGTCGGTCGGACGGCTTGCCGAGGGGAAAGGTTAGTGAGCGGACCTGCAGTGCTCGCCTTGGAAGACGGTTCGGTCTTCCGTGGCAGGGCGGTCGGTGCCTCGGGCACGACGACCGGCGAAGTGGTTTTCAATACCGCGCTCACGGGCTATCAAGAAATCCTTTCCGATCCTTCCTATACGCGTCAGCTCGTGACGCTCACGTACCCGCACATCGGTAACGTCGGCACCAACGACGACGATATGGAATCACGCCGCGCCTACGCTGCTGGCTTGATCGTGCGCGATCTGCCGCAACGCTCGAGCAATTGGCGTCAACGCGCCTCGCTCGGTGATTTTTTGGTGCGCGAGAACGTGGTCGCGATCGCCGACATCGACACACGCCGCCTGACCCGCATCTTGCGCGAGAAGGGCGCGCAAGCAGGCGCCATCATTGCCGGTGCGGCGGCCGAGCGCGCCGACGTCGAGGCGGTCGCACTGGCCGCGGCGCGCGGCTTCCCGGGCCTCAAAGGCATGGATCTCGCGAAGGTGGTTTCGACCACGCAGCGTTACGATTGGGACGCAGGTTCGGTGTTTGATGCGCCGTCGCGGCCCGCCGGCGAGCCGCTGCACGTCGTCGCCTGCGACTACGGCGTCAAACACAATATTTTGCGTTTGCTGGTCGATGCCGGCTGTCGCGTCACGGTCGTGCCGGCGCAAACCGCTGCGGCCGAGGTGCTCGCGCTGCGTCCCGACGGCGTATTTTTGTCGAACGGCCCCGGCGATCCTGAGCCCTGCGATTACGCGATCGCGGCGATCCGTGAATATTTGCATACCGACGTACCGGTGTTCGGCATTTGCCTCGGCCACCAATTACTCGGCCTCGCGAGCGGTGCGCGCACCGTCAAGATGAAGTTCGGTCATCACGGGGCGAACCATCCGGTGCAAGATTTACGTACCGGCCGCGTGTTCATCACCTCGCAGAATCACGGCTTTGCGATCGACGAGGCGAGTTTGCCGGCGAATCTCGTCGCGACGCACCGTTCGTTGTTCGACGGCTCGTTGCAAGGTGTCGCGCGCACCGATCGTGCCGCGTTCAGTTTTCAGGGACATCCGGAGGCGAGCCCCGGTCCCCACGACATCGCACCTTTGTTCGCAGAGTTCGCCGCCGCCATGCGCCGGCGGCGCGCGGGTTGATCGGTCGGAGCGCGCGTAACCATGCCCAAAAGAACGGACCTCAAAAGTGTTTTGATCATCGGCGCCGGTCCGATCGTGATCGGCCAAGCCTGTGAGTTCGACTACTCCGGCGCGCAAGCGTGTAAGGCGCTGCGCGAGGAGGGTTATCGCGTCATTCTCGTGAACTCGAATCCGGCCACGATCATGACCGATCCCGAGATGGCTGATGCGACCTACATCGAGCCCATCAACTGGCGCACGATCGCCCGCATCATCGAGAAAGAACGTCCCGATGCCTTGCTGCCGACCATGGGTGGGCAAACCGCGCTCAACACTGCGCTCGATCTCGAACGCGAAGGGGTGCTCGCGAAGTTCGGCGTCGAGATGATCGGCGCGACGCGCGATGCGATCGACATGGCCGAGGATCGCGAGCTGTTCCGCAACGCGATGCGCGAGATCGGTCTCGAGAGCGCGCGCGCCGCTGTCGCGCACAGTCTCGAGGAGGCGTACGCGATCCAAGCCACGCTCGGCTATCCATGCGTGATTCGTCCGTCGTTCACGCTCGGCGGCTCGGGCGGCGGTATCGCGTACAACCGCGAAGAGTTCGAGACCATCGTGCTGCGCGGTCTCGACGCGTCGCCCACCACCGAAGTGTTGATCGAAGAGTCGATCCTCGGTTGGAAGGAATTCGAGATGGAAGTCGTGCGCGACCGCGCCGACAACTGCATCATCATCTGCTCGATCGAAAATCTCGATCCGATGGGCGTGCACACCGGCGACTCGATCACCGTCGCGCCGGCGCAGACCTTGACCGACAAAGAATATCAACGCATGCGCGACGCTTCGATCGCCGTGCTGCGCAAGATCGGTGTCGACACCGGCGGCTCGAACGTGCAGTTCGCCGTGAACCCCGACGACGGTCGGTTGATCGTCATCGAAATGAACCCGCGCGTGTCGCGCTCTTCGGCGCTCGCCTCGAAAGCGACAGGGTTTCCGATCGCGAAGGTCGCGGCGAAACTCGCCGTCGGCTACACGCTCGACGAGTTGCGTAACGACATTACCGGTGGCGCGACGCCCGCGTCGTTCGAACCGTCGATCGATTACGTGGTCACCAAGGTACCGCGTTTCACCTTCGAAAAATTCAAAGGCGCGAACGATCGTCTCACGACTCAAATGAAGTCGGTGGGCGAGGTGATGGCCATCGGTCGCACGCAGCAGGAGTCACTGCAAAAAGCGTTGCGCGGACTCGAGACGGGTCTCGATGGCTTGACGCCTGTTCTCACGTTGCCGTTGGCCGACGATGCGGTGGCGCGACTCGAGCAAGAGTTAAGACACCCCGGCGCCGATCGATTGTTGTACGTCGCCGATGCGTTCCGCGCCGGCTGGACGTTCGAGCGCATTCACGCGTTGTGTCGCATCGACCCGTGGTTCCTCGCGCAGATCGAAGATCTGATCGATGAGGAAACGGCAGTCGCGAAAGGTGGATTCGCAGCGCTCGATGCAGTGCGAGTGCGCGCGCTCAAGCGCAAGGGTTTTTCGGATGCGCGTCTTGCGCGCTTAGTGGGTCGTCAAGAAGACGAACTGCGCGCGCTGCGTCATCGCCTCGGGATTCGTCCGGTGTTCAAACGCGTCGATACTTGCGCGGCGGAATTTGCGACGTCCACGGCGTACATGTATTCGACCTACGAGGAAGAGTGCGAAGCCGCGCCGACCGATCGACGCAAGATCGTCATCCTGGGCGGTGGCCCGAATCGTATCGGACAAGGCATCGAATTCGATTATTGCTGCGTACACGCGGCACTCGCGCTACGCGAGGACGGTTTCGAAACCATCATGATCAACTGTAACCCGGAGACCGTGTCGACTGACTACGACACCTCCGATCGTCTGTATTTCGAGCCGCTCACCTTAGAGGACGTGCTCGAAGTCATCGACAAAGAAAAGCCAGAGGGCGTGATCGTCCAGTACGGCGGGCAAACGCCGCTGAAGTTGTGCCGTGCGCTCGAACGAGCCGGTGCGCCGATCATCGGCACCTCGCCCGAATCGATCGACATCGCCGAAGATCGCGAGCGCTTCCAAAAGCTCGTACAGCGACTCGGGCTACGCCAGCCGGCGAACGCCACCGCCCGCACCGAGACCGAAGCGCTCGCGCTCGCGCGCGCGGTCGGCTTTCCGCTGGTGGTGCGTCCGTCGTACGTGCTCGGCGGTCGCGCGATGGAAATCGTTTTTAACGAGGACGATTTGCGCACCTACATGACCGATGCGGTCAAGGTTTCCAACGAAAGCCCGGTGTTGCTCGATCGCTTTCTCGACGATGCGATCGAGGTCGACGTCGACGCCGTGTGCGACGGCGAGCAGGTACTCGTGGGCGGCATCATGGAACACGTCGAACAAGCGGGCGTGCACTCCGGCGATTCGGGTTGTTCGCTGCCGCCCAATAGTCTTTCGGCGGCGCTGCAAGACGAGATGCGCGAGCAGACTCGCAAACTCGCGCTCGGGCTCGACGTCAAAGGTTTGATGAACATCCAGTTCGCGATCCAGAACGGCGTGATCTTCGTGCTCGAGGTCAATCCGCGTGCCTCGCGCACCGCGCCCTTCGTGTCCAAGGCGACCGGCCGGCCGCTCGCCAAGATCGGCGCGCGCGTCATGACCGGCCGCAGTTTGGCCGCGCTCGGTGCCACCCACGAACGGGTGCCCGAATATTTCTCGGTCAAAGAAGCGGTGTTTCCGTTCGTGAAATTTCCCGAGGCGGATCCCATGCTCGGTCCCGAGATGAAGTCGACCGGCGAGGTGATGGGCACGGGTCGCAGTTTCGGCGAGGCCTATGCGAAAGCGCAGGCGGCCTCGAGCGTGGTGTTGCCGCGCACGGGGCGTGCGTTCATCAGCGTGCGCGAGCGTGATAAGCCGGGTGCGGTCGAGCTCGCCCGCAAGCTCGTCGCCCGTGGCTTCGAAATCGTTGCGACCGAGGGGACGGCCAAATTGATCGCGGCCGCAGGCGTGCCGTGCAAGACGGTCAATAAGGTCCGCGAGGGTCGCCCACATTGCGTCGACATGATCAAAAACGGTGAAATCGTCCTGATCGTGAACACCACCGAGGGCAAGCAGGCGGTGCGCGAATCGCATTCCATCCGTCGCGAGGCCGTGCAGCGCCGGGTCACCTACTACACGACGCTTGCAGCCGCGCTCGCGACTTGCGAGGCTCTAGACTCGCTCGACGAGGTCGAGGTCAACCGGCTGCAGGATCTGCACCAGGAGTTGTCCTGATGAAGCGAAATCCGATGACGCTGCGTGGTGCCGAGCTGCTGCGCGAAGAATTGAAGCGGCTGAAGTCAGTCGATCGTCCGAACGTGATCAAGGCGATCGCCGAGGCGCGCAGCCACGGCGATCTGTCGGAAAACGCCGAGTATCACGCGGCGCGCGAGCAGCAGGGTTTCATCGAGGGCCGCATCGCCGAACTCGAGGCCAAGCTTTCGACCGCCGACATCATCGACGTTAGCAAGCTGCCGGCGAACGGGCGGGTGGTGTTCGGCGCGACCGTCGACCTCGAAGCCGAGGACGACGGCAAAAAAGTGACCTACACCATCGTTGGCGAGGACGAGGCCGACATCAAAGCGGCGCGCATCGCCGTGACCTCGCCGATCGCGCGCGCGTTGATCGGAAAATCGGAGGGCGACGTGGTTGACGTCGCTGCGCCGGGTGGCACCCGCTCCTACGAAATCGTCGCGGTGCGTTACGAGGCTTGAGCGACGGCCGGCCGCGCCCGCTTCAATCCGGGATCACGATCCGCGGCAGTTTCGGGTGCCGCAGGTAATAGAGCCCCACGTGGCCGATTCTTTGTACGAGTGCGCTGCCGGTGCGTTGCGCAATCTGCGCGAACACCGACTCACGCGCGTCGCGATCGGCGCCGCGGACCTTGATTTTGACGAGTTCGTGATCGTGCAGGGCGCGCGCCGCTTCGGCGATCACGCCGTCCGTTAGTCCGGCGTTGCCGATCAGCACCACCGGCTGCAGGGCGTGGCCGAGTCCGCGCAAGTGTTTACGCTGTTTTTCGTTCAGGGTCATAGCCGCATTCTACCGCGACCATCCAGCCGCAGCGGACGGCTTGAAACCGGCCGGCCACGCCCTCATTCAGCACCCCTTAGGTGGTATAGTCATTCCTTGGTAGCAAGGAAGCAGCCACACTCGAGGACAGGCGCGTGAACGATCTGATGAAGAATTTCGTGGTTTGGGCACTCATCGCGGTGGCGGTGCTGGTGCTCTTCAGTCAGTTCATGCCGCGTACCAGCCCGGTCGCGGAGGTCACTTACTCCACGTTCCTCGACGAAGTGCGCAGCGGTCGCATCGAGTCGGTGGTGCTGCAGGGTGACACCATCCAAGGCACTCGCAAGGACAAATCGTCGTTCGAGACCTTCAACCCCGAGACCGACAACACGGCGCTCATCGGCACGCTGATCAAGTCGAACGTCGGTGTCGTCGGTCGCGCACCCAAACAACCGAACTTCCTCTCGCAACTCGTGCTGCAACTCGCGCCGGCGTTGCTCTTGATCTTGGTGTTCGCTTGGATGCTGCGCCAGATGCAAGGTTCGGGCGGCGGTCGTGGAGCGATGTCGTTCGGTAAAAGTCGTGCACGCCTGCTGAGCGAAGATCAAGTCAACGTGACCTTTGCGGACGTCGCGGGTGTCGATGAAGCCAAGACCGAGGTCGGCGAGATTGTCGATTTCCTCAAAGATCCGTCGAAGTTCCAAAAGCTCGGCGGCAAGATTCCGAAGGGCGTGTTGATGGTCGGCAGCCCGGGCACCGGCAAAACCTTGCTCGCACGTGCGATCGCTGGTGAGGCAAAAGTTCCGTTCTTCACCATCTCCGGCTCTGATTTCGTCGAGATGTTCGTCGGCGTCGGCGCCTCGCGCGTGCGCGACATGTTCGAACAGGCCAAGAAGCACGCGCCTTGCATCATCTTCATCGATGAAATCGACGCCGTCGGTCGGCACCGCGGCGCGGGCCTCGGTGGTGGTCACGACGAGCGTGAGCAGACCCTCAACCAATTGCTCGTCGAGATGGACGGCTTCGAAGGAAACGAGGGCATCATCGTCATCGCGGCGACCAATCGCCCGGACGTGCTCGACCCTGCGTTGTTGCGCCCCGGCCGTTTCGATCGTCAGGTCGTCGTGCCGTTGCCGGACGTGCGCGGTCGCGAACAAATTCTGCGCGTACACATGCGCAAAGTGCCGCTCGGCGACGACGTGAAACCCGCGCTCATCGCGCGCGGTACGCCGGGTTTCTCCGGCGCCGATCTTGCGAACCTCGTCAACGAGGCCGCGTTGTTCGCCGCGCGCGCTAACAAGCGCATCGTCGGCATGGACGAATTCGATCGCGCCAAAGATAAAATCATGATGGGCGCCGAACGTCGCTCGATGGTGATGACCGAAGAAGAGAAGCGCATGACCGCTTATCACGAAGCGGGCCATGCGATCGTCGGCGTGTCTGTTCCCGAGCACGACCCGGTTTATAAAGTCACCATCATCCCGCGCGGCCGCGCCCTCGGTGTGACGCAATTTTTGCCCGAGCAAGATCGTCACTCGATGAGCAAACGACGCATCGAAAGTGCGATCGCGACGTTGTTCGGCGGCCGTATCGCTGAGGAACTCGTATTCGGCGCCGACGCGGTGACGACCGGCGCTTCGAACGATATCGAACGTGCGACCGATTTGGCGCGCAACATGGTCACCAAATGGGGCTTGTCCGACCGTCTCGGGCCGCTCACGTATTCCGAAGAATCCGGTGAGGTGTTCCTCGGTCGGTCGGTGACGCAGACTAAGCAGGTGTCCGACGAGACCGCTCACGCGATCGATCAAGAAGTTCGGCGGGTGATTGAGAGCAACTATCAGCGAGCGCGCTCGATCCTCGAATCGCATCGCGACAAGCTCGACAGGATGGCCGAGGCGCTCGTTAAATACGAAACCATCGACGACTCGCAGATCAAAGAAATCATGGAAGGCCGCACGCCGAGTCCGCCGTCGGGCTGGGACGATAGCGTGTCGAACACGCCGCCGCCGCCCGCTGCGCCGTCGGCGCAACCGAACATCGGTCCGCCGGCGGGCGAGGGCAGCGCCGGCTGATAGGCGCTGCGCGACCCGGCGTGTCGATCCTCCGCTGCGGTTCGCGAGAGCTCGTCCTCTCGACGCCGCTCGTCATGGGCGTGCTGAACGTCACGCCCGATTCGTTCTCCGATGGCGGTCAGTTTGTCGATCACGCAGCCGCGCTGCGCGGTGCCGAGCGCATGCTCGCGGCCGGTGCGTCGCTGATCGATCTCGGCGGCGAGTCCACCCGTCCCGGTGCCACGCCGGTTCCGGCGGATGAAGAGCTGCGGCGAGTGTTGCCACTCGTACGCGAACTTTTGAAGATCGGCGCGATCGTCTCCATCGACACTCGCAAGCCCGAGGTGATGCGCGCTTGCATCGACGCCGGCGTGCACATGGTCAACGACGTTGGCGCCTTGCGTGCGCCGGGTGCGCTAGACATCGTCGCCGGAAGCGACGTCGCCGTGTGTCTCATGCACATGCAAGGCGAGCCGCTGACGATGCAGCGCGAACCGCGCTACAGCGACGTCGTCGCGGAGGTCCGCGCGTTTTTGCAGCAACGCGTAGCAGCCTCGCGGACGGCGGGGATGGCAGGGGCGCGGCTGCTGATCGACCCCGGCTTCGGCTTCGGCAAGACGGTGACTCATAATCTCGATTTGCTCCGCGGCTTGCCGACTTTGGCGGCAGACGGCGTGCCGATACTCGTCGGCCTGTCGCGCAAATCCATGCTCGCAACCTTGACCGGTCGCGCGGTCGAGCAACGTCTGGCCGGTAGCCTCGCGCTCGCCATCGCCGCGCTCGAAGGCGGAGCGCGTATTATTCGCTGCCATGACGTGGCCGAGACCGTCGACGCGATTCGTGTTTGGACGGCCTTTCGCGGCGACGCCACGGCAAACGATCGGGGAGGCTGAGTTTTGACGCGCAAATATTTCGGCACGGACGGTGTGCGCGGGCGTGTGGGTGATCCGCCGCTCACGGTGGACTTCGCGGTCAACCTCGCAAGCGCCGCGGCAAAGGTGCTCGCGCCGGCGGGCGGCAGCGTCCTCATCGGCAAGGACACGCGACTCTCGGGATATATGTTCGAAGCGGCGTTGGAAGCTGGTTTCATAGCCAGTGGGCTCGACGTTCTTTTGATCGGACCGCTGCCGACCCCGGGCATTGCGTACATGACGCGCCATTTCGGTTGTCGGTTCGGCGTTGTCATCAGCGCCTCGCATAACCAATACCAAGACAACGGCATCAAATTCTTCGACGCGGATGGCGGCAAACTCACGGACGACGCCGAGGCGCGTATCGAGCACGAATTGACGGGGCCGCCGAGCACGCGCTCGTCGAACGAGCTCGGGCGGGCGTCGCGCGTCGACAAACAGCGTAAGTTCTATCAAGACTTTTGCATCTCGACGCTGCCGCAAGGTTTGACCTTCGACGGCTTCAAAATCGTGATCGATTGCGCGCACGGCGCGGGCTACAAAGTCGCGCCGCGCATCCTCACCGATCTGGGTGCCGAAATCGTGCCGATCGGCTGCTCGCCGAACGGGCGCAACATCAATTCGGGCTGCGGCTCGACGGCACCGCAACTGCTGCAACTCACTGTGCCGGGCGTACGCGCGCAAGTCGGTATCGCGCTCGACGGCGATGGCGATCGCTTGGTGATGGTCGATCATCTCGGCCGCAAGGTCGACGGCGATCAATTGTTGTACGTGATCGCCAAAGCGCGACACGAGGCGGGCACTCTACGTGGGCCGGTGGTCGGCACTTTGATGTCTAACTTCGGTCTCGAGCGCGAGTTGCGTCGTCTCGGCATCGGCTTCGAACGGGCCGCGGTCGGCGATCGTTACGTGCTCGCGCGCTTGCGCGAAACGGGCGGCACCTTAGGGGGCGAAACCTCCGGGCATTTGCTGACGCTCGATTTGACGTCGACCGGCGACGCGATGATCGCCGCATTGCAGGTGCTCGCCGTGATGCGTCAGACCGGGCGTTCACTCGCCGAGCTCACCGCCGGTTTGCAACTGCTGCCGCAAGTGATGGTGAACGTGAAAGTCGCACGACGTTTCGATCCGACCAAAACCCCGGCGATCGAAAATGCGCGACTCGCCGCGGTCCAAAAACTCGGTGATCGCGGGCGTATCGTGTTGCGCGCCTCAGGC
>Ga0214917_10006133_pt1 | contig 12598 bp, 7 predicted proteins | sample LL_1208_BB_MetaG_FD_177983 | JGI IMG/M metagenome (GOLD analysis project Ga0214917, IMG submission 177983) | Freshwater microbial communities from Lake Lanier, Atlanta, Georgia, United States - LL_1208_BB | ecosystem: Environmental > Aquatic > Freshwater > Lake | place: USA: Georgia | collected... | reverse complement strand
ACCCTGAAATGACAGGTGCGGAAAACGTCCTGTTTTATTCAGTATTAATGGGCCGTGAAGTTAAAAGTGTTAAAGAACGCACACCTGCAATTGGTGAATGGGCCGGGGTCACAGACCATATGGATTTCCCACTGCGCACATTTTCATCTGGAATGGTTGCCCGCTTAGCTTTTTCAACTGCAACTGATGAACAAACAGAAGTTCTACTAGTTGATGAAGTTTTATCTGTTGGCGATGCTGACTTTCAAGCAAAATCTCGCGCACGGATGGACTCGCTAATTTCAAGCGGAGCGGCTGTTGTACTTGTTTCACATGACATGAGCGCTGTGCGCGAATTAGCAACCCGCGCAATCTGGCTTGAAAACGGCCATGTAAAAATGATTGGCAACCCAGAAGAGGTTGTTGCCGCTTACGAAGCCAATTAACCATGCGCGTCTTGCATGTAATCGCCAGATTAAATGTTGGTGGCACTGCTAGATATATAACCCAATTAGCTAACCAATTACCCAAGCACGGCATAGAAACCTTTGTTGCAACTGGCTTTGTGCAAGGCGCCGAAGTTGAAGATGAATCGGCCCAATCAATTGACATCATTCGAATCAAGTCAATGGGCAGATCGATAAACCCCATCAAAGATCACTTTGCGCGCAAGCAGCTAGAAAAAGTAATTGCGCAAGTAAAACCAGACATTATCCATACCCACACTTTCAAGGCGGGCTACGTAATCCGCATGAAGAAACAATCTGTGCCAGTGATTCATACCTTTCATGGTCATCTACTAGATGATCCAGAGTTCTCTGGATTTAAATCAAAGGTGATAATCGAAGTAGAGCGAATGCTGGCAAAGAAATCTGTAAAGCTTGTGACAGTTGGTCGCAGGGTTGGCGAAGAATTATTACAACAACGCATAGGCACAAAAGATCAGTATGTAAATATTCCGCCCGGTGTTGTTGCACTTAACAGCACACCACGCGCTCAAGCGCTGAAAAATCTTGGCATTACCGATTACGATCAATTAATTGTTGGTTGGATTGCACGGGTCACAGGTGTTAAAAATCCAATGCTGGCACTAGAAGTGGCCGATGCCATGCCAGATACACAGTTTGTATTAGCTGGCGGCGGCGATTTGTTGGAGCAAGTTAAAGCAGCTGCGCCAACTAATGTCGCTGTTGTTGGTTGGGCACAGGCCGAAGATGTATTTGGTGCATCCGACATCATTCTTTCCACCAGTGAAAATGAAGGAATGCCAGTTGCTTTGATTGAAGCGCAGTTAGCTGGCAAGCCAGTTGTTGCAACCGATGTTGGCTCGGTTTCAGAAGTACTGCTCAATCACGAGACAGGAATTGTGACCAACAAGAACGCTGGATCTATTGCACTGGCCCTTGAATCACTATTACTGGATAAGCAGAAGCGCACAGAAATGGGCACCCTGGCCACATCCCGAGCGAATGCTCTATTTTCTGTTGACCGCATGATCAACGCCCACATCGCACTCTATAAATCGATTGTGAAATAAGGTTTACCCATGCGCGTCTTAATCACTGGTGGTGCCGGGTTCATTGGATCCCATTTGGCAGATCACTATGTAAACGCCGGTCACACAGTGACGCTCCTGGACAATTTCTCAACAGGATCAACAACAAATATTGCCCACCTTGATGGCAAGGTAATAACCGTTGATGGTGACATCCGAAATATTGAGTTAGTAGATCAACTGACTAAAGATGCAGACCTTGTCCTGCATATGGCAGCAGCTCTTGGTGTAAACACAATCTTGGAATCACCACTCGAATCAATGAGCACCAATATCACTGGCACTGAGGTTGTGTTACATGCTGCAGCACAGCACAATAAGCGCATCATCATTGCAAGCACATCTGAGATCTATGGCAAGAACACCAAGCAACCGCTCAATGAAACAGATGATCGAGTTGTTGGTGCGCCACAAAAGATCCGCTGGACCTATAGCGATGCAAAGGCGATTGAAGAGGCCATGGCTTTTGCTTTGCATCAAGAAAAGAAATTGCCTGTAACAACGGTTCGCTTGTTTAACACCGTCGGACCACGCCAAACAGGTCGCTACGGAATGGTCGTTCCACGCTTTGTCCAAGCAGCACTTAAGAATGAACCTCTAACGATCTATGGTGATGGCACACAATCACGAGTCTTTTGCCATGTTGCAGACGCTGTTACAGCGATAGTCACAATGGCGGCTAACGATGCAACCATTGGAGATGTCTACAACGTTGGTGGCACAGGTGAAGTCACTATCAAGCAGTTAGCCGATCAGGTATTAGCTGTTACTGGATCTAAATCACCAATTACCTTCACCGCCTACAGCCATGCATACCCAGCAGGCTTTGAAGACATCCAGCGCCGAGTACCTGATATTTCAAAGGTAAAGAGCGCAATTGGTTGGGCGCCAACAAAAGATTTGAAGCAAATAATCAGCGATATTGCTGCCCAGTAAATCTAAAAATAGTTAGATGCCGTCAGCGCCAGCGATGGTGCCGGTGCAGTCAAAGAGATAACCGCAGCCCTTAAGTGCTGCTAAATCAAGCCCGTCATGCTTTGTAACTAATACTGCAATATCTGCACCCTTAATTGGTGCTGATGATTCTCCACGCCAGGTGCCCACTAAATCATCATGCCAAGTGACCGTTGCACCTTGTGCTCGTAGCAAGTCAATAACTCCTGCTGCAGGAGTCTCTCTAGTATCTGCAACATTAGATTTATAAGAAACACCAACCACAACAACCTTCTTGCCCTTGATCGATCCACCACAACCTGCAATCACACGCTTAACAACATATGCCGGCATTGCAAGATTTACTTCATTGGCACGCTTGATAAATGTTGCAGGAACTCCTACTTCATTTGCAACATGTGCCAAGTAACTTGGATCAACAGGGATGCAATGCCCGCCAACACCAGGACCAGGATTGAACTCCATAAATCCGTATGGCTTTGTTGCAGCAGCATCTAATACTTCTCGCCCTGAAATCCCAAGAGCATCTGCAATCTGAGCAAACTCATTTACTAGAGCGATGTTGACCTGACGGAAAGTGTTTTCAAATATCTTTGCAGCCTCTGCCACCTCAGGGGATGAAACCTCAATGATGGTGTCACAGAAGGTTGCATAAAACTCTATTGCCTTTGCAACAGCTTGTGGTGTTAACCCGCCAATTAAACGTGGGGTGTTCTTTGTGCCCCACTGGGTATTACCTGGATCTACGCGCTCTGGTGATGAGGCATACAGGTGCGCCACACCTGAAATCCGGGCAGCAATCTCTTTGCGCAAGGTGCCGGGATATGAAGTTGATTCATTAATTACAAGAGCCGCCGACTTTGCATTCCTTGCAATCAAATCTGCCGCTGCGTGCACATAGGACAAATCAGGGTTGCGAGCCTCATCAAGAGGTGTGGGCACTGCGATCACGATGACATCGCAGCCACCGATGACAGAAGCATCTGTGCTGGCTTTATATGCTCCGCTGGAAACAAAGCCAGATAAGGAAGCATCAGTAATACCTTCAATGTGTGATGCGCCATCATTTAGAGCAACAACTAAATCGTCATTAACATCAAAGCCAACAACACTATGCCCAGCACCAGCTGCGCCAACAGCAATAGTCAGACCCACATAACCCTGACCAATGATTGCAACGCGCATGAGGCTAGATTACCGAGTTATTTCAGATTCGGATTCAAAGGATCTAAGCGCTTCATTTCCTTCTGTGCCTGGGTCTTTTGCTCAGCCGTTGCGCTCTTCATGGCATCTAAGGTTGCCCACACCAAATAATTATTTGGGAACTTCTTAGCCGCATCTATGGCGACCTCTAACCCTTGAGCCTCTAGTTTGTTTTCATTCAACGTCATGGCAACCTGAATCATTCGTGAAGAATCCATGGGCCAGATATAGGCAGCTTCTTGGATCACTGTTGGGTTGCTAGTTTCTAATGCGCTCTTATACCTTGCTGATGCAATATAAGGTGGCATGCCTACTAAAACACCTAAGACAAAAGCTACAAAGAGAGCTACAACCGAGCCGGCTGAAGTTTGTGCAGGTTTACCTGCAACCCTGCCCTTCTTTGAAACAGCTTCTACAACCACAACATTTCTAGTATTGATCTCATATCCAATAATCAATCCAGATAAAACCCAACCCCACATAGCTAGACCAATTTGGTTAATGCTGATAATCGATTGGGCTTGAAAGGCAACCCAACCACCGACTAGTCCTGCAAAAACTGGATTAAAGCCTTTGTTGCGCTTTAGGACTTTGGCGGCTGAAACAACAACTAAAGCCATCAAGGCCATATAAATAATCAGCAGTGGGAAGCCACCATAAGAAGAAATATCCAAGAAAACGTTGTGTGCAGCGTTACTTGTTGTATCTGGCCCACGACGCAAAGTTGCAGCCAAGGTTCTACTGCGTCGATACCAGTCACCGTAACTATCCATGCCCACACCAAAAATTGGATGATCAACAGTCATATTCCAGCCAGCACGCCAATAATCACCGCGGTAAGTAACTGAGTCCTTATATAGAATCGAAGCCAGTGGGCCTTTATTTAAGGTGCCAATCAGAACTGCAACGAAACCAACAATAGAAAACAACCCATATGCAATTCCAAGGCTACGTTTTACCCGCAGTACATACAGACCCACGACAACACCAATTCCTAAAGCTAAGACTAGGAAACCTTGCTGTGAATGTGTTTCTTTAATTACATACAAAGTCACCAATAAATACAACCCGATTACGGCTTTGAATTGAACTTTTAATCCTTTTACAAATAATTGCGCAAAAGCAATAGCACCCAACATGCCCAGTAAAGAAGATTGAAAGTTTGGATTACCCAAGAAACCAAACACTGGTGAATATGGATTTACCCACTTAAAAGGATCCCCACCTAATGCCTGAATAACACCGTATGCCAGTGATGCACCACCAACTATAAAAATTATAATAACTAGTTTCTTAAGTTGTGCTGAGTTTGATGCAATTACTGCGCCGACAAAGATCAAAGAAAAAGCCACATATGTGATGAACCCAGTATTTCGACCCTGGGAACCAAATAACTGTTGGTAGATCTCGCCACCACTTATTAGAACAACCAAGACTTGCCACACAACAAAGGCAACAATTAGGCTAAGAACAATCTTGTACTTACTCCAAACAACACTCTTGCGATTAGCCAGTAGCAGTCCGAGACACATAAACCCAACGGGAACCACGACCAGCATCTTGATGGGATTGATCGGATCGATAGCGGTTAACGGGGTCACTAGAAGGGTCGTAGCTATTAAACCCCAGCCAAGAATCCGTCCCAATGAACTTTCGAGTTTCTCCTGCACCCCCCAAGGGTACTAACGCTGACCACTAATACCCCTGATCTTTCGAAAAGTGCCCTCTCATGACATATGAGAAGGCATTTTTACCCAAAGCCGAGCGGGGGAAATTCCTCCGATCGACTAATCGAAAGGAAACAAATGTCTACAAAGACAACTTTCAAGCGCATAGCGCTTGTAGCAGTTGCAGCTTTGGGCTTTGGTGTTTTGACTTCAGTTGCTCCTGCAACTGCAGTTAACGGTCAGGTTGCCTCTGCAATCACGATCGGTGCGGCGACTTCATTCAAGTCGGGCGCAGTTAACATCATCCCAATCACTGTTACGTTCCCATCAGGAAGTGCTGCTAACGACACAACAACTGTTACAGTGCAGATCACTTCAGCCCCATCTTCAGGTGGATTAGCTAACGCTGCATCTGTAATGGGTGCTGGTGCAACTGCTGGTTCAAACGGAACTGACGGTGCGGGTTCACGCTTGTACTTTGCTACTGATTCAATCGGTACTCAGGATGCATCGCCAGAGAACACCCCAGCGACATCAGCAGGTGCAGATGCAGCTCTTGCGGACACAAAGTCAATTGCAGGTCAGTTGCTATCAACTGGTCTTGTGGATGATGGAACTGGTCCACATGCAGCAGCTGTAAGCGTTACATCAACAGTTGCCGGTGCCTCATCAAAGACTGTTTACCTGGCTATGAAGCCAGACCTTGCAGGTAGCTACTCAATTCTTGTTGCATCAAATGCAACAGGTCGTACTTACTATGCAACTGGTGACCCAACAGCAACAGCAACATTCGCTACTACAGGAACTGTTTCAACAATAACTATGACAGCTCTTAACACTTCACCTATTGGCATTAACCCAGCTGGTGTAGTTCTTAAGCTTGTATTGAAGGATGCTGCTGGTCTTGGAACCACTCTTGGTTCACTTGACACAATCAAGCTAACTTCTTCAAGCAGCGATGACACATTTACTGCTTGTTCTAATGCTAACTGTTCGACTGCTCTAACCGCAGCAACACTTGATTCAACACATTTCATTAATGGTGTTGGATTCTTCAAGGTTGCACACGGTGGAGCTGCTTCAACAATTAGCACAATCACAGCAACTGGTTCAGGAACTCTAGGAGCAAGCGTTTCAAGTACTGCATCAGCAACATTCAAGAAGATGACAGACCTAGGTGCTGGAGCAACTGAGAACTTGTTCACAGTTGGTTTAGGTGCTGCAACAGGTTATGACGGAACAGCGAGCCAGACAACTGCTTGGGCTCAATATGTTTCTTCTACTGCAACTTCTTCAGTTGTGAAGCTCACATTTGGAACAGGAACAACAACTGTTGCCGCTCTTGCTGCTCTAACAGCAACTGGCTACGGGTACGTAACTATTACAGATACAAACAAGAAGATTCTTGGTGCAGAGGCTAAGGATGCTCTAGCTTGGCAGTCTGCTTACTCAATCGGTGCTGCTGGAACATCAACTACAATTGGTGCTTCACACGCTGCTTTGGGAACTTCTAGCAACACATACACAATCACAATCCCATCAGCGACAGATAGCATCACTGGTGTTGCAACTGGTCACGTAGTTACAGTTACAGGTGCTTCAGCAACTGCAACAACTAACACAATCACTGCAACTCCTGGTGGTCCAATCACAGCTGCTGCAAAGGGAACAATCACAATCTCAGCTAACTTGCTAAACCGCTACGGTCTTGCAATTCCTTCAGCTGCGGTATCAGCAACTGTTACAGGTCGTAACACTGTTGCAGCAAAAGCTCTTGTTACAGATGCAGATGGAAACGTCTCATTCACATACACAGATGCTGGAACTACAGCTACAAACGACACAGTTACATTCACAAACGCAACTGGTAACTCAATCTCAGTTTCAGTTAGAGTTTCATACAGTGATGTTGCAGTGAAGACAGTAACTATCACAGGTGGCGACACAACAGCTAGCGTTGCAAATGCAACAGTATCTGTTAAGCCAATCGCAGCCGGCGATGGAACAGAAGCTGGCGCAGTAGCGATCACAGCAACTGTTAAGGATGCAAATGGAAGCCTAATGGTTGGCGTTCCAGTGACATTCTCAGTCGCAGGTACTGGTGTAGCAATTCCTACAACTGGTGCAACTGTTTACACAGGTTCAGCAGGAACAGCAGCATCATCTGTTTACGCATGGGTAGCTGGTACATATACATACACAGCAACTGCAGGTGGCGTTTCAACTACAGGTAAGATCACATTCGGTTCAATCACAGCAGCTAACGCTCGCGTTCTTTCAGCAACAGTTGAAGGAAACGTTGTTACAGCTAAGGTTGTAGACCGTTTTGGTAACCCAGTTAAGGGTGTAACTGTTTACGCAACTAAGGCAGGAGCCGGATACTTCGGTTCAGGACTTTCACGTACATCAGATACAACACTTGAAAACGGAACTGCTCAGTTCGGTATCACAGGTGGAGACGCATCAGTAACTGTTTCTACACTTGATCCAGCAGCTGCAGCAGGTACAAATGCTGCAGGTCAGACTTGCGCACTTGCAGGTAACTTGACTTGTGCATCAGGTGCAACAGCAGCGGTTGCTTTCACAGCAACAGTTGCAGGAACAGCACTAGTTGCTGAGTCAGGCGTTGGAGCTTCACTTGCACCAGCAGGTGTTTCATCAGTAACTGTTGCAGTTACAGATGCAGCTTCATCAAACGCACAGGCAGCAACTGATGCAGCAGCAGAAGCAACTGATGCAGCAAATGCAGCAACTGATGCAGCTAACGCTGCAGCAGAAGCAGCAGATGCAGCAACAGCTGCAGCACAAGATGCTGCAGATGCAGTAGCTGCTCTATCTACTCAGGTATCAGAGATGGTGAATGCTCTAAAGAAGCAGATCACAGCTCTTACAAACCTAGTAATCAAGATCCAGAAGAAGGTAAAGGCGTAAGCCTTTAGCTGTCCTAGGAGTTCGCTAAGTAAGAATCCCTCCTCCCGCGCAAGTGGGGGGAGGGATTCTTCATTCAAAAACTAAATCGCTTTGGCCAAGATAGATCCGGCCTCATCAATCTCATTGTCAAGTACTTGTGTATAGATACCCATTGTTATTCGTGGATCGGAATGCCCTAGCAATCGTTGCGCGGTTGTGACATGCACGCCTTGCTGTTTCAACAAGTACGCGTAACTATGCCGCAAGCTATGGATTGTTACTCCATAAGGCTTAAGTACTTTTCGTAACGTCTTGGGAGAAGTCGGAAACTGCGGAAGTTCACACATCAATGGGACAGTTCGAATACCTGCCTTGCTCTTGGTTTGTCCATGAACAGACTTCGAAACGTAGATACGACCATCACGGATATCTTCATGAGACAGAGCTAATGCTTCGGACCAGCGCAGACCATGCAAAGCAAAGAATCGTATGCAGTCGGTGTACTGACCAAAATCACCGTATTTCACCTCCTCCCACGTTAAAAACTTTCGGGGGGAGACCATGATCTTTGGTCCCGAAATACCGTGAGCTGGAGATGTCTCGACCACCCCTCGAGCTTGGGCTTCTCTATAAACGCTCTTAATGACTGCCAATGTCATTGCAGCAGTTTGTGGAGGCAGCCCCCGAAGAGAGCCTTGTATATCGCTTCGAGTAATAGTGTCAATCGACATTTTCCCCAACAAAGGGGTCACATGGCAATTAACCATCGATAGGTAAGTGGCACGCGTCTTAGCGCGTATTGGAAGATCGCCAATAACTTGGCGTGCAAAGATTTCGAAGATCATAAATTCTCCTAGGGAAGACCGTTCAGAGGTATCTGCGGTACTAGGAGTTCGCTAATTCCTAATATAAAAAACAAGCAAAGGATTGTCAAGAAGAGTTATAGGCATTGGGCTTACCGCGTAAACCCGCCGGGGGAAGTTCAATTTCTAGTTGTAAAGCCGAAGCCCGGCCCCTGCACTTACAGGAACCGGGCCTCAGTTCAGATCTTTATCAGATCAAAGGGGGCTTACGCCTTTACCTTCTTCTGGATCTTGATTACTAGGTTTGTTAGAGCTGTGATCTGCTTCTTTAGAGCATCCACCATCTCTGAAACCTGAGTAGATAGAGCAGCTACTGCATCTGCAGCATCTTGTGCTGCAGCTGTTGCTGCATCTGCTGCTTCTGCTGCGGCGTTAGCTGCATCAGTTGCTGCATTTGCTGCATCAGTTGCTTCTGCTGCTGCATCAGTTGCTGCTTGAGCGTTTGATGAAGCTGCATCTGTAACTGCAACAGTTACTGATGAAACACCTACTGGAGCAAATGAAGCTCCAACGCCTGACTCCATCTTAAGTGCTGTACCTGCAACTGATGCTGTGAAAGCAACCGCTGCTGTTGCACCTGATGCACAAGTCAAGTTACCTGCAAGTGCGCAAGTCTGACCTGCAGCATTTGTACCTGCTGCAGCTGCTGGATCAAGAGTTGTAACTGTTACTGAAGCATCTCCACCGGTAATACCGAACTGAGCAGTTCCGTTTTCAAGTGTTGTATCTGATGTACGTGAAAGTCCTGAACCGAAGTATCCGGCTCCTGACTTAGTTGCGTAAACAATTACACCCTTAACTGGGTTACCGAAACGGTCTACAACCTTAGCTGTAACAACGTTTCCTTCAACTGTTGCTGAAAGAACGCGAGCGTTGCCTGGTGTGATTGAACCGAATGTGATCTTACCTGTAGTTGAAACGCCACCTGCAGTTGCTGTGTATGTATATGTACCAGCAACCCATGCGTAAACACCTGAAGTAGCAGTTCCCGCTGAACCTGTGTAAACAGTTACTTCATTTGTAGGAATTGCAACACCTGTACCGGCAACTGTGAATGTTACTGGAACGCCAAGTAGAAGGCTTCCATTTGCATCCTTAACGGTTGCAACGATAGCAACTTCACCAAGTTCTGCACCATCGCCAGCAGAAATAGGCTTAACAGATACTGTTGCATTTGCAACGCTAGCTGTTGTGTCGCCACCTGTGACAGTTACAGTTGAAACCGCAGCTGTGCTGTATGAAACAGTTACTGTTGCGGTTGCATTTGCATCTGAGCTAGAGGCGTTTGTAAATGTAACAACGTCATTTGTAGCTGTTGTTCCAGCATCTGTGTATGAGAATGTTACGTTTCCATCTGCATCAGTTACTAGCGCTGTTGAGGAAACTGTGTTGCGACCTGCAACAGTGGCTGTAACTGGTGCTGAGGCAATTGCAACACCGTAGCGGTTAACTAGGTTAGCTGAAATTGTGATCTTTCCCTTTGCAGCAGCTGCAACTGGACCGGCTGGTGTCGCTGTAAGAACGTTAGTTCCCCTTGATCCACCAGAAGCACCTGTCATTGTTACTGCTGTTGTTGCTGTCGCACCAACGATAGAAGTAGATGGAGCAGGAAGAGTCACAAGGTATGTGTTTGAGGATGTACCCAACGCTGCATGTGAAATTGTGACTGTTGAAGAAGTAGCTGCTGCGCCAATTGAATACACAGGTGTGTACACGATAGGTGCCTGAGCTTCTGCTCCAAAGATCTTCTTGTTTGTATCAGTCACTGTTACATATCCGGATCCAGATGATGTCAATGCGGCTAGCGCAGCGACAGTTGTAGCATCCGTTGCATATGTGAGCTTAAGTGCTGATGAAGTAGCTGATGAAGAAACGTTCAATGTTGAGGTTGAACCTGCAGTGATAGTTCCATCGTAGCCAGTCGTAGCAGCCTTACCAACTGTTACAGTGTTTTGAGCAGCATCTCCAAGGTCAGTTAGCTTCTTGAATGTTGCTGCAACAGTGCTGGTTACAGTATTTGGAAGCGTGCCTGAACCAGTAGCTGTAATTGTGCTAATAGTTGAAGCTGCTCCACTGTTTGTAACCTTGAAGAATCCGACACCGTTGGTGAACATGGCGCGTGTGAGGGTTCCGTTGGTGATTGTAGCCACGCAGTTCCCGTCTGCAGCTGCGCAGTGCGTGAAGGTGTCATTTGTATCTGATGATGTCAACTGAATTGAATCAAGTGATCCAAGAGTTGTACCAAGACCAGCAGAATCCTTCAACACTGCCTTAACAATTACACCAAATGGGTTCGCGCCAATTGGAGATGTGTTAAGAGCTGAAAGAGTTACTGATGCAACTGCTCCTGTTGTAGCGAAAGTTGCTGTAGCTGATGTGTCACCAGCTGCATACACAGTACGTCCTACTGCATTTGAACCAACAAGAATTGTGTAGCTTCCTGAAAGGTCAGGAGTCATCACAAGGTAAACAGTCTTAGTTGTTACGCCTGCAGCTGTTGCTGCAACGGAAATTGCTGCGGCTGCAACGTTTCCGGCAACACCACGAGTTAGGCCGTTACCTTCGCGCTGACCAGCGGAACCTTTTCCATCAGCAAGCGTAGTTGCTGTGCTGTTTGTGGTGCCGGCAGCCGCTAGTGCTTGAAGTGCACTGCCTGATAGAGCCGTTCCATTTGCATCAGCTGCAAAGTACAGAACTTTTCCAGTTCCATCAGTTGGGGTTGTTGCACTGTTCGAATCAGCTGCAGATCCTGAGCCCAAAACAGATGCCGCGTTAGCGTTTCCACCTGTTGATGGAGCTGATGTGATCTGCACTGTAACAGTTGTTGTGTCGTTAGCAGCACTTCCTGATGGGAAAGTAACAGTGATTGGGATGACGTTAACTGCGCCTGTTCTAAATGAAGTCGCAGAACCGATCGTGATTGCAGAGGCAACCTGACCGTTAACTGCAGTTGCAGGAGCAACTGAAGTCAAAACACCAAAGCCCAAAGCTGCAACTGCTACAAGCGCTATGCGCTTGAAAGTTGTCTTTGTAGACATTTGTTTCCTTTCGATTAGTCGATCGGAGGAATTTCCCCCGCTCGGCTTTGGGTAAAAATGCCTTCTCATATGTCATGAGAGGGTCTTTTTCACCCGTTTCGATGAATCGCACGTGCTGATTCACCAAATTCCCCACCGTGTATCCGGACGCGGCGAGGAAACCTATTTATTTGTTTGTCACCTGCACTGCTTGCGCTAGTACTTGTGTCTTGCCTGAGTTCATGAGAACTCGAGTTGTGATCGTTGCTGGGGCATCAACGAGGTCGTAACCACGTGAGCCAGTTGGGATCACAAAATCTGAAGTCTTGAGGTAACCGATAGTTGAAGTAGCGGTGATCAAGAAGTTGCCATTTGCTAGGCGATCAATTGATGTATCTGTTGACTTAACTTCAACTGAGCGCCAGTTGCCACCAAAGCCAATATTGATGT
>Ga0214917_10006131_pt1 | contig 12606 bp, 13 predicted proteins | sample LL_1208_BB_MetaG_FD_177983 | JGI IMG/M metagenome (GOLD analysis project Ga0214917, IMG submission 177983) | Freshwater microbial communities from Lake Lanier, Atlanta, Georgia, United States - LL_1208_BB | ecosystem: Environmental > Aquatic > Freshwater > Lake | place: USA: Georgia | collected... | reverse complement strand
GGAGCAAATTCGACCCCTGGATACGGGCCGGGCTCCCAAGAAGTGGTGTTGGGCAAGCGGATCAGAGGAAACATGGATTGAGACTGAGGCGGGAGAATGATTCTGACAATCCCAACGGTACCGAGTAGGGTTGGTTGATGGCTATCAACCAGGACGAAGCTGATTATGGGAAACTCTTCCGTTTGGCCGGCGAGATCGGGCGGGAGGCGGATTTGAGGGGTCTGTTGCTCAAAATTCTGGAAAAGAGTCGCCCTTGGATTCGGGCGGAGGCCTGTTCCATTTTTCTCCCGGATCCCAACACGGGGGAGTTGGTCATTCACTCCGCGCGGGGGGAAAACGCACCCAATTTGGGGAAGCTTCGGGTCCCGAAGGGCAAAGGGATCGTGGGCTCGGCCATGACGGACCGGAGGGTCATCCGGGTGGATCGACCGGACGAGGATCCTCGGTTTTACCGAGAGGCGGACGAAAAAACCGGATGGAAGACCAAGGCTTTGCTGGCGGCGCCCCTGTTGGACGGGGAACTCTGCCTGGGGGCGATCGAGTTTCTCAATCCCCTGGGGCGGTCTGCCTTTACCGAGGGAGACGAGCACATGGTGGAGTACTTTGCGGGCCTGGTGGCGGCTGCGTTGGTGCGGATTCGGGCGCATGATGCGGCCCTGGAGAGGGCCCAAGTTCAGAGGGATCTGGATCTGGCGAGGGAACTGCAGGGCGGGCTTCTGCCGAAAATCTTTCCCACCCGGCAAGAGTCCCCCGGCATCGAGATCTTCGCCCGGTTGGATCCGGCGAAGGAGGTGAGTGGCGATTTGTATGACTTTTTCTTCGTGGAGCCGGGTAAGTTGTGTTTTGTGGTGGGGGACGTATCGGGGAAGGGAATTGCTGCGGGAATTTTTATGGCGGTGACACGGACGTTGATCCGAGCCACCGCCGTTTCCGGGAGGTCCCCGTTGGAGATCCTGAATCGGGTCAATACCCAGTTGGCCAAGGAAAATCAGGCCAGTCTCTTTGTCACCATGATTCTTGGAATCGTGGACACACAAAGTGGTGAAATCGTTTATGGTCAGGGGGGGCACAATCCGCCCGTGCTGCTTTCCGAGGAGGGAAAGCCGCAGTATGAACCTCCCGGGGGGATGCCTTTGGGGGTGTTTGAGGACGCAAAATTCGGGGAGAGGCGGCTTCGGTTGGCTCCGGGGGAGACACTGCTGGTTTATACGGACGGGGTGACCGAGGCGATGAACGAGGCGCGCGATCTTTTTGGGGAAGAGAGGTTGCTGGATGCCGTAAGGGGTCGGGCCTCGCTTTCGGCCGAGAAGCTCACCGAGGTCGTGGTGGAGAAGGTGGAGGATTTCGTGCGGGAGGCGGAGCGCTCGGACGACATCACCCTCTTGGCCCTCAAGCGTGTGGCGGGATGAGCCCGGACCTGAAGAAGGTCATCTGGCAGGAGATGCGGTCCCTGGGGGATCGTTTGCGGGAGGTGTTGGAACCGGATCCGCGGCATCCGAGGGGACGCAATCCTTATGCCCACGTGGCTGGTTGTGTGAGGGAGCATTTCGGCTGTAGCTACGGAGATTTGCCGGATGAGGGGGTCGCGGAGCTGCGCAACTATTTGCAGGAATTGGAGAGGAAGGAGAGGGGCGAAGGCGGGGTTTAGTAACGCCGCATAGGGACAACTTTAATCCAGCAGGTGGGCTTGGCGGAGCGGTTCGAGATCAGGATCCTCATGCGCCAATTTTTCCAGTCCATGGTCGAGTTCGATGGCGTGGCGGACATAGGTTTGGGCGGAGGAGAGGTCGCCTCTTTGGGCGGCATAACAGCCAAGGTTGAACTGGATCAAGGGATCCTTGGGGTGAAGGCTGGCAGCATCGGTAAGGATTTTGGAGGCGGTTTCAATCGAATCACTGCGCCGTTTGGCAAAGGCCCAGGCGATAAACCAACGGGCTTCATCAGGGTGGGCGGAAGCGAGACGGGCGGCGAGCCCGGCGGCTTCCTGCCAGCGGGAGGCACGCTCCAGCAGGCGCAGTTTAAATTCCTGCACCCCGGGGTCGGACGACATGGCGGGGGAGAGGGTTTCCAATTCCTGCAGAGCATCGGAAAACATGCCCAAGTTGGCATATCCCACGGCACACTCGGCGTGCCTAAAGTCATCCCTTAATTTAGGAGCGGTGTTCACACTTTATCCTATCACAAAAAGCGTGAAAATTAAAGAGCAGGCATGCTTTAATAATATAAAATTATGTCTGATAACAACTTACGTATTAATGAATGGATGCTTTTTATCAATCCAGCCGACGAGAATGGCATGTGGAAGAGTCAGAACTGCGAGGAGGATCAGGTATGGTCCGACCCAATTCTGGTTTGGGGGCATGGCCCGCATGAGGGAGGGAATCCAAGGAAGAAAGACCAGTGTGGCGAGGGTCAGGGGGCAGGATAGGAGGAGGAGCTTGAAAACCGATCTAAGCCATGGGGTGGAAAGATCCACGGAGGAAAGTTGATCTCGCAGGGAACCGAGTCGCAAAAGGTGGCGCCAAGCATGAAAGGCCATGAAGTATATTCCAACGGAGAGGAGGGGTGGGGTGAGATAAAAAAGAAGGAGCAGGACGCAAGTTTCAATCCAAGCCCCCCGATGGGGGCGGGCAAAAGCCTGCAAGAGGAGAGAGAGGAATACGGCGATCCTAAAAAATGCATCATGACCTTGGTCATACGGTTGGATGGAATCGAGTGTCCCGGGGGCCATGAGTTGGACGACCTGCCAGGCTTCGGGAAGGTGAAAGGCGAAGGGAGCGGACATTACGAGGGATCCCCTAGAGACAGAGAAGAGGAGCCAGCGGATCCCCGGATGAAATTCAAGTGAGGCATCGGCACTTCCCCAGTGCCAAGCCGTAAGGAGAAGAAAAAAAAGAGTGGAGGAGAAAGGGAAGACCCTCCAAAGAAACAGGTAGAGGACGGAAAGAGATAGGTAAGCGAGGCAAAAGATGAAAAGGAAGGAAAGGCGGAAGGGGCGATGGAGCGCCCACCCGGGGATCCATGGGTCGCAGGCCCCGTGAGGGATCCCCAAGAGCAGGGCTGAGGAGAGAAAGACCCATGGGGCGATGGTCCATGACTCAAGGGGGAATAGGAGAGATAGAGACGTGGCCGAGAGTGCCAGAATCCATGGGAAGGTTTCACGGAGGCGGGGGGGCATGGGAGAGTTTATGCCGGAATTTTCGCGGAAGGGAGATCAGAACAAAAAAAACCGGGGGATCCCCTCGAAGGAATCCCCCGGTTTGGCATGGCTGAACCATGCCTCAAAGTTAATGTCTGATTATTTCCCGCGTTTGGCGAGGTTCCAGACAATCAAGCCGAAGCCGATCTTGTTGACGGCGTCACCAATGTTGTAGATGACGTTCATTCTGGAAGCCAACTCGACCGAATTGCTCAGGACATTGCCCGGCAGGGTCATGTAACCGATGGGGTAAATGGCCCAGCCGATGAGCACGAACCCACGGAGAAGGTTGAACGCCCTGCGGACGTTGGCATCGCTGCTTCCGTCGGCCAGCTGCTTGGCTTCCCCGAAGAAGATTTCATACACGATTCCGGCCCAACCGATGGTGGAGATCACGCCCCAACCGAAGTTCTCGAACCCGCGGATGGGGTGACCCACCTTGGCGGACACTTCACCCACATAGCCAGCGGCGAGCATGAGAATCGCATAGCCGATCAAGCGCCAGAGCATGTTGATGCTGGCCCCCGCTGCCTTGAGCAGGAGGTAGAATTCAGCGCACATCAGGGGCACCGTGAGGAGCCAATCGATGTAACGGAATTCGGTGGGGGACGCCACGGCGGCATTGGCACCGGTGAAGTTGGTGACCCAATACTCCCGCATATAGTAGTAGTGGGCGGCCGCAATGGTGGTGATCAGACCGCTGATCAGCAGTGAGGTCTTCCATTTGTCCGAGACGACCTGGCGCTCGAAGTAAAAGAAGACCGAGGCGGCAAACATGGCCATGGTCCCGATGAAGAAGGTGAACCCGACGAGGTCACCCGATTTAAGTGCACTGGCTGCTAGCATAGTTGTGTTTCTCCTTCTGCCCCTTTTGGGGCGTTTGCTTATGCGTCGATATTTGGAGGTGTTACGGATGACCGCAAGGCCAAATTAAGTCCCTTTGTGAAAAGATTTTCGGTATTTGGCCTTTTTCCACTCCTGATCCAGTTGGCGTGGAGTCAGGTCAGTGGTTTTTCGTCCTTGTTTCGCCAGCTTGTTTTCAATGACACGCACGCGCCGGGCGAATCGCTCGGCCGCATCCCGACAGGCGCTCTCGGCGTCCACGTTTCGGTGGCGGGCCAGATTCACCAAGGAGAAAAGGAGATCCCCCAGTTCCCGGGCGAAGGAGGGGCCTCGACCCCTCGTTTGGCTGATCTCCCTCAACTCCTCGCGGATCTTGGCGGGGATGCCACGGGAGGGATCCGGCCATTCAAAACCGACCCGGGCGGCGCGTTTTTGCAGGTTTTGGGCACGGAGGAGGGCGGGCAGATGGCGGGGGACACCGTCCAGGGAACTGCGACGGGCCGGTTTTTCCTCCTGCTTGAGTTGGTGCCATCTCTTCAGCACCTGCGCGGAGTTGGTGATCCGCTCGCGCCCGAAGACATGAGGGTGGCGTCGGACCAGTTTTTCGGAGAGATCCCGGGCCACGGCTTTGAGATCAAAAGCATCCCTCTCTTTGGCCAGTTGGGCATGAAAAACAATGTGGAGAAGCACATCCCCGAGCTCTTCCCGAAGGGCTTGGTCGTTGCCTTGGTCAATGGCTTCCAGCAGTTCATAGACTTCCTCCAAAATCATGGGGCGGAGCGTGCGATGGTTCTGTTTGCGATCCCACGGACAACCCCGCGGCCCACGGAGGCGGGCCATAATTCGGGTCAGGGAGGAAACCTCTTTCATTCCATGGAGTTAGAAGCTGGTGGGGCATCCGTCGAGTCGGAGCGTGACGGAACCAGATTTTGGCGTAAGATAATTTCTTCCGTGAGCAAGTTTATTTCTCCCTGGGCCTCCTGGCCCAAGTTAATTGAGGAGCACCGTAAAGCGGCTCCTGAAGCTTATGGGACAGAGGGTAATCTTCTGAATCTGATTGGGGGAACCTGGTCGCAACCCGGCCATGGAAAGTTATTCCTATCCCCGGTCGATGCCACCCCCTTAGGTCGATACCCGATGATCCGATTGGAGGCGGCGCGTTCGGCCGTCCTGGCGGCGGAGGCGGAATTTCATGCCTGGTCCAAAACGGATTTGGATGAACGGAAGCGAAAGGTTTCGGAAACCTTGGACGACCTGGAGAAACACGCCGATCTGTTGGCCAAAACCCTGGTTTGGGAAATTGGGAAGCCCTACGCCCAGTCAAAGGTCAGCGTGGAGAGGTGCATCTCGGGAGTCCGTTGGTATGTCGGGCAAATCGAGAAGATGATGGAGGGAAGAAAGCCCTTGGGATTGATCTCAAATATTGCCTCCTGGAACTATCCCATGTCGGTGCTCGTGCACGCTGTCCTGGTGCAATGTCTGGCGGGCAATTCGGTCATCGCCAAAACCCCGACCGATGGGGGAATCCATGCGGTAACCCTTTCGCTGGCCTTAGCCCGGCGGCGTGGGTTGCCGGTGAGCCTGGTGAGCGGTTCGGGAGGCGAGTTGAGTGAGGCCCTGGTGCGGAACGATGCTATTTCCTGTCTGGCTTTCGTCGGAGGCAAGAACAACGGGCGGGAGATCGCCGCCGCGTTTTATGACCGATCGAAGCGTTATATGTTGGAGATGGACGGGGTGAACTGTTATGGCGTTTGGGAATTTTCGGACTGGAAAAGTCTGGCGGCCCAGATCAAGAAGGGCTTTGAGTTCGGAAAGCAGCGGTGCACCGCGTATCCGCGTTATGTGGTGCAAAGGTCTCTTTTCCCCAAGTTTCTAGAAATGTATCTGAGTGTGGTGCAGGGGCTGAAATGTGGCCATCCCCTGCTGGTGGACAAGGCTGAGGATCCCTTGCCGGCGTTGGATTACGGACCGTTGATTAACAGCAAAAAAGTGGAAGAGTTGCGCGTCCAGGCGGGCGAGGCGGTGGCCGGCGGGGCGGTGGCTCTGTACGAGGGGCGGCTGGATGAATCACTCTTCCAACCTTCGCAGGACATATCAGCTTACCTGGCTCCGGTGGCTCTGCTGAATCTTCCGAGGAACTGCAAGCTGTACCATGGGGAGCCTTTCGGCCCGGTTGATTCGGTGGTGGTGGTCGATAGCGTGGACCAGATGGTGGCGGAAATGAATGTCTCCAATGGAAATCTGGTCTCCAGTCTGGCCACGGATGACGCCAACTTGGCCAAGCAGGTGGCCATGGATCTGCGTTGTTTCAAATTCGGACACAACAAAGTCCGGTCCCGAGGGGACAACGAGGAGAGTTTCGGCGGGTTTGGGCAGTCCTGGAGGGGATGTTTTGTGGGCGGAAAATATTTGGTCGAGTCGGTTACCCAAGGACCCGCGGGGGAAAGGCTCCGGGGAAACTTTCCCGACTACGTCTTACTGCCGGAGCAGCGGTAGGTTTCTTTAGCCTCGGCGGAGGGGGATTCGGCGATTGATCAGCCAGAGCGAGACGGCCACGAGAAGGATAATCAGTCCGCTAACCCCAAGTTCAATCATGGATTGGGTGAACTTTTCCTTTTCCAAGAGTTGACCACCGGATTCGCTTACGGAAAGGCCTGCGCCGATGGCCAGAACCCGGCGGGTGACGCTGATGCCGGCGATCACCAGGAAAGGATTCAGATCCTCAATGCCGACATCGTGCCCCGGGGACAAAAGAAGGCGGGTCACGGTGCGCAGGAGCTCCATGACAATCATGATCAGAAGAATTTCGTTGATCAGGGTGATGAGGGTGGCGAAGAAGGGTTGCCCGCCTGAGGAAAGGACAAATTTGATCAGATAGATGGCGATGGCTCCGGCAACAAACAACAGCAGAATCGCCACCGCCCCGTAGGTGATGGTTTCTCCCCTGGTGATCAAGCGGAGAAGCTTTTGGGACAAGGAAGGGCGAGTAAGGGGGGTGGACATCTTTGTATTTTGAGGGAAAAACCGTCGGTGGCAAGCGGGTTGGCTCCTGTAAGGAACGGAGCGTAGAATCTTGGCATGGGCCGGGTGACTCTTTTTTACGATGCGGATTGCGGTTTTTGTCAGGCCAGCGTGGATTGGTTGGTGCAAAGGAGTTCCCCGGAGACCTTTCAAACCATCGCATATCAGGATGACGCGCGCATGAGTCGGTATCCCATGGTGGATCGGACCTTGGCGGACAAGGGAATCCAAGCCTTGGGGGAGGACGGAAAGTTGTGGAGGAAGGCCGCCGCCACCGGGTTTTGTCTGAAGCAAGTTCCGGGGTGGAGGTGGTTGGGGCATTTCCTGCTCAGTCCCCTGGTGCGGCCCTTTGCGGAAGTGGGGTACGCCTTGGTGGCAGCCAATCGTCAGACTCTTTCGCGTTGGATCGGGCGGAAGGCCTGCCGGCTCCGTGGTCCCGAGCAGAAATGAGCCTTGCAGGCTGGTCCGCGTTGGAGCGGGAAATTGTGGTGTGTCGAAAATGTCCCCGGTTGGTCAAGTGGCGGGAGAAGGTGGCCCGGGAAAAGAAAGCCGCCTACTTGGAGGAAACGTACTGGGGGCGCCCGGTGCCCGGTTGGGGGGATCCCCAGGCCAAAATTGTGGTGGTGGGATTGGCACCGGGGGCACACGGAGCCAACCGCACCGGGAGAATGTTTACCGGCGACGAATCCGGAAGATGGCTCTATCGTGCCTTATGGAAAGCGGGATGGGCCAGTCAGGCGGAGAGCAGGGACCGAGGAGACGGGCTTGAATTAAAACATGTGTGGGTCACATCTCCGGTGAAATGTGCTCCGCCTACCAACCGCCCCACCCCTAGGGAAAGAGATGCTTGTGCCGGATTTTTTCAACGGGAGTTGAGTCAATTGAGGGAAGGAAGGGTGTACGTGGCCTTGGGGGGATTTGGATTCGAGGCGGTAGTCAGATTCTTTGGTTTACGACCCAAACCGAAATTCACCCATGGGGTGGAGGTGGAACTTCCGGGAGACCGCTGGCTGGTTGGTTCCTATCATGTGAGCCAACAGAACACGTTCACGGGGCGATTGACTGAACCGATGCTGGATGGGGTGATGCAGAAAGCGGCGAAGCGGGCTGGCATCTTGCGTTGACCCCGACCCTGTCGGAGCTTGGGGGATTGGCGGCCCGGCAGATTTTCCCTCACGCCAATCGGAAATGGCCCACGGCGGAAGATGCTCTCTCGTTTCGGGGATTGCCATCGAGAGGATTTGGCCTCCGCACACCGGCCCTGGCCCAATCACGGATCGCCTCCGGCGGATGGAATTCTCTCGCTCGCCACGTTGCGCTCGAGAGGATTTGAACCTCCATGGGTTGCCCCGCTACCACCTCAAGGTAGTGCGTCTGCCAGTTTCGCCACGAGCGCGTGAAAGTGAATGATAATTCAGCCCGCCCCGAATGACAAGTCGGGGCGTGACTAAAAACCAGGGGCAGATCCCGGGCGGATCTCTTTTAAGCGCAGTTGACCGCAGGCAGCATCGATATCATGTCCTTTTTCACGGCGCACGGTCGCCCGGATGCCGTTTTGCAGCAGGGTCTGGCAAAAAAGGCGAATCGCGGATTCTGAAGGTCGTTCATAAGGAAGTCCCTCGACCTTATTATAGGGGATGAGGTTGACCTTGGCGTGGAGGCGACGAGCGTGTTGGGCCAAAAGTCGGGCCTGAGCCGGGTCGTCATTGACGCCTGCGAGAAGGATATATTCGAAAAATATCTGCTTCTTCTTGGTTCGGACAAAGGCATCGCAGGCGGTCAACAACCGATCCAAAGGGTATCGTTTGTTCACCGGCATAATTTTATCCCGGATCTCGTCGCTGGCGGCATGGAGGGAAAGGGCGAGGCGAAACTGAAGAGGGTGCTTGGCCAAATCCTCAATCTGGGGGGCCAGGCCGCTGGTCGAGATGGTGATATGGCGAGCTCCCATGCCGATTCCCGTGGGGGAGATCAGCAGGTCAAGGGCCGTCAGCAAGTTGGGAAGGTTGGCCAAGGGTTCCCCCATGCCCATGAAGACAAGATTTTCCGGCCGGCGACCGGCGATCTTTGCGGCTTCGATTACCTGCCCGACGATTTCCCCCGGGGTCAAATTTCTTCGCCACCCATCCATGCCGCTGGCACAGAATCGGCAACCGTAGGCACAGCCGACCTGGCTGGACACGCATAACGTGAGACGGGTGCTGCGATTTCCGGAGGTGCCCAAGGTGGCTGGAATCAGAACGGATTCCACCATGGAGCCGTCTCCCAATTTCCAGAGAAACTTTCGGGTGGTATCCTCCGAGCCCTGAACTTTTACGGGCTCGGCGGCCCGCAAACGAAAACGGGAGGCAAGACTGGAGCGGAGGGGAGCGGAGAGGTTGGTCATCTCATCGTAAGAAGAGACAAAACGCTTTAGAACCCAGTCCCGGATCTGTTTTTCCCGGTAGTTTTCTCCCGGGGGGAGGTTCCAATCCTTGGGGGGCACATCCAGCAGGAGCGGATTCACGAGGTTCGCGTCGGGAATTCCGGCAGGTTAACGTGCGCCCCGGCCGAAAAGAACGGCGGGGATGGTGCGAAGCAGGATCTGGAAATCGAGCCAGAGAGACCATTGGTCGATATATTCCAGATCCAGACGAACCCAGTCGGAGAAATCGGTGACGTCGTTTCGGCCGGAGATTTGCCAGAGGCAGGTCATTCCCGGGGAAACGCTCAATCGGCGGCGCTGGGCATTGGCGGTCATGGCCAAGGTTTCATACGTGGGCAGAGGACGTGGACCCACCAGGCTCATCTGGCCGAAAAAGACATTGATCAACTGGGGCAACTCATCAAGAGAGGTGAACCTTAGGAAGGCCCCCACCCGCGTTACCCTGGGGTCTTTTTTAAGCTTAAATACGGGCCCTTTCATTTCGTTGAGAGACTCCAACTCGGCTCGTTTCATTTCTGCATCTGAATGCATGGTGCGGAACTTATACATGGTGAACGGGTCTCCGTGACGACCGCTCCTCCGTTGGGTGAAAAGCGCCGGGCCAGGGGACTCCAACTTGATTGCCAGCCAGATGACCAGAAAAAGTGGGCAGAGGATCATGAGAAAACACGCGGAGGAGACACGATCGAAAAGGATCTTGATGAGGGACTGCCAAGTTCCCGCCCGGGTGGACCGGAAGATAAGCAGGTTTCGGTTCATGACTTCCTCGAACTGGGCCCGGGCGATCTGGGTGCCGACAAAGTCGGTGCTCAACCAACCTTCCACGCCTTCCTCCTCACAAGCTTTGATCGCTTGGGCCGCCCAACCCATGTTCTTGGCATGGACATCAAACAGGACAATGCCGGCGGAATCTTCATGGATCGCCTGGATAAACTTGTCCATGGATCCCTCTCCAACCGGAAATGTGCGGGTCAAGCGAACCCCCACGGGCGAATCCGAGAATAAATTGACCCATCGGTCGGTATTCTCCGCCGAATCGGTCGCCAGAAGCAGACGGACCGCGGCGTGGTCCTCTCTGCGACGCAAAATCCGGACGTGGTGAAACAGCTTTTCGCGAATCAGGAGAAAGGTGAAAAAAATAGGTATGAAAAGAATGAAAACAAAACGGCTGGGGGATTGCTTGAAGAAAAACACCACGGAGATACCAAGAAGAAACAAAATGAGACCGACTTCAAATAGGTTTGCCCAATTCAGTCTTTGTCCTTGGGTGGCAAAACTGCGGTACATCCCTCTGCGACTCATGACAAAAGGGGCGAAAAACCCCATCAGCACGATATACGGAACATAGAGCGAGAAATCGCCGATCTCCCGGGACTCCAGAGGAATCCATCGGGGAAGAAGATGGACACGGATGACAAAAGCCAAAACCATGGCCGTCGCAGACAGGAGTCCGTCGACCAACTGGAGCCAGATCCGCACTTGGCGAACGTCGCTGAGATTCATGGAATTTCCAAACTAGCCGATCGTCATGATCCGCCAAGCCGCCGGAAGCCGGCCGGCGACATCGGTGGCCAGAACCGAAGGGCCCCCTTGCAGGGATGCTTGATCGGCGGCCAAACCATGCCAGAGAACCCCGAGGCGACAGGCATCCCAAACGGGATAGCCGGAGGCCAATAGTCCGCCCAGCAGTCCAGCCAGTAAATCCCCCATCCCGGCAGTGGCCATGGCCGGTCCTCCCGTCCCGTTGAAACTCATGGGATGTTCTTTGTCGCAAACCAAAGTGTGCGGGCCCTTAACGATGAGGGTGGTCGAGGGGTGCCGATCCATCCACTCGTTGGCGGATTCAGCGCGATCCAGAACCGGTTGGCTGAGAAGCCGGGAGAGTTCGCCGGAGTGGGGGGTCAAGATCAGGGGGCAGTTGGCGGTGGAGATCAGATCAGGCTGGCGAGCGATGACATCGAGCGCACCCGCATCCAAAACGATTGGAACTTTGGAGATCGGCAGGATCTCCGTCAGAAAACTCTCCAGAGCTTCGGTGGGGGGGAGACCGGAACCAATCACCATGGATGTGGGGTTTTGCAAGAAGGCGTCGGTTGCGGGTTTGCCTCTGGAATCAAGTTCGGACAACAAGAGTTCCGGAAGACGGGGAGAGATCAGGGAGGAAATCTGGCGGTCCCCGAAAATCCGGACGTAGCCGGCACCGGAACGGAGGGCCCCAAGGGAGGAGAGATAGGCCGCTCCCGGGAAAAAGGGTGAGCCGGTCCAAAGATGGACGATGCCAGCTGTATTCTTGTGAAGATTGACCGGGCGATGCCGGAACAAGAGCCTGCCCTCCGAAGGGAGAAAAAAGTCAGCCGATGCTTTGGGAGCGGGAATTCCGAAGTCGACGGCAACTCCACGAATTTGTCCGACCCAACGGGAAGCGGAGTCGCGCAGACAGCCGGTTTTGACCGAGCCCAAGGCCAGGGTCAGGTCGGCAGGAAAAGCGGGGCCAGAAACCGATCCATTCGCCGGATGCAGTCCGGACGGGAGATCGAGCGCCACGAACAGGTCGGATCCTTTTTTTTGCTGGGAAATCCAGGACAACAATCCGCCCTCTGCAGGTCGAGGTGGGGGGGTTGCGCCCAATCCAAGGATACCATCGATCACCAACCGGGGACCCTTTGCTTGGAGGAAAAGGGTGGGTTTGGCAGGCCAAACCAGGGCTTTTTTCCAGAGTTTGGGTTTTACCCGGGAATCGGGATGGATCCGCCGACCCGGTGAGCGGGAAAGGAGAAATTCAACCTCCCACCCAGCCTGCTTGAGTTCGAGGCCAAGCAGGACGGCATCGTCCCCGTTGTGTCCCGGCCCGACCAGAACCAAGGCGTGGCCGGGATTGGGCAAATGGGGCTGGAGGGATTCCCAAGCTCCTGCCACGGCCTCCCGCATCAGGTCCTTGAGGCGTTGTCCGGACAAGAGGCTTTTTTCCTCCCAGGCTTGGGCTTGGGCTGGGGTTAGAACAGTCATGATCCGATCAGAGCCACGGTGGCCGAGGCCAAGCTTTGGGTGTGGGAAAGAGAAACGAGAGCACGGGTGACCCCACGGGTACGGGCCAAATCAGCCGCGGAGGAATGAAATA
>Ga0214917_10006130_pt1 | contig 12606 bp, 10 predicted proteins | sample LL_1208_BB_MetaG_FD_177983 | JGI IMG/M metagenome (GOLD analysis project Ga0214917, IMG submission 177983) | Freshwater microbial communities from Lake Lanier, Atlanta, Georgia, United States - LL_1208_BB | ecosystem: Environmental > Aquatic > Freshwater > Lake | place: USA: Georgia | collected... | reverse complement strand
TTTTTGCTATACCATCTAAAACCTGAATAAAGGCGTGATTTTCACCATTTTCACCTAAACTTATTCCTGGAATAACAGCAAAAGCATGAGAACGCGTTGAATCAATCATTTTTACATACCACCCTTCAAAATACGAAGAAGATTTACCCCAGCCATGGTACATTTCTGGCCGCCAAAGCGCCCTTATTCTTTTTTGAATATTCATATGTTATTAGATTTATAAAAAGCCGCCGAAATATTTCGGCGGCTTTTAGCAGTTAATGCAATATAAATCTATTATGCATACATTGCTTTATTCTGAGTCGTTTTTAATTTTAAGGAAGTTAGGGCTTCAAAGTTGTATCCCAAATGACTAAAATAGGATAAAATGGCTGGAAGTGCTTTTTCCAGTCTTGGAAAAGCCTTTATCGTGTCATGAAAAACTACAATAGAACCTCCGGTAGCATGATTAATAACATTGGAGGTAACCTGGTCAGCATCAATAAGCTCATCAAAGTCACCGCTCATTACATCCCACATCACTATTTTATAATGTCTTTGTAAAAACTGTGCCTGTTTAACTTTCAGGTGACCATAAGGGGGTCTGTATAAATCAGATTTTGCTCTTGTTGCCCCTTGTCTGACATCGTGGAAATAAGAAATATTTTCTGAACTCCATCCATCTAAATGTGTAAAAGAATGATTTGCAACACAATGACCAGAAGCATGTAGCTTATGAAAAATTTGTGGATTAAAGTCAATTTGTTTTCCAATACAAAAAAAGGTAGCTTTCGCATTAAATTGAGCCAGTTGATCTAAGACCCAGGGAGTTACTTTTTCGTTTGGACCATCATCAAAAGTCAGATAAAGCACTTTTTTTTGATTTGGGACGCGCCAAACGTAGTTTGGGAATAGACCTTGTATAAACTTGGGCGTTTTTACCAGGTACATAAAAATTTGTTTTGTTCAAGGGATAAAATAGCTTATTTGTTAAAATCAATTATATGAATAAACGCAAAAACTTTACTTTTGCTGCCTGAAAAACCACTTATTTTCAGTTTATTATATTTTATATTCATTTTTTCTAAAATATTTTATGAAAAATTCTTCTTTACGATTTCGTTTTGCCCCAAGTCCAACCGGAGCTTTACACATTGGAGGTATTCGAACAGCATTGTACAACTATCTGCTGGCTAAGAAGCTGGGTGGTACTTTTATTTTAAGAATAGAAGACACAGATCAGTCCCGATATGTGGAAGGTGCTGAAAAGTATATTATTGATTCCCTGAAATGGTGTGGAATTACGCCTACAGAGGGACCAGGTTTTGGGGGTGATTTCGGCCCTTACAGGCAATCTGAAAGAACAGCTATTTATGATGAATTTATTGAAAGATTAATCCTTTCCGGACATGCCTATTATGCTTTTGATTCCCCGGAAGAACTCGAAAAATATAGAACTGAATCAGAAAATACCAGCAGACCTTTTAAATACGATTCCTTTACCCGTCTTCAGCTCAATAACAGTCTTGCACTTCCACCTGAGACTGTAAAGGAAAATTTAGAAAAAAAAATTCCCTATACGGTTCGATTAAAAGTTCCCGAAGATGAAAGCATTTATGTTCAGGATAAAATCAGAGGGGAAGTTATTTTTCACAGTCAGGAATTAGATGATAAAGTCTTAAGAAAAGCAGATGGACTTCCTACTTATCATCTGGCAAATGTTGTCGATGATCATCTAATGGGGATTTCTCATGTAATACGCGGTGAAGAATGGCTCCCCAGCACTGCTCACCATGTTTTACTTTACAAAGCTTTGGGTCTCGACGACCAAATGCCAGAATTTGCCCATCTCCCGCTTATTTTAAAACCTACCGGAAATGGAAAGTTGAGTAAAAGAGATGGAGTAAAATTAGGTATCCCCGTTTTCCCTATTTCCTGGGTGGGGGCGTCAGAGGAATCTTCTTTCACCGGATTCCGAGAGGCAGGATTTCTACCCGAAGCAATGCTCAATTTTCTAGCCTTTTTGGGTTGGAATCCAGGAACAGAGCAGGAAATTTTTACCTTTGACCAGTTAATTCAGGCTTTTGAAATCGATCAGATTGGTAAAGCAGGTGCCCGATTTGATTATGAAAAAGCGAAATGGTTCAATCAGCAATATATTATTCATTCAAGTCCTTCTAATCTGGCTAAACTTTTAAGGCCCCTGTTACCTCAAAAATACCAGCCAGTTTCTGATGATTATCTTGTTTCCTTTTGTAGATTAATGCAGGAAAGAGTCGTAACACTAAATGATTTTTTTGAAAATGGTTATTATTTCTTTGAAGACATTCATTCCTATGACACTAAAAATATTGCCAAGAAATGGTCTCAGTCACTGAAACATACCCTTCAAAATCTGATGGAAAAATGGGAAGCTTGTATGCCATTTAATCAAGAAAATATACAAAAATCCTTTGACGCATTTATGTTGGAAAACCAGTTAAAACCGGGTGATGTTTTACCTGTCTTTAGAATTGGTCTTGCAGGAACCATGAAAGGCCCTGCCGTTTTTGACCTGATTGAACTTTGGGGAATGAAGAAAGTTTCTGAAAAAATGAACAAGGCTTTTGATTATTTTGATCAGACCTTAAACAATTAAAATGAAGCAATCTTTCAGCGTATCTGTAATATTGGGCGACTGGCAGGCTCAAGCTGATTTAACGAAACCTTTAGATATTGGTATCACCCCTGAGTTGACAGGTAATCTGAATTGTTTTTTTGCCCCTGAACTTGTAATTTCACCCTTTAAAAATGAGGATTTTATCGGTGATACCCGTTTAGGTAGTCCCGTAAATTTTATGAATATTCAATGCAATCCTCATGGAAATGGAACACACACCGAATGTGTTGGACATATTAGTGAAGAAAGAATAAACCTGGCCGATTGTCACCACGATTTCCATTTTGTAGCCTTACTAACCAGCATTCTTCCCGAAATTCATTCTGATGGTGATCAAAAAATATCACTTCCCCAGGTTGAAGGTTTAAATATCCTAAAAGGAACCATAGGATTAATTATCAGAACACTTCCAAATAATGAGATTAAAAAACACAGGCAATATTCTGGAACCAATCCGCCCTATTTTACTAAAGAAGCCATTGAATGGATGGTTTCAAACAACATAGAACATTTACTTGTCGATCTTCCTTCTGTCGATAAAGAACAGGATGGAGGAAAATTACAGGCTCATAAATCTTTTTGGCAATTTCCCTCTGACACAAGAAAAAAGGCTACCATAACGGAACTTATATATGTGCCAAATCATGTCCCAGACGGCTATTACCTTGTCAATCTGCAGTATTATCCATTTCCTATGGATGCTTCGCCGTCCCGACCATTAATATATGTCCTTTCTTAAACCCATTCACCTCCTTCAATTCATTCTCACCCATGCATCAGGACTTCCGATATACATTTAACAATCATTTTTCAAATGAAAATTACCAATCTTTAATTGCTTCTGTTCATAAAGATTTTCCTGGCGTCCTGGATTTTCGCATTGCTGAGACCCCTGTTTTTTTAACGGATGATTTTATTGAAAAATGCAGATCGGCTGGAGAAGAAATAATTGATTTCATCATTCAGCCTGATTTTAAAAAAAATACTGAAAAAGCAATTCCTATTGGAATGTTCACTCCAAACGAAGATGATTGTCCACAGTTGCTTTCTATTGACTTTGCCATCAGCCAAAATGAAATGGGCGAATTGACACCTTATTTAATTGAATTACAAGGATTTGCCACATTGTTTAATTATCAGTCCTATCTGGCTGATAAATATATAACCCATTTTAACCTGCCTGATACCTTAACGCCTTATTTTAATGGCTTGGAACGTGAGGATTATTTATCATTATTAGAAAAAACACTATTAGCTTCTTTACCTCCAGAAGAAGTGATACTTTTAGAATTATTTCCCCATAAACAAAAAACGAGAATTGATTTTGTTTTGGCAAAGGAACATTTCGGCATAGAAACGGTATGTTTAACGAAAATAGTAAAAAAAGACAGGAATCTTTTTTATCAAAAAAATGGCAAGCTTCAAAAGATAAGCAGAATATATAATCGGGTCATCCTCGATGAGTTAGCCACCTATAAAGACCTTGATCTTTCGTTTCATTTTACCGAAGAAGTGGATGTGAGCTGGGTATCCCACCCAAACTGGTTTTTTAGAATAAGTAAGTATTTATTACCTCTACTGAGCGGAAAATATATCCCAGAGTCATATTTCCTTTCAGACTATGACTTACAAAAATCAGCAATAGACCAATACGTTTTGAAACCACTATACTCCTTTGCAGGTTCTGGTGTTGACTTGCATCCAACGAAAGAAAAGCTTTATAATATTTTAGAAAAAGATCAATATTTAATGCAAAGAAAAATAAAATACGAACCCGTAATCGAATCCCTCGATGGAAAAGTTAAAGCCGAGGTAAGATTAATGTATCTCTGGGATAAAACGAAAAGCAGACCCACTTTAGCTACGAACATCACCCGTTTGAGCCGGGGTGAAATGATAGGCGTGCGATACAATCACTCGTTTGACTGGGTTGGAGGTACCATTGGTTTTTCACAAAAGGGTTTAAAATAATCCCATAGAGGATCTGAGGGGAGTGGAGCTTCAATACTTACATCTTCCATAGAAACCGGATGAATAAAAGAAAGTTTCCAGGCATGAAGCTGGATAGATCTGTCCTTGTTACCTCTTTTAAAGCCATATTTAACATCTCCTTTAATGGGAGAACCAATAGCTGCCAGTTGAGCTCTTATCTGATGATGCCTTCCTGTAATCAAATCGATTTCAAGTAATACATACTTTTCACTTTTTGCCAAAACCTGATAACGAAGTTCTGCTGCTACCCCTTTTTCATTTTCCTCATTTACAGCACTTGTCTTATTCGTTTTACTGTTTTTTATGAGCTGATTATGAAGAATTCCCGTCGTTTCAGGAGGTGGATTACCAACAATGGCTAAATATTTTTTCTGTATCGTTCTGTCTTTGAATTGCTGATTGATAGCTTGGAGAGCTCTTTTAGTTTTTGCAAATAAAACTACACCACTGGCGGGTCTGTCAATCCTATGGGTAAGAAACAAGGGTGCACGGGTATATATTTCGGCCAGATTAAGTAATGAAACATCATCAGTGAGATCGGGTTGCGTAGCCATGGCTGCAGGTTTATTAAAAGCAATAAACTGGTTATTCTTGTAAATAACCTTATCTCCAATACGCAATTCTGGTCTCTCAGATATCATTCTACTTCTTCGTAATCAACGAATTCTCCTTCTTTTTTCTTATTTCTGTCATTATTAGTTACCTTTTCTTGCGGATTAGCCTGAAAAGATTCTATACGAATGGAGTTGGCGAAGAAGAACTTATACGCCACATAAATTAACCCAGCGGTAATTAATAATTTAAACATCGTTAAAAATTAAGAATACAAATATAGTGGAAAAAGAATAAAGATTTTAAGATTAATCCCTAAGACTTATCAAAATAGGCTATTATGAAGGTAAAGAGTCGCTTGATTTGAACAAATTAATCAAAAAATTTATCTAAATTCGCAGGTAATTTGGCGTTTAAAATTTTGTTAACCAGAAAAAGAATAAAAAGCATCCGATGTCATTATACAAAAAGGTTTTAAATGCGACCGGCTGGTTCGTTTTACTAATAAGTTCAATCGTTTATTATTTTTCAGCTGAAAGAACTGGAAGTTTATGGGATTGCGGAGAGTTCATACTAGGGGCCTATAAACTTCAAATTGTGCATCCTCCCGGGGCTCCTGTATTTTTGTTGGCAGGACGTCTATTTTCTTGGATTGCTGAAATTCTCTCTGATAATCCTGAAAATATTGCTTTTGCTGTTAACCTGATGTCGAGTCTTGCATCAGCTTTCGCTGCCATGTTTATCGCTTGGATAACCATGCTTTTAGGAAAATTGATACTTAAAGGAAGAGAGGAAGAACCTGATACTGCTGAGATTATTGCCCTTGCAGGTTCTGGACTGGTAGCTGGTTTGGCAACTGCTTTCAGCACCTCCATTTGGTTTTCCGCAGTGGAAGGAGAGGTTTATGCCCTTTCCACTTTTTTCACAGCTTTAACTTTATGGATTACGGTAAAATGGTACTGCCTCCCAGATGAACCAAAGCACGACAAACTCCTCATATTAGCCATTTATATGACAGGATTGTCTATTGGGGTTCACCTTTTAAGTATTCTTACTTTCCCAGCTATATCCCTGTTTTATTATTTCAAAAAGACTAAAAATAGCACCTTTATAGGGATGGCTATCGCGTCATTGATTGGATTAGTATTTGTTGGAGCGGTTCAGTCCTTGATTATTTCTGGCATTCCCGCTATTTGGGGTTGGTTTGAAATATTAGCTGTCAATTCCCTGGGACTTCCTTTCAACAGTGGCCTTGTGATGTTATTAGTATTCCTGGCAGCTGTTATTTACGGCGGATTAAGTTATGCGAAAAGTAAAAATAATGTTATGCTTCACAATCTGGTGGTAGCCATCTCATTAATTATTATTGCTTTGTCAACTTATGGAATGGTCATCACCAGAGCTGTAGCCAATCCGCCCATAAATATGAATGACCCCTCTGATGCCATGCGTCTGATTCCTTATTTGAACAGAGAGCAGTATGGAGAAAGAGCCTTATTCCGTGGCCCAAACTTTGATGCTAATCCAATAGATGTTGTAACAGAACCTCGATATGGCAGAGTGGGTGACAGGTATGAGGTGGTTGACCAAAAAATGACTTATATCTATCCAGAAGCAAGTAAAAAATTATTCCCCCGAATGTATGACGGTAGCATGGGAAGACCTGCTATTTATAAACAATGGATGGGATTAGATCCAAATGCTGCCTTACCTTTTGGGCGTCCAAATGGCGCTGATAATTTTAGTTTCTTTTTGAATTATCAGTTAAACTGGATGTACTGGCGTTATTTTATGTGGAATTTTTCAGGTCGCCAAAATGGAGAACAAGGGTATTATTCCTGGGATAAATCTGATGGAAACTGGTTATCAGGTATTCCTTTTATAGATGAAGCAAGACTTGGTTCTCAAAGTAATCTGACAGATAGTATGAAGAATGATCCTGCAAGGAATCGCTATTTCATGCTTCCCTTTTTGTTTGGAGTTCTTGGTATGATTTTTCATTTTAGAAAAAGGAAAGATGATTTTATAGGTTTATTAGGATTCTTTATTATTACTGGAATTGGTATTATCGTTTATTCCAATCAGCCTCCTAATGAACCTCGGGAGCGCGATTACGTTTTGGTTGGTTCATTTTTCACCTTCTGTATCTGGATGGGTATGGGTGTTCTGGCAACCATGCAGTTTCTGATGTCTCGTATAAAACTTAGCTCTTCCATTGCAGCTGTCCTCGCCGCAGGTTTGGTTCTGGTAGCACCTATTCTTATGGGAACCCAGAATTTTGATGACCATAGTAGAATGGGGCACTATGGTTCAAGAGATTATGCAAGTAACTTCCTTGAATCCTGCGCACCAAATGCCATTATTTTTACTTACGGTGATAATGACACATATCCCCTGTGGTATTCCCAGGAAGTAGAAGGTATTAGGAGAGATGTTCGCGTAGTTAACTTAAGTCTCATAGCTGTCGATTGGTATATTGAAGGTTTGAGGCGAAAAGTGAATGATTCTCCACCAATCAAATTAACGCTGACAACTGATGATTATCGTGGAAGCAAACGTAATCAGATCATGTATCCTGAAGGGCTCACATCAAATCCAATGACCTTGAAAGATGTTCTAAATTTCATGGCTCAGGAAAATGGACTTACAACACAAGACGGGAATAAAACGGAAACTTATGTTCCTACCAGAGATGCTTTTATCCCCGTAAACAGAAAAGATGCCATTAAATATGGCGCCGTCTCAGAAGACGATACTACTTATGTCGATGTAATTCCCTTACAGCTTTTAGGTTCCGACAACTATATTACAAAAGATGATTTAGCCATGTTGGACGTCATTGGCTCAAATATATGGGAACGACCCATTTATTTCGCAGTAACTAACAGACCGGATAAACTTTTTGGACTTCAGGATTACCTTCGTTTAGAAGGTCTTGGACTTCGTTTGGTTCCTACTAAAAATCCAACAGATCCTAATTATGGCATCATTGGAAGTGGAAAAGTGGATGCTGATAAAATATATGAAAATGTAACCAAGAAATTCCGCTGGGGTAATTTTGATAAAGAACCAACTTTCATAGATAAAAGTTATGAACCAAGTGTTCAAAGTTTGCAGCTGGTCATTTTAAGAGGTGCTTTGGAATTGTTGTCCACCGGGGATAAAAAGAGGGCTATCGAACTGGTTGATCTCTATTTTAAAAAGTTTCCTGATTTTAACTTCCGCTACAATTATCGTACCCACTTCATGATTGATGTATATTTAAAAGCTAATGAATATAAAAAAGCGAAACCTATTATTGAAAAATTAGCTGAAAATGTGCGCCAGGATTTGGTTTTCTACACTAGTTTAGAACCTGATATACTAAACCTCAGTTACAGAGAAGATTATGATATGGCTCTGAGAACTGTAGACATTTTACTTCAGGATGCTTCCACCAATAAGGATGAGGTATTCTTAAAAAAACTTCAGAATACCTTCGCTCCTTACCAGATGAAACCTACAGATGGTAACCAAATGCAACCTTTACAGCAATAATATGAAGGTAATTGCTATTGGTTGTGATCATGCTGGTTTTCCATTAAAATCGGTTATTCAATCCCTGCTCAATGAGCGGGGATTGGATATCCTTGACTTTGGAACTCATTCTGATGCTTCTGTTGATTATCCTGACTTTGTCCACCCAGCAGCTGAAGCGGTCGAAAAAGGAAATGCCAGTCTTGGAATCCTTCTTTGTGGCAGCGGCAATGGAGTTGCCATGACCGCAAATAAACACAAAGGAATTCGCGCTGCCCTTTGCTGGAATGCAGAAATAGCTACTTTGGCACGTTCTCATAACAATGCCAATATGATAGCACTACCCGTGCGTTACCTATCAGCTGATGAAGCTTTAGAAATAGTCAGCACCTTTTTAGATACTCCTTTTGAGGGAGGTCGACACGCGTTAAGAGTGAATAAGATACCCTGTTAAATGTGAATGGACTTCAACTTGTTTAGTTAGGAATAATTGAAAAAGGAGTAATATCCTGTATTTCCTGAATTAAATCCTGACCGTATAACCCAGCTGGCGTATGAAATCCGATTTTAAAGGAACCTTCAAGCACTTTTTTCGCTATAAGTAAACCCGTGTGAGAGGTAACAGTATAGCCATTGGGTGTTGTATAATAAGCCCTGAGTTTATTCCCTTCTTTGTCTGTAACTTCACCCCAAATATAAGTTCTTGAATTCTTACGAACCTCTTCGGTAGGACCTGCAGGACCTTGTCTTACTTTTTTGCGCGCAAATTCTTTTATAAAATCCAACTTTAACAACCAACCAAAAGCATTCATCCAGCCAAGTTTACTGTATCTTTTTTTCGAAACGGTGGTATAAGTTTCAATATTTGGAATACCCGTGGTATAAAAAGCGGTGGAGACATCCCCCCAGGGAATAGTCATAAAAAACAGATTTTTCCCGTTATAGGTTAATTCCATAGTTTTAAAACCGAGCGGTACAGATTCAATTTTACCATTCTTTCTTACTTTGCTTCCTTCCCCCATACCTTCAACCATCGTCATCGTTGTTCCTTTTGACATACTCCCTCCCAGGCCAGCAAAGGCTAATTTCAAAGAGGAAGCTTCAGGTAACTGATTTTTTAAAAATGCAGCTAGACAATCAGTAGGAACAACATCAAATCCTACCCCTGGCATCATCATGATGCCCCTTTCTATCGCCTTTTGATTGAGGCTTGCCCCGAGCTCAAAAACATTTATTTCCCCTGTAATATCAAGATAATGCGTCCCCGTTTTAAGACAAGCTTCCATCATTTGAAGGGCGGTAAATCTAAAAGGCCCAGCACAATGGAGTACAACAATTATGCCCTGGAGGGCTTTTTCTGTTTCTGGGGCATTTTGTAAGTCAAAAATACGGTACTCCAGTCCTTTTTCTTCTGCCAGTACTTTAATGGTTGCAGATCGTCCGCCAAGAATAGGTTTTAATCCAAAATGAGCGGCGTCATCAATCATTATTTTGGCTGTATAGCCATTTGCACCGTATATCATTAGTCCCATGAAGATAATTTTTATAATTTTTTTAACACGTTTTCAATCACCTTAAAGTATGTATCTGGGAAAATCCGAACCAGCCAGTCAATCCATTTTGCATCTTTACCAATCAGGATTCTAGATTTATTTTTTTCAATTCCCTCGATAATAATTTCAGCAGCTTGGTTCGCTGGCATTATAAGCGATTTCTTTTCAATTTTGTTCAATAGCAGCCAGGTTTGTTCTTTGTCTAAATGATCTGAAAGTTTTGATTTTCGGATAATATTTGTTCGAATTCCTCCGGGATGAACAGAACTAACCCCAATATTGGTTTTCATCAGTTCTACCTTCAAGCAATCTGTAAATCCTTTTACAGCAAATTTTGAAGTACAATAAGCTGATGAACGTAACATGGCCGCATACCCTAACATGCTGGAAATATTCACAATATGTCCTGAATTTAATTTTTGGATATGGGGTAAAAACTTATGGGTCATTTTAATAACCCCCCATAAATTTATATTGATTAACCATTCAAAATCGTCCAAAGGTGTTTCAACAAAATTTCCGGACGCCAGATTTACGCCAGCATTATTAATGAGAATCAAAGGTGAATCAGGAAATTCAAGGATTACTTTTTGATAAAAATTTTCTATTGAAGCCAGGACACTAACGTCTAAAAAATGATGCCTAACCTGACCTCCAGCCAATTTAACTGTTTCCTCCATTTCTTCGGGAACGATATCGCCAATGACCACTTTTGCACCTCTTTGAACACATTCAATTGCTAAAGCTCTTCCAATACCTGAACCTCCTCCAGAAATAACACATACACTATTTTTTATTGCTGTCATTTTAATACTTTTAAACAAGATAGCTAATTTTCAATCTATTTTATCTGTCAAATAGGCACAAAAAATAGGTAGAAAGGCGTCTTCTAATTTTTTAGTAATGCCATTTTAGATTTCATAAAGGCAACCTTATTTTCCATAATTTTCGCCAAATTCATCTTTTGGCCAATATCCTTTTTCAAATTAAACAACTGATCTTCAGGAGAATTACCATTTTCTATTTGTACTGTTTCAACGATTGGGCTACCCTTATAAGACGGGATAAAGACATAATCGTCATATTTGTAAGCTAACCTTCCCGTTGCTTCAATCATGAGTTCCCTTCGACCTTTTTTACTTTTCCCCAACAAGGCATTCAGGTGATTTTCACCGTCTCCTTTTGGCAATGGAAGACCAAGCAAGTGAGCCAATGAGGCAGTAAAATCGATTTGACAAACCATGGCATTTGAAACGGCTGGTTTTATAACTCCTTTCCAATAGGTTATAAAGGGCACACGGGTTCCAGCTTCATAGAGACTATATTTTCCGCCTCTAAAATCGGCAAATGGGTTATGCTTTCCCACTTTTTCTACTGCATCGTCAAAGTATCCGTCATTTAAAACAGGCCCATTATCACTTGTAAAAATAATAAGGGTATTCTCCAGCATCTTTAGTTCATTCAATTTCTTGAACAATTCCCCCACGCACCAGTCAGCTTCAAGAATCGCATCTCCCCTTGGTCCCATTCCAGAGGTGCCAACAAACCGGGGATGCGGCACGCGTGGAACATGGGGCTGATGAAGGGCAAAATATAAGAAAAACGGTTTGTCCTGTGAAGATTGAATAAAATCGAGTCCTTTTTGAAGAAACACATCATTCATATCCTCATCTGTCCATAAAGCATTTTTACCCCCTTTCATGAATCCAATTCTTGGAATACCATTATGAACACTTTGATTATGACCATGATGCCATTTCATTTTGGTCATTAACTGTGGGTGGGTAATAGCTGTTGGTTCACTGTCAAAATTTTGCTGATAACTAACGAATAATGGATCTTTTTCCTCTAAGCCCACTACCTTATTATTTTCAATATATACTGTTGGTACTCTGTCGGTTGTAGCGGCCATGATAAATGAATAATCAAAGCCTACATCGGAAGGAGCAAACGATATCTTTTTATTCCAGTCGATCGCACCATTACCCAAACCCAAATGCCATTTCCCAACGACTCCCGTGATATAATTTGCCCTTTTTAAAACCTTAGGTAATGTATTCAACGAGGTATCAATAATCAGGGGAGCGTCCCCAGGCAATATTTTAGCTTGGCTATTTTTCCATGGATATAGTCCTGTAAGCAGGGCATATCTGCTCGGCGTACAGGTAGCCGAAGTAGCATACCCTTTATTAAAACGAACACCATTATTGGCTAAAAAATCAATATTTGGCGTATTGAGTAAACCTTTCTTATAGGCGCTTACATCACCGACACCTAAATCGTCCAGATTGATGATAATGATATTAGGCCTTTTTACCTGCCCGTTTATGGAACCCAGCAGGGATAAAAAGGCGA
>Ga0214917_10006129_pt1 | contig 12607 bp, 10 predicted proteins | sample LL_1208_BB_MetaG_FD_177983 | JGI IMG/M metagenome (GOLD analysis project Ga0214917, IMG submission 177983) | Freshwater microbial communities from Lake Lanier, Atlanta, Georgia, United States - LL_1208_BB | ecosystem: Environmental > Aquatic > Freshwater > Lake | place: USA: Georgia | collected... | reverse complement strand
CTCGGTGGCGGACTTGCGGATGTCCACCTTGCCCTTGGCGGCCGGGGGCGCCGCCAGCTTCTTCATGTAGAAGTCGGGCGCATTGAACAGACCGCCGCGATCGGAGGCGGCGAGCACGGCCATCGAGCCTCGCTGGCTGTTGGCGCAGAGATTGGTGCCCTCGCAGGGATCCACAGCGAAGTCCACGCCGGGACCGGTGCCACTGCCTACTTCCTCGCCGATGTAAAGCATCGGTGCTTCATCGCGCTCGCCTTCACCGATCACGATGCGGCCCTGCATCTGGATCTTGCCCATGCGTTCGCGCATGGCTTCCACGGCAGCAGCATCAGCCTCGTTCTTGAGGCCCATGCCCGTGAGCTTGGCGGACGCGATGGCGGCCTGTTCAACGACCTCAAGAATTTCCTGAATCAGGGTGCGATCCACGGCAGTCCGGCGAAGGGAAGGGTTGGGGGCGGGTGGAGCGGCGCCGGCGCTGCTGAAAATTCCAGCGGCTGCAGGGCCTCTCGGGCATTAAGCGCCGCTCACTGTATCAGCGCTCCCCAGCAGACCCTTGCAGGTGGCCTGCGGGCCGCTACCTACAATCCCTCCCACTTCCGCCCCGGTGGCACCTCATGAGCACCAAGTCCCTGGTGATCTCCCCATCAATCCTCTCGGCCGACTTCTCACGCCTGGGCGAGGACGTCCGCGCAGTCGATCAGGCCGGTGCCGACTGGATCCACGTGGACGTGATGGACGGCCGGTTCGTTCCGAACATCACGATTGGTCCGCTGATCGTCGAAGCCCTGCGTCCTGTGACCGCCAAGCCGCTGGACGTTCACCTGATGATCGTGGAGCCGGAAAAGTACGTGCCCGACTTCGCCAAGGCCGGTGCGGACATCATCTCGGTTCAGGTTGAGGCCTGCCCGCACCTGCACCGCAACCTGGCGCAGATCAAGGACCTGGGCAAAATGGCCGGTGCCGTTCTGAACCCCAGCACGCCGATCGACACCCTGGAGTACTGCCTCGAGCTCTGCGACCTGGTGCTGATCATGAGCGTGAACCCTGGCTTCGGCGGCCAGAGCTTCATCGACAACCAGGTTGAGAAAATCCGCGACCTGAGGCGCCTGTGCGATGAGAAGGGCCTGGACCCCTGGATCGAGGTGGATGGTGGCATCAAGGCCGAGAACGCCTGGAAGGTGATCGAAGCTGGCGCGAACGCAATCGTGAGCGGCTCGGGCGTGTTCAACCAGCCCAGCTACGCCGACGCCATCACCGGCATCCGCAACAGCAAGCGCCCGGTGGCCGTGGCCGCCTGACGGCCCAGGGGCTGAGTGACCGCTTCACGCAGCCAGCCCCTGAAAAAGCCCCCGCCTTCGCGGGGGCTTTTTTGATCCCAGTGCTGTGCCCAAGAGTCAGCTCAGGCGTCGAAGAACCAGCCGTAGCTGTGCAGGCCGATGCCCAGCAGGTTGACGCCGATGTAACAAACGCAGATCACCACGAAGCCGGCCACGGCGACAAGGGCGGGGCGGCGACCCTGCCAGCCACGGCTGAGGCGAGTGTGCAGATAGGCGGCGTAGACGAGCCAGCAGATGAGAGCCCAGGTTTCCTTCGGATCCCAGCTCCACCAGCTTCCCCAGGCCTCGTTGGCCCAGACCGCGCCACTGACGATGCCGATCGAGAGCAAAAGGAAGCCGACGGTGATCGTGCGATAGCTGAGGCTGTCGAGTTGCTCGCTGAGGGAGAGGCTGGCGCTGGAGAGCTGCACACCGGCAGGCCCGCTTTCGATGGCCAGCTGGGCCTGCCGATAACCACCGCTGCCGATCGAGCTGCTGCGCAGCTCCAGGCTCTGGCCACGGTCTGTGAGCAAGACCGCCACCGACAGGAGCGAGCCCACCAGCAGGGCGGCGTAGCTCACCATGATCACGCTCACGTGCATCACCAGCCAGCTGGAGCGGAGCGCCGGCACCAGCGGCGCAGCCTGCTGGAGCTGCCCAGGCAGGGCGAAGCTGGCGAAGGCCACACACCCCAGCCCCATCGGCGTGGCGGCGGCGGGCACCAACGGTGAGGGGTAGCTGCGCTCCACCAGAAGCTGGGTGAGCGTGCAGGCCCAGGCCAGGAAGCAGAGCGATTCGTAGAGGTTGCTGATCGGAAAGTGGCCGGACTGCCACCAGCGCAGCACCAGCTGCGCCGTCAGGCTGAGGTTGGCTGCTGCCACCAGCAGCCGAACGACCCTGCTGCCCTGGCTACCACCGCTGACGCTCCAGAAGGCCAGAGGCAGGGCCAGTAGCAGCAGAGCGAAGGCCGCCAGGCCGAGGGCAAGCACGGGATCGCTCACTGGATCGGTGTTGAGGAAGATGTCGCCACAGTCTGCCGCGCGAGTCGGAAGCTCAGCGACTGGCCTGGCGCAACAGAAACAAGCCGGCAGCAAGACCGATGGTGACCGGCAGCCAGGCCGCAAAGACCGGCAACAGAGTGCCCTTCACCCCCAGGGAACTGAAGATGAACGACATCAGGTAGTAGCCGAAGATCAGCAGAACACTGATGCCGAAGCCCTGGCTGCGGCTGGTGCGGGCATTCGGACGCACACCGAGACTGCTACCGATCAGACCGAAGACCAGGCAGATGGCCGGGAAGGCGAACTTCTCCTGGATTCGCACCCGCAGGCGGCGGGCTTCCTTGACATCTCCGGCCTCAGCCAGCAGACGCTCAGCACGGATCGACTGGCCAACCGTCATCTCCTCGGCGTTGCTGGGAAGCTTTGCCACATCAAGGGGGGCTGAGGTGAAAGGATAGAAATAGCGATCAAATTCAGCTGATGTCGTGCGGCTGCCAGCCGCTTCAATATTGATCAGTCGCCCGTTACGGAACTCCCACACACTGCGGCGATCATTCCAAACCGCAGATTTGGCAATCAGCATCTGCTGCTGGCCGGAACGAGAGAAATCAAGCAGGGTCACATCCTGCATGCCATCACGGGTCGACTCCCGGGCATAAAACAGCTGTGCCAGGCCAGTCTCTGTTCGCAGCTGATCGCCATCCTGAACAGAGACAGGCCCAAAACGTGAATACACGACATTCGATCCGTGTTCCGACGACAGGGCTCGCCCCAATGCTGTATCGAGAGTGTTGGACGCAACACGATTCGAGCTGGGCACGATCACGTCATTGAAAAAGAAGGTGAGCGCTGTCATCACAATGGCGACCATCAGAGCCGGCATCACCATGCGGCGTGTGCTGACGCCGATGCTGCGCAGTGCCGTCAGCTCGCTGGAACCCGAGAGGCGGCTGTAGCCCAGCAGGGTGGCCATCAGCGTGGCCATCGGGAAGCTCAGCACCAGGAAGCTCGGCAACCGCAGGCCCAGCACCTGCATGGCCACCAGAGGGGGCAGACCTGCCTCGGCAACCTTGCGCACCAGTTCAAACACGACCCCCACAGAGAGCGACACGACGGTGAAGGCGGCGATGCCGAACAGAAGCGGACCGATCAACTCGGAAGTGAGCCAACGATCCATCAGCGGCAGGCGTTGCCACAGCCGCTGAGGCAGCAGAAGCAGTCGCCGCAGCTGCAGAGGGATCGGGATGGCCGGGCTGGAGGGAGACGTCACAGGCGGAAATCCTCTCCGAGGTAGTGGCGACGCACCAGCGGATCCTGAGCCATCTCCCGGGATGGTCCGCTGGCCAGGATGCTGCCCTCCGTGAGGATGTAAGCCCGGTCTGTGATGGAAAGGGTTTCGCGCACGTTGTGATCGGTGATGAGCACACCCATGCCCCGCTCACGCAGGCCGAGGATCAGCTCACGCAGATCAGCCACAGCCAGAGGATCGACACCGGCAAAAGGTTCGTCGAGCAACAGATAACGCGGGCCAGACTCTCCCACCGCCAGGGCGCGGGCCACCTCACAGCGGCGACGTTCACCGCCGGAGAGCTGAAAGCCAAGCCGATGGGCGAAGCCGCTGAGGTGAAACTCCTGGATCAGCAGGTCTGCCCGCTGCCGGCGCGACCCAGCCGGCATCCCGCTCTCCTGGAGGGCAAGCAGAAGATTGTCGCGCACGCTGAGCGTGCGGAACACGCTGGCCTCTTGGGGCAGGTAGCCGATGCCCAGTCGTGCCCGCTTCGGCATCGGCAGATCCGCCACCGCCTCGTCATCAAGGAGCACTGCCCCCTGATCCGGCTTCAGCAGCCCGGTAACGAGGTTGAACGTGGTGGTCTTGCCAGCACCGTTGGGGCCGAGCAGGCCAACCACCTCACCGGGATTGAGATTGAGGCTCACCTCCTTCACCAGCGGGCGGCCGCCGATGGTGAGGGCGACCCGGTCGAGAACCAGACTCATGGCTGTGCTGGCTGTGCTGGCTGTGCTGGCTGGGCTGGCTGTGCGGCAGGAGCGGACGACTCCATGCGCATCTGACTGAACACCTGCTGTCCCTGGGGAGGGATGGCGATCAGACGCTCACTCTCCACCAGGTAGATGACCCGTTCCGCCCGCAGCAGGTTGCCACCTGTCTGAACGATGTCCACGTCGCCACTAAGAACGACGCGCCCCTCCTTGCTGAAGTATTGGGCCTGACGCGCCGTGGCCACAACGCGCTGATCGGGATAGACGATGCGCACATTGCCGGTGGCGGTGACCACACCGGTGGCCTGATCGGCCCGCTGCTGATCCGACTCGATCGTCACCAGTCCGGTGTTGAGCCGCGCAGGAGTTGGCGGTGAGGCCGTGGCGGATGGAGTCGTGGCTGCAGGTGTCGTGCCTGCAGGGTTCGCGCCCTCCGCGGGGGTCACGACGGTCAGCGGAAGGGCCTGGTTGGGCAAGGCCTGTGGCACGCGGGTCTGCGCAGGTTCTGACACTGGCTGTGGCACTGGCGCCGGTTGCGCGCTGACTGCGGCGGCATGGAGCATGAGCAGCAGGCTCAGAGCCTTGCTATTGGAAGCAGGCAGCTTGAAGCCAACCTGACGGGAAGCGGTGCTGCGCTGTTCGGTGCTGCGCTGTGTCGTGCTGCGCTGTGCGGCCAAACCCGCTCCGTGATCCTGGCTGGCGCTCATCGTATCGGTGCGGATCGGTAGAGCCCCAGCAGCCCGACGCCAAAGCCGCAGGACCAACGACTGGGGAGGGCAGAGAAAGACTTCAGCCGGCGCTCGTCGGGGTCAGAAGAGGCTGGGGTAGTTCCTCGAGCGACTGGTTCTGCTGGAGAGCCTGAAGTCGGCAGGCCGCACAGTGACGCAGAGCATCCAGATCGAGACCGAGATGGCTGGGCCCGTAGCTGCGCAGGCGTCCGAGGCCCTCTCCGAGCAAGACCGTGGCGCCGCGACTGTTGCCGCGCTCCAGGTGCAGATGGGCAACCGCGATCTGGAGGATGCCCTGCAGAGCCCGGCGGCTGTAGCCCTGTGTTTCATGCCACAACTCCTCGAAGCCGTCGTGACAGGCATACCAATCGCCTCGGTTGAACAGGGCCACCGAGGCGCTGAAGCGGGGATCCGCCATCAACGCCAGCTCTTCAGGGTCAGCAGCCGCCACGTGAGCGTGCCGGAGAATCAGCGACGGGCAGGCTTCTTGGCAGGAAGCTTGCGCAGGCGGATCGAATCGGGAGTGACCTCGAGCATCTCATCGGGACCGATGTACTCAAGCGCGCGCTCAAGCGTCATCTGGATCGGAGCCTGCAGGGTGTCGAGCACTTCAGCGCCAGCCGAGCGGATGTTGGTCACCTGCTTGGCTTTGCAGACGTTGAGTTCAAGATCGGGCGGACGGTTGTGTTCGCCGACGATCATCCCCTTGTACACCTTGGTACCAGGCGTGATGAAGAACTGGCCACGGTCTTCCGCACCCTTGAGCGCATAGAAGGTGGCCGTGCCTTCCTCAAAGGCGATCAACACACCATTGCGACGGTTGTCCATGTCGCCCTGCATCGGGCGGTAATCGAGGAAGGAGTGGCTCATGATCCCCTCGCCGCGGGTGGCGCGGATGAACTCGCCGCGGAAGCCGATCAGACCGCGCGACGGCACCACGAACTCCAGCTGAGTACGGCCGTCGTTGGTGTTCTCCATGTTCTGCATCTCGGCTTTGCGCACGCCGAGTTTCTCGATACAGGCACCCACCGATTCCTCAGGCACATCCAGCACCAGGGTTTCGAACGGCTCGGAGGGGGTGCCGTCGATGGTGCGGAAGATCACCTGCGGCTGGCTCACCTGGAACTCGTAGCCCTCGCGGCGCATCGTCTCGATAAGAATGCCCAGGTGCAGTTCACCACGGCCGCTGACAGCCCAGCGATCCGGTGAGTCGGTGTCCTCGACCCGAAGCGCCACATTGGTGAGCAATTCCTTGTTGAGGCGATCGCGCACCTGGCGGCTGGTGACGAACTTGCCCTCTTTACCGGCGAAGGGCGAGTCGTTGATGACAAAGGTCATCTGCAGGGTGGGTTCATCCACCTTGATCAGCGGCAGCGCCGCCGGGTTGTCGGGGCAGGCAATCGTCTCGCCGATGTTGACTTCGTCGAAACCGGCGACGGCCACGAGATCACCGGCACGGGCCTCCTCCACCTCAACCCTCTGCAGGCCCTGGAAGCCCAGCAGCTTGCTGATGCGGCCGCGCTTGACGCTGCCGTCATCGCGCAGCAGAGCCACAGGCTGGTTGGCGCGGATCGTGCCGTTGTGGATACGGCCAATCATGATCCGGCCGAGGAAATCGCTGTAATCGAGGGTGGTCACCTGCAGCTGCAGGGGCTTCTCGGGGTCACCCACCGGGGGTGGAACATGGCGCAGAATGGCGTCGAACAGCGGCTTCATGTTGTCGCTGTCGGTCTTCATATCCGGCTTGGCGTAGCCGCCCATGCCGCTGCCGAACAGGTAGGGGAAATCGCACTGGTCGTCGTCGGCGCCCAGCTCGAGGAACAGATCGAGCACCTTGTCGACAGCCTGCTCGGGGTCCACGCGGGCCCGGTCGATCTTGTTGACAAACACGATCGGACGCAGACCTTTCTCGAGGGCCTTCTTGAGCACGAAGCGCGTCTGCGGCATCGGACCCTCGTTGGCGTCCACGATCAGCAGACAGCCGTCCACCATGCCCAGCACCCGCTCCACCTCGCCGCCGAAGTCGGCGTGGCCAGGCGTATCGACGATGTTGATGCGGATCCCCTCGTAATCCACCGCAGTGTTCTTGGAGAGGATCGTGATGCCGCGCTCGCGCTCCAGATCGTTGGAGTCCAGCACGCAGGTGGGAATGGCCTCGTTATCGCGGAAAATGCCCGATTGCGCGAGCAGGGCATCCACCAGTGTGGTTTTGCCGTGGTCAACGTGGGCAATAATCGCGATGTTGCGAATCGGTGTTCCCGGATGCGCGGCGCTCATGAAGAAGGAGTTCTGTGGTTCTCGTCGGTGCACGCCGCAGCGGGTGGGCTGATGGCCGCAACGCACAGCTCTGGGCTGACGTTGGCGTGGGAGCAGTGGCTGACTTCCCTGGGCCGGAATCCTTGGTTGGATTCGGGCGATCTGTCCTGCGTCGCCGGGTGAGGCGTTGATGGATCGGTCAGGGCAGACCGATGGTCCCTACGGTGCGTCCGGCGATGCTATCTCAGACCGGTCTCATTCTCAGCGCCGCTCGGCCAGGGTGCCGCGGGTCACACCCAGGCGGCTGTCGAGCTGCTCCTGCTGCCAGACCTGCCGGCCGCTGATCTCGCCAGCCAGCGCTCGGCGATAAAGCTCCAGCCGCCGGAGAGCATCGGCGGCAGTTTCCTGCAGCAGCTCGATGCGGAAATGGCGCACGCCCGCCCGCAGAAACATCGGGATCGCCTCAGCAGCCGTCTGCGCCGTGCCGTTGAACAGCGTGTTGCGACAGCCCAGATCGGCCCGCAACGGGTGCTCGGCGCCGCTGCGGTCGCGCAGCAGCACCGTGTGCTGCTCACAGGGGCGACCGCAATCGGTGTGGTCGTGCCCCTCGGAGAGGAACGCGCAGAACAGGCAGTGCTCCATATGAAACAGGGGCATGTGCTGGTGCAGGGTGAGCTCCACCGAGGCAGGCGGACAGCCGGCCACCAGGGCCAGCAGCTGCTCCAGGGCCAGGTCGTAGCTGGCGGTGATGCGCTCCAGCCCCCAGCGCTCCAGGAACCAGCGGGCCGCGAGCGGGTTGGCCACGTTCAGGGAGAAATCAGCCAGGCAGGCGGCCAGAGGCGTGAGCTGCTCCAGCTGATCAGCGTTGCGGACCAGGTAGCCGTCGGGCTCGGCCCTGACCAAGGGCTCCAGGCTCCAGGCCTCATCGGGGCGGACGATGCGTTGACCCGCCAACCAGATGCCGCCGGGCCACTGACCGCGGCCCAGGGCTACGGCCTGGCGCAACTGAGCCGGATGCTCGAGATCGGCAATCACCCGATGCAGGGCCTGCCCTCGCAGAGCCTCCAACTGCTCGAGACTGCGCACCAGCACGGTGAGCTGCGCCTGATCTGGCACGTGGGTGGATGCCGCAACCGTTCCTGCCGGTGACGACGATTGGAGCAGCGTCAGTGGTTGGGCTGCGGCGGTGTCATCGCTGCTAACCCCTGTTGTTGAAACCGTCTGAGCGTGTGTGAGCAGCTCCACGAGATCCCGGCGCAGCTGGTTGAGCTGGGCTGGCGGCAGGAACAGCTCGCCCTCCAGATCGAGATCGAGGCTGCCGAGCTGCCAGGGGGTGCCGCCGAGGCGGCCGAGCTGCTGGGCGAGGCGCTCCTGATCAAGGCCACCACCCCGCGCAGGCTGGAGTGGGTCGCGGGAGCTGACGCACCAGGGACCACCGCTGAGCCCGGGCGCCGACTCCAGCTCCAAACGCAACGGTTGACCGGCCCTGCCGCAGACGCGAAGGGTGAGCGGATGCCGACGCTCAGGTGTGTCGCCGGAAGCCAGGCGCTGCAGGCGTTTCTCGAGCTGAGGATCACTGGTGAGCCAGCAGGGGCTGCCGGGACGTAGACCGCGCAGATCGATGCGACCAGGACCGAGCTGGAGCAGCAGCCGGCCGCCGGGCCTCGCATCCACGCGCATCAAGCGACCTCCCACCTCACGCGGCGGTAGCAACGGATCCGGGCTCGGCACCTCCAGAACAACCCCATCGCCGGGTTTGAGGGCATCCGCCGTCTGCAGCAGCAGCCGATCACCCGCCTCGATCCGCTCGAGACGACCGAGCCAAGGGCCGCGCTTCTTGCTCCAGCGACCCTGCACCAGGCGTCGATGGTTGATGCCTTCAAGCCAGCCGGTGTGGAGGCCGCGCGAGAAGCTCAGGTCAAGCTGGCGGCGCAGGGCTGCATCATCTGCAGAACCGCCAATCGCTTCAGGCCTGAGGCGATCGAGCCCCTGGCGATAGGCCTCGGTGACCGCCGCCACGTAGGTGGCCTCCTTGAGGCGCCCCTCGATCTTGAGGCTGGCCACGCCGGCCTGCACCAGCTGGGGCAGCAGCGGCCAGGCCGCCAGATCCTGGGGCGACAGCAGATAGCGCTGCTCGCCCAGATCAAGCTCCTGGCCGTCGACGATCAGCTGATACGGCAAGCGGCAGGCCTGAGCACACTCCCCCCGGTTGGCGCTGCGCTGGCCTAGGGCTTCGCTGGTGAGGCACTGGCCGGAATAGGCCACGCACAGAGCCCCATGCACGAACACCTCCAGAGGCATGGCCAGACCGCGGCGCTGCAACTGGGCCTGCAGGCGCTCCAGATCGCGGAGGCTGAGCTCCCGGGCCAGCACCACTCGCTCACAGCCGAGCTCCGCCGCCATCGCCACCCCGGCGGCACTGGTGATCGACATCTGGGTGGAGGCGTGCAAGGCCAAGCCCGGCGTGATCTCGGCGGCGAGCAGGGCCAGACCGACGTCCTGCACGATCAGGGCATCCACGCCGGCAGCAGCAGCCTGCAACAGGAGCTCAGAGGCCTGCTGGAGCTCATCGGCGAACACGAGAACGTTCAGGGTCAGGAACCCCTTGACGCCACGGGCGTGCAGCCAGGCCATCACCTCGGGCAAGTCCTGGCGGCGAAAGTTCTCCGCCCGCAGGCGTGCGTTGAAGCTCTCGACCCCGAAATACACGGCATCAGCGCCGTTGGCCACCGCCGCGCGCAGCGACGCCCAGCAGCCGGCCGGGGCCAGGAGCTCCGGAAGTTTTGCTGCCTGCATCAGCGATCCAGCCGCTGCGCGGCTTCAAAAGTGCGCAGCGCTTCGGCCGATCCCTCGAAACGCCAGTGCCAAGGTTCGTAGTTCACACCCTGACGGTTGCCTTGCGGGAATGAAAGACGGAAGTGAAAGCGGTTGGCGTTCGCCTTGAGCCAGTTGAAGGCCGGGGTGGACTCGAACGAAGGCGAGAGATTCGCTTCCGGCCGGCGTCCGTCGCCGAGATCAACCGCATAGCCGGTGCTGTGTTCAGAGAACCCCGGGGGGGCACTGACGCGGGCTCGCTGCAGAGCGCTCTGATTGCGCTCGGACTTCACGTCAAAGAAAATGTGCTTCTGCAGTGCGATCGAGCGAAAGGCGCTGAGCACACGGATGTCCACACCATCGGCGGCAGCGGCGGCCTGAAGCTGCTGCAAGCCGGCGGCCGCATCGCGCTGCAACTCCACACCCGGAGCGATGGCAACCAACTGGTCGGCGGGAACTTCCGGATAGGGAAAGTGGCCCAGCAGGCGGCCATCCAGGCTCACCCGTGCCGGCAGACCGGCAACCGGCGGTGGCGCCAAGAGGCGGCGTAGTGGCTGCGGGAACACCACGGCGAGTGCTGCCGCACCGACCAAGACCGCGCCGGCTCCGATAGCGGCCGTCCGCCAGCTGCGGCGGGGACGCAGGGCCGGCGACAGGGTCCTTTGCGCCAGAGGAATGTCCTCCCGCACGGCGGTGCGACCGGCGCTGGGCAAGCGAGAACTCCGTGCTACAGGCTCAAGACGATGGTAAGGGGGTGGGCCACAGACGCCAGCAGCTGCCTGCTCAGCGGTGTTAGCTTCAAGCCGAGCATCCTTCTGGCGGAGCGGGTTTCAAGATGTTGCGAGTCGCAGTGGTGGGTGGCGGCCCGAGCGGATCCTGTGCTGCCGAAGTGCTGGCCAAGGCCGGCATCGAGACCTGGATCTTCGAGCGCAAGCTGGACAACGCCAAGCCCTGCGGTGGCGCCATTCCGCTGTGCATGGTGGCCGAGTTCGACCTGCCCGAGTCGATCATCGACCGCAAGGTCCGCAACATGAAGATGATTTCCCCCTCCAACCGCGAGGTGGACATCAATCTCGAGAACGAAAACGAGTACATCGGCATGTGCCGGCGCGAGGTGATGGATGCCTACCTGCGCAATCGTTCCGCTGAGCTGGGCGCCCAGCTGGTGAACGGTCTGGTGACCAAGATCGACACCGGCAGCAATCGCCAGGGTCCCTATACCCTCACCTATTCCGACTACAGCGGAGGTGAGGCCACCGGTGAGACGAAGACGCTTGAGGTGGATCTGATCATCGGTGCCGATGGCGCCAACAGCCGTGTCGCCAAGGCCATGGACGCCGGCGACTACAACGTCGCCATCGCCTTCCAGGAGCGCATCAAGCTCCCACCGGAGGAGATGAAGTATTACGAAAGCCTCGCCGAGATGTACGTCGGCACCGATGTATCGCCTGACTTCTACGCCTGGGTCTTTCCCAAGTACGACCATGTGGCGGTCGGCACCGGCACCATGCAGGAGAATCAGGGTCTGATCAAGAGCCTGCAGGAAGGTATCCGCGAGCGCGCCAAGAAGCGCTTGGTGAACGGTGAGGTGATCAAGGTGGAAGCTCACCCCATTCCCGAGCATCCCCGCCCGCGCCGGGTCGTGGGCCGCATGGCCCTGGTGGGTGATGCCGCTGGCTATGTGACCAAGAGCTCCGGTGAGGGCATCTATTTCGCGGCCAAGAGCGGCCGCATGTGCGCGGAGCAGATTGTCGAGTCCAGCCAGGGCGGCAAGAAAGTTCCCAGCGAGGCTGATCTCAAGAAGTACCTGAAGAAGTGGGATCGCCAGTACGGAGCCACCTACAAGGTGCTGGAACTCCTTCAGAACATCTTCTACCGCAACGATGCGGCCCGCGAAGCCTTCGTGGAAATGTGCGACGACAAAGATGTGCAGCGTCTCACCTTTGACAGCTACCTCTACAAGCGGGTGGTGATGATGAACCCCTGGCAGCAGCTCAAGCTGACTCTGCTCACCCTCGGCTCTGTGCTGCGCGGCAACGCACTGGCACCACAGGGTTACAAGCCGGTGTCCAGCGCTGTGCGCGACGACGCTGAGGTGAATGCAATGTTGGCAGTGAGCACCATCAAGGGCGGCATCCGCGTTGGTGGCAGGAAGCCAACCGACGTGATCCCTGCGGCGGCAGCAACGCCGAAGCAGACGGACGAACGCGAACCTGCCCTGGCAGCGCCCAAGGCCTGAACCTTCAGCAGAGCCGCCATGCACTGGTGGCTCTGCTCGTGTTCGACGCCTCGAATCAAGTTCGCTGTATAGAGCTTCAGGAAGCAGCCGGGGTAGCTTGAACTTCGGGGATTGAAACCAGTTTGTTGCGATCACTGTCCCAGAGAATCAGTCGGAAGCAAGCCGGGATATCCCGTAAGCGCAAGTAGGTGCAATGGGTTAATAGATGGCGATTGGCTTGATGGCAAGCGCGCAGGCGATAATTGGGAATGCGTTCGC
>Ga0214917_10006128_pt1 | contig 12607 bp, 11 predicted proteins | sample LL_1208_BB_MetaG_FD_177983 | JGI IMG/M metagenome (GOLD analysis project Ga0214917, IMG submission 177983) | Freshwater microbial communities from Lake Lanier, Atlanta, Georgia, United States - LL_1208_BB | ecosystem: Environmental > Aquatic > Freshwater > Lake | place: USA: Georgia | collected... | reverse complement strand
CGAATCCTCATCCTCATCTTTACACCCAATCCATGGGTCCACCTGGATTTGAACCAGGAACCAAGGGATTATGAGTCCCCTGCTCTAACCGTTGAGCTATGGACCCGACATAACCATCTTCCATCGACTTCAAGGAAACTCAACTCCGCCTTTTGCTGAAATTCCCTTAACCACTCCTAAGCTTGGGTCATTTTTGCGATGAGCTATTCTTGCATCATGGCGATAAGCCCTGAAATGGATCTGCCTGCTAACCCTTCCGTAGCCATTGTCGGAGCTGGTGCCTTAGGAAGCTACTACGGAGCCAAACTCGCGCGTGCCGGACGATCCGTCTCTTTTTTGGCCCGGCGCGATCTCAGCCACCTTCGAAAACACGGACTCCAGATCCGTTGTACTGAAGGTGATTTCCAACTCAACAGCGTCCACGCCTTTAGCCGCGCAGAGGAGATCGGACCGGTTGATCTAGTGATCATTGCCATCAAAACCACTGCCCTCGAATCCCTAAGAAAACTCCTACCCCCCCTCCTGGGGTCGAACACCATCGTCTGCACTTTGCAAAACGGCCTGGGCAACGAGGAGTTCCTCGCCTCCATTGCAGGCGGAGAAAGAATCCTATGCGGCGTCTGTCATGTCTGCGTCTCGCGACCCGCCCCAGGGGTCGCCCTCAACATGTCCGGCGGAAATATCCGCTTCTCTGACCTGTCCGGCGGGGACACACCCCGAGCCCGCTCTTTGGCCGCTTTCTTTGAAAAAGCTGGAATTCGTTGCTCTGTCGCACCGTCCGTGGGATCGGCTCGTTGGTACAAGCTCGTCTGGAATGTTCCTTTCAACGGACTCTCCATTGCGGCAGGCGGAATCGATACAGCCAAAATCTTGGCCAACCCGATACTTTATCAGGAAACCCTGGACCTCATGCAGGAAGTGATGGCTGCCTCCAATGCTTTGGGATTCCCCCAGGATCCCGATCATCCGGAAAAGGAGATTGCCCGCACCCGAAAAATGGGAGCTTACCAACCCTCCAGCCTTCTCGATTATCTGGCCGACAAACCCGTCGAACTCGAATCCATTTGGGGTGAAGCCCTTCGCCAAGGAACCGCAGCAGGCGTACCCATGCCGCATATCAAGGCATTATACGAAAAACTGAAAACAATGGTGAAGGTTTAGGATTCGCCGCCCGTACTCACACCTCAAACTTCCGAGATCTCCCTCAACAAGGCCCGGTTCATCTGGGCCCCTCGTTCCAGATACCCGATCGGAAATGTCTCATCCGGTCCATGAGCTCGACAGTCCGGCAAACTTAACCCGACCAGCAATGTTTCTACTCCCAAAACTTTTTTGATCACACTCACGATCGGAATCGTGCCCCCTTCCAGAAGATAGTTTACTTTTTTTCCGTCCCAGGCCTGACTCAATGCGCGACTCGCGGCCGGACCATACCCCTTCTTGGGATCACAGAAATAAGGAAAGCCCCCGTGCTGCGGGGTGACTTTGATTTTCACCGTCTTGGGACACCTTTTCTTCAAATCCTTCTCCACGAGTCGGGCAATCTCCTTGGGATCCTGATGCGGAACCAAACGAAAGGTTAGTTTTGCCGAGGCCTTGCTGGGTAAAACCGTTTTAGGTCCGGGCCCCTGATACCCACCCGTAATGCCGTTAATCTCAGCTGTCGGACGCATCCCGATTCTTTCTATCGCTGAAAAGCCCGGCTCCCCGGCCAAGGCCGGACTCCCTGCCTGTCTCTGCACCTCCGCATCGGAGACCTTAAGATCCTTGGCCGCTTTTCTTTCCCATGCCGCCACTTTTCTTACCCTTTTGTAAAATCCGGGAATGGTCACCCGTCCCTTCTCATCATGCAGTCCGGCCAACAAGCGGGTAAGAACCGTGATCGGATTCACCACTGCACCGCCATAAACCCCTGAGTGCAGATCGTGGGAAGGACCCATTAACTCTACTTCCAAAGCGGCAATCCCCCGAAGCCCATACGTCAGCGTCGGCCGATCGGGCCCAGCCATATTGGTGTCGGAGATAATGGCGACATCACACTGAAGATCTTCTTTTCTTGCCCTGAGAACACCCTCGAGGTTATCGCTCCCTACCTCTTCCTCCCCCTCCACTACAAAGATCACGTCGGTTGCGGCCCCGCCTTCCCGAATCGCCTCGGCCACGCCCAGCATGTGAGCGAAGATCTGCCCCTTGTTATCGGTAGAGCCACGCGCCACCACCATCCCGTCCAGCATCCGAGGCTCAAAGGGATCGCCCGTCCACCCGTCTCCCATCTCTGCAGGTTGAACATCGTAATGTCCGTAAATCAGAACCTTTCGACGCTTTCCGGATCCTCCCTTGCTCCACTTGGCCAGCACTACGGGAGCTCCTGCCGTGGCCACAATTTCTGATTCCAAGCCCATTTCGACAAACTTCTTTTCCAGCCAGGAAGCGCAGTCGCGCATGGCCTGATCGCGTGCTGGATCGGCTGAAACCGTGGGAAACCTTAAAAAGTCGAAATAATCGGCTTTTACGCTTTCGGATAGGAGCATCCCCTTATCATGCCCGAACCCCCACCTGACGCACCAGCTCCGCGGAAAACCCCTCCAATCCATTTGCGAGACCCCGAATTCCCGCTAGATATTTTCCCATGTCATTATCCTCACTCGAAATTCCCAACAAATTCCCACCTTTCGATCTCGTTCGCCTTCTCCAAACCGTCTTCGAACCCCAGAAAGGGGAAAAGACCTGTGTCCTCATCGATCTGGACGACCCCTCCCAGGTCAAAGACTTTGCCTTTCTCAAAAACCCATCCCTGACCGTCCAAAAATACGCGCACGACATCTTTTATCAGGGAATCAATAATGGCGCGGGCAAGGCACTCGGTCTCACGGGCGGGGATCTCTATGCCTACAAAAAAACGGGCGGCAGCAACCTCGATATGGACGATCTGGCGATCGACACCCAAGGGAATCGTCTCTCCCTCGAAAAAGATATCTATCCAAAATACGACATCATTCTCTGTATCTCCACCTACTCAGCGACTGCTCCCCTAACCGCCTCGGCCAAGAAACACGGCTTCCGCGGTGCCACCCTGCACGGTCTGAATGAGATTATCCTCAAGACCGGTCTGGCTGTGGACTACAATCAGGTCAGCCAACAAGCTGAAAAGCTTCGCTTGGGCCTGACCCGTTCCGAATGGGCCGAGATCGATTACGAGGTCGCCGGAAAGCCGTGCACTCTCCACCTCGATCTAGGGAAACAGGAAGCTCAAAAGTCCCACGGGCTCTGCCGGGGAAAGACTCCCGACGTCGCGAACCTTCCAGCTGGGGAAGTATATTTCGTGCCAACCGATGCCCACGGGCAGATGCCCATGAAATTTGAGGATGGAACCCTCGCCATTCTCGACGTCAAGAAGGGTCGCCAGGTTGGGGGAACATTCCTTTCCGGCAATTCAAAGACTTTCGATCAACATGTCGCCAAACTGAAACGCGACCCAGTCGTCGGGGAACTGGGCGAACTCGGCTTCGGAACGCAGCTCCTGCCGTTCAGTGGTCGCGACATTCAGGACGAAAAGATTTTAGGCACCATTCACGTGGCCACAGGACGTTCCGACCATCTGGGTGGCCACCTCACCCCGGACAAATTCGCCGAGAAGATTAACGCTACCCACGATGACATCCTCTATGCCCCTCACAAGACACCCGAGATTCAACTGAAACAGGTTCGGATGCACCGTGACGGCAAAACGGAAGTGGTAATCGAGGCCTACCGCGCCGCACCTTACCTCCAAAAACTTCTCGCCTGAAATCCTCGACTTACGAAAAAGCCTCCGTTTTGGGGGAGTATCTCGCCTTTCACTATCTGGAACCCGCTGCTCTCCTTCCCAAAGGAGTCGGAGTTCCCAAGGGAGTGGAAAACTTTCCTGCCGCCTGCGCTCATCTCTTGCTCGCGAAAGCCGGCAAGAAGCCCTTACGGGCTTTGGACCTGGGTTGCGCGGTTGGACGTTCCAGCTTTGAACTCGCGCGAAATGTGCCTGAAGTGTTGGGCATCGACTACTCCCGCTCTTTCATTCGTGCTGCCAAAAGACTTCAGCATTCGGGGATGTATTCGTTCCGTCTCCTTGAAGAGGGTAAAATCTCAAAACAATGCGTAGGTCGTATCTCCTCAACCATTCGACGCAAAAGAATTCGTTTTCAGGCCGGGGATGCCCTTTCCCTAACCAAAAACGTTGGAACCTTTGATCTCGTATTAGCGGCCAACCTTATCGATCGGCTCTGCGATCCTGCAAAGTTTCTCACCAAGGTTCTTCCGAAGCTTGTGAAGCCGGGCGGGAAGGTGCTCCTTACCTCTCCTTACACTTGGTCGGCAGAATTCACCCCACACAGCAAATGGCTTAAGGATTCCTTCTATCATATCAAAGAACTACTCCGCCCTCGTTTCCGTCTTCTCCACCGCCAAAATCTGCCTTTTCTTCTCCGTGAACATCGGCGCAAATTTCAATTCACTTTTGCCGATGCCACGGTCTGGGAACGATCTCCATCTTAATCTTTTCTACCCACGGTTTGCCTGATCGTTTCAAATCCCTTATGCTCAACCTTTATGGGCAAGACCCTTTTTCATAAAGTTTGGGATCGCCACGCCGTCGGAAAACTTCCGGATGGCTCAACCCAACTTTTCATCGGGACCCACCTGATACACGAGGTGACCAGCCCCCAGGCCTTCGGCATGCTCCGTGATCTGGGCCTACAGGTCGCCTTCCCAAAACGCACTTTTGCCACCGTCGACCACATCGTGCCCACTGACCACCGGGTCGAACCCTTTAAGGACTCCTTGGCCGACGCCATGATCAAGGAACTCCGCAAAAACTGCTCCGAGTTCGGCGTCACCTTCTTTGACATTCCTTCAGGCAAGCAGGGCATCGTCCACATTGTGGGGCCGGAACAGGGCATCACCCAACCTGGAACCACCATCGCGTGCGGGGATTCCCATACCTCGACTCATGGCGCTTTCGGCGCAGTCGCTTTCGGCATCGGCACAAGCCAGGTCCGTGACGTCTTAGCCACCCAGACCATGGCCCTCTCTCCCCTCAAGGTCCGTAAGATCGAAGTGAGGGGCAAGCTCGGCCCCGGCGTCTACGCAAAGGATATTATCCTGCACATCATACGCACCCTTGGGGTCAACGGAGGCACAGGTTTTGCCTACGAATATGCAGGCCCGACCATCGAGGGCCTCTCGATTGAAGAACGGATGACCATCTGCAACATGTCGATCGAGGGCGGTGCCCGCGTCGGTTACGTCAATCCGGACGAAAAAACTTTCGAATACCTGAAAGGCCGGCCCTATTCCCCAAAGGGCAAAGACTGGGACGCCGCCGTGCAGGAATGGCGGAAAGTGGCTTCGGACACGGATGCAGTGTACGACGACGTGAAAGTATTCGAGGCTTCCGAAATTCGCCCCACTGTCACTTGGGGCATCAATCCGGGACAGGGTATTTTTATTGATGAAGCCATACCCTCCCCAGAGCAACTGCCCGAAGCGGACCGCTCCTCCGCCAAGGAGGCGCTGGAATTCATGAAGTTCAAAGCGGGCCAGAAGCTGGCCGGACAAAAGATCCAGGTCGCTTTCTTTGGATCCTGTACCAACGCCCGCGTCTCCGACTTCGTTGAAGCCTCCAAGTTCCTCAAGGGACGCAAAGTGGCTCCCGGAATTCGAGCCATCGCCGTCCCTGGCTCTCAAGGTGTCAGCAAAATCTGCACTGAAATGGGTATCGATAAGATTTTCCGAGATGCGGGTTTCGACTGGCGGGAAGCCGGTTGCTCGATGTGCCTCGGCATGAATCCTGATCAGCTGGTAGGGGATGAAATTTGTGCTTCTTCCTCGAACCGGAACTTCAAAGGTCGTCAGGGCAGTCCCACGGGACGAACCCTCCTTATGAGTCCCGTCATGGTCGCTGCCGCCGCCGTGACCGGTGAAGTCAGTGATGCACGGAAAGTTTTTGCAAAGGCCTAACATGTCCCTCTCCCCGATCAAAAAGATTAGCGGTCGGGCCGTTCCTGTTGAGGGAGACGATATCGACACGGATCGCATTATTCCTGCCCGCTATATGCGTTGCGTCACCTTTGACGGCCTGGGTGAATTCCTCTTCCGTGACATACGTCAGACTCCAGACGGAAAATCCAAGAATCACCCCATCGATCAGGAGAAGTTTAAGGGATCTACGATTCTCGTCTCTGGCATGAATTTCGGTTGTGGCAGCTCCCGCGAACACGCCCCTCAGGCCATTGTCCGAGCGGGCTTCAAGGCCGTCCTTGCCGGCAACTTTGCCGAGATCTTTTTTGGTAACAGCACTACCTTGGGTCTCCCCTGCGTTTCGGCGAAAAAAGAAGATCTTCAGGCGATCACCCAACTGATCCACTCCGAGCCTGCCACCCAAGTGGAGATCGATCTCGAGAAACTGAAGGTGACGGCGGGAAAACTCACTTTTCCAGTAACCATGAAGGCCAGTGCCCAGCAGAGTCTTCTCTCCGGCCGTTACGACGCCATTACCGATCTCCTCGCCAATCTGCCCAAGGTCAAATCTATGGCCTCCACCGTCCCCGGGCCCATCTCGGCCTCCTCTTAATCTTCACCTTAAAAAAACACGCCCCACCCGGGCGCTAGGAGAATTTCTTTCGACCCTGGAATGTTCCAGATTTGAGGCTCCCGCTTCCGCGTCCGCCTTCCAATCAAGGCATGACGTTTTCGGATTAAGGTTGGGCCTCGTTTTTTGATTTTATCGGACGAAAGAAATTGATCCGTCACACGCTTCAGGCAGGGCGTGAAACCGAACCAACTGGCTCAAAGAACTCCCCGGAGCTTCGCTTGGCACCGGGCGGAGAGTGATTCGAGAATCTTCTTCTCCCAACCACTGATCTCCTGTTCTGTTAAGGTTCGCGCACTGGAGCGGAATTGCAAGCGACAGCCCAATGACAAAAATCCCTTCGGAACCTTCACCCCTGTGGAATCGCGGAACCGGTCAAATACCATCAAACCCTCCATTTCTGCCGGTGCAGAAGAACGGATTGCCTTTTCCACCTCCCCATAAGAAACCGTCTCCGGCATTACCAAAGCAAGATCCCTCTCCACCCCTGGAAAACTACTAACTTCACGGTAGGCCGAACTCTTGGTCTGAGTTCGTCCCAAAACACCCTCCGCCACATGAACCGTTGCTTTGATCCCAACGGCTTTTTTCTCGGCTGCAGAAACCTCACGCATGAAAATAGGCTCGCTTAACCCCACAAACCTTTTCCGGAGCTCCTGCCAGACTCCCTTGAGGCTAAAAAAGTCTGTCCCAATCTCAGAATCATCCCAGTTCACAGGCCTTTCACGACCGGCCACCAAGACTGCCAGACGTATCTCCTCCTGTGCCCCTTGACGAGTCACTCTACCGATTTCAAACAACTTAAGATCCGTCAGACCGCGGGAGATGTTTCTTCCGGCCGAAGCCAGTAATCCAGTTAGCAGAGATTCGCGATAAGACGCCGCTTCCGGATTCGCAGCGACGGTGAGAGGCACATGTTTTCCCTCTTCCTTACGAACAAGACTGCCGGAAAGAGACTCGAAATATCCGCGTTCAACAAGGAATGAACGAATGGCCCGTCGCTCAAGATCCTCGCGGTCCTCTTGGGACTGACCTTCCGCTAAGGCGTCCAAGACGACGGGAACCTTCTCCAAATCCTCCAGACGCACCAGTTCCTCCAATAAATCAGTCTCTTCGCGGATATCGCCACGCCACGAGGGAGGAACCCACCCTGTCTTCTCCTCACGAAAACCAAGAGCTTTCAAACGATCTCCCAGTACTTTGGGATCGTTTTTTAGGCCGAGAATCTGCTCCGCACGCTCCACTCGAAGGGGAACTGGGACGCTCGGGGTCGAGGCCAGCGATCCAACGGACAGCGTGCCCTCCACCTTTTCAAGCGCCCCGCAATCGGACAAAAGTTGGATCACGCGGTTTTTAGCTTTTTCAACCAGCGCGGGATCCAATCCTCCCCGACCGAAACGCCGTGAAGACTCAGTCGGTAATGAAAAACGCCGCCCGGTCCTGCGAACACGGCCCGCCAAAAAGGAGGCGGATTCCAAAAGAATGCTGCGGGTCCCCTTTTGGACCGATGATTCTCTCCCCCCGACCACCCCAGCCAAGGCTATCGCCCCCTGCCCATCAGCTATCACGAGGTCTTCCACAGTCAGAACATGGTTTCCACCATCTAATCCGGCCAATTTCTCGCCAGATTTCGCCCTGCGAACCATGATCGTGCTGCCTTGTAACCGTTCCGAATCAAAGGCATGAACGGGTTGTCCGATTTCCAGTAGGACGTAGTTCGTCACATCCACCAAAAGGCCCAAGCTCCGCATCCCACAAGCCGCTAACCTCTTTTTCATCCATTCGGGCGACTCGATATCCGAACGCACTCGCAAAGCCGTCAACGTGTAGAGAGGACAGTCTTTTGGATCCTCCACTTGGACCTTCCAACTGCCTAACGGGCTCACCGAAGTCTGGGGAATTTCGGGACGGTTCTTGCGAGGGATACCCAAGGCCCCGAGCTCCCGGGCCAATCCCTCCACCGAGGCTAAATCAGGGCGGTTGGAAGTAATCTCTACCTCAATGACAGTTTCGCCTGGGAACAACTGCTCCAACGGAACTCCCAATTTTGTTTCACCCGGAAGAATCAACAAACCCTCCGCATCCTCCGCCAGCCCCAGCTCCTTGGCTGAGCACAACATCCCCTCCGAACTCTCGCCACGCAATTTAGCGGACTTGATCGTCATACCGTCCGGAAAAACCGTTCCCGGCCTGGCCAAAGGGACAATATCCCCTGCGTTATGGTTTTTTGCCCCGCAAACAACCTGTCGCGGTCCGCTACCGTCATCGACGAGGCAAACCGTCAGTCGGTCAGCGTTGGGATGCTGTTTCTTTTCAAGAATCTTGGCCGACACAACTCCCTTGACCTTGCTTCCCGTGGAAGTGATCGAGATAACCTCAGTTCCACTGCGGGTCAGACGTTCGGCCAACTTCTCCGTGGTTTCCTTCCAATCACACCACTCTCCCAACCAATCCAAGGAAACTTTCAAGCCGACTCCGGTTTTTTCGATGGCACGGACTTCATTTTGGCAATCCGGTCCCGCAATCGGGCCGCCTCTTCGTAATTTTCATGTTTCACATGATGATGCATCTCATTTTCCAACTCTTCCCGGGTGGCTTTTTTGCGAGCCGGTCTTTTTCCTCGGTGCACCAGATCTTTCTGCGACTCCAGTAGGGCCGCATGAAGGGGAATAGAGAACATTTCATAACAGACCCCGCATCCTAGGCGCCCCGTCTTCTGCAACGTATCGAGCGAATACCCGCAAGCCGGACAAGCCGTACCTGCCGGAGTCGCTGCATGCAGCCCCTCCTGCAAGATCAGATCCGCCGACACAAACCCCGTCGGATGAATCGCCCCGGAACTCCGCGCGCAATCCTCACAAAGATCCATCTTTTTAAGATCTCCCCCGACAACGGTCGTCATGAAGACCGTGGCTGGCTTACCGGCGCACTTCTGGCATTCCACGGCTTTTGCTTTAAGCAGGGATCGGCGTCCCTGTCGTCGTCACCAGTTTGCGGTAGCTCTGAATCAGTTCGGCTGTCTTTTTGCCGGGCTTGCCGTTCCCGACCAGACGACCATCGACTTCGATAACCGGAATAATTTCTGCACCTGTGCCGGTAAGAAACATCTCCTCGCATGTAAAAAGGTCGTAGCGACGCACGTCATCTTCCCGGGTTTCCCAACCGGCTTTTTTAGCCAGTTCAAGAACCGTCGTCCGGGTGATCCCGTTGAGCGCCCCGGAAGAGAGCTTGGGAGTAACCAAGACCCCGTGGCGGATAAAGAAGATGTTGTCACCGGAGCATTCCGAAACGAGTCCCTGCGGGTTTAGCAGAATCACCTCCTGCGCCCCGGCCTGCTGCCCCTCAATTTTGGCAAGAATGTTGTTCAGGTAGTTCAGGGACTTGATTCCGGGATCCAACGCGGCAGGCGACTGCCTCCAGGTGGCGCCTGTCACCACCTTGAGCCCTTCGCGATAATACTTCTCCGGGTAGAGCTCCAGATCACTTGCGATGATGATCATGGTCGGGGTCTTACAGCGGTCAGGCGAAAGACCCAGATACCCCTTACCCCGTGTGATAACCAGACGGAGATAACCCGATTTGATTTTATTCCGTTTGCAGGTTTCCAACACGGCCGCCCGGATTTCATCCCTGCTCCAAGGCATCTTCAGGAGAATGGCTTTCGCTGAGTCCTCCAGACGTTCCAGATGTTCCTCAAGCTTGAAGATGCGACCCTCGTAGGCACGGATCCCTTCAAAGACCCCGTCCCCGTACAGAAGACCGTGGTCGAAGACCGAAATCTTCGCCTCCTCCTCCGGATAAAATTTCCCGTCGATGTATATGATCATCTTTCTTTCTCTTCTCCCGCCATCTTGCCGTCCACCAGCCGAAGGGGGCTTCCCACCTTGGCGGCGATGGATTCGTCATGGGTGACGAGCAGCATAGATTTTTGCCTTTCCTGAACCATTCGAACAAGCAAATCAAGTACCCCCGCCGCTGAAGTTCCGTCCAGGTTTCCCGTGGGCTCATCCGCCAGGATCAGATCCGGCTCGAGAACCATAGCCCGAGCCACTGCCACCCGCTGCTGTTCCCCTCCGGAAAGTTCTCCCGGAAGATGATCTCGGCGGAGGGTCATCCCCACCTGATCCAAAAGATCCTCCCAGCGCTCCCCTACTTGAACCCCAGCGAGCATGGCGGGCAGACGGACGTTTTCCTCCACCGTGAGTTCGGGAATCAGATGATAGGATTGGAAAACAAAACCCACCGCCGTCCTTCGCCAAAGTGCCCATTGGGAACGGCTCCAACTTTTCATACTTTCTCCTTTCCACAAAATCTCACCTCCATCTGCCGGTTCCAATCCTCCCAGAATGTGCAGAAGGGTGGACTTTCCCGCTCCGGACGGTCCACAGATGGGTCGGCACTCGCCTACTTTTAATTGAAAATGGATTCCATGGAGGATCTCCAGTGGAGCCCTTCCCTCTAAACGGTAACCCTTTCGCAGATCCCTGACTTCAAGAAGTGGAGCGCTCATGATCTCCTCAGATTGGCAGAGGGCTCCGCATGGGATGCCACCCACGCGGGAACCAAAGCCGCCAGAACGCTCAAGAGCAGTCCAGCCAGAGCCACCCCCAGAAAAACAGTGCCATCATATCGGGCTGGAAGGCTCGCAAAATGATAAATCTCTGCCGGGAAAAGATCCTGGCCGGTCACCTTTCCTATAAAATGACTGAGCGCATTTCGGTTGGCCAACACCACCCATGCCCCCACGACACCCGCGACGGAACCCAACACCCCCACCACCACGCCATACATCGTGAAAACGGTAGCAATTTGCAGAGGTGTCGCCCCCAAGGCGGCCAGCGTGCCGATGGCTTTTGACCTCTGCACCGTCACCGTGATCAAGGTTCCGCTCAATCCCAAAGCCGCCACAACCATAACGAAGAAGAGAAGGAAGCTCATCACCCTTCTCTCGACCGCTACGGCGGCAAAGAGACGCTGATTGTGATCCATCCAAGTCAACATCCGGACATCGGGGCCGAGTTTGGCCTTGAGCTTCTCGGCCACTTCGGAGGCTCGATCCGGGTCCTTTAGCTTGATGGCGATCCCGTGGACCGATCCCGGAACTGCATACAACTCCTGTGCCGTGAACAGGTCTGTGATGAGATACTCCGAATCGTAGTCAAACATCCCCGTCGTGAAGATTCCGGCCACCCGGAAAGTTCTCGGCAACGGGATTTTCTTCGGAAGGGCCGCACCTGGGGTTTTGGCGCCCAGCATCTCTTTGAATTGTTGCGGGGCCAAAAGATTGACCTCAGTCCCCAACTCGACGCGGTTCGCCTTGGCCCACTCCGATCCCACTACCAAAGTATCAGGACCCGGAGACCAAGTTCCTTCCACGACACACTCCGGCAAAGGAATGACTGCAGGTGCGGATTCAGCATCCCAACCCTTGATCCTTGGAGTGGAAATCCGGCTATGCGTCTCCGCCAATACGGGTCCCAAAACCGAGGGTGTGGCACCTTCCACTTCGGGTTCCTGTCGGATCTGTTCCAAAAGAGCCACCGGATCACGAAGCGGAACGTTTCCAGCCACGGTCAGGTGGGACTGGAAGCCGATCACCTTACGGGTCAGTTCATCCTCAAATCCCCTCATCACCGATTGAACCACAATCAGGACCAAAACCCCCGCCACCACACCCAACCAACTCAGAATGGTGATGATCGAGACAAAGCTTCTCCTCGGTCGGAGAAATTTGAGGGCAAGGAAGAGTTCGGGCCACTGACGCATCCACTTAACGTGCATTCTGAGGTGCTTTCACTCAAGCCTTCATGCGGATTGCCCGATGCCGAAGGGGTCGTTATCCTATCCCCTTTATGGCCAATGCTCGTCAATTACAGAAAGCTCGGCGTGTTCTCGACATCGAGATCGCCGCCCTACGGCGTGTTCGCCGACGTCTGGGGCCATCCTTTCTCAAGGCCATTGCCCTGATGCAGCAGAGGCTGGAGA
>Ga0214917_10006127_pt1 | contig 12608 bp, 6 predicted proteins | sample LL_1208_BB_MetaG_FD_177983 | JGI IMG/M metagenome (GOLD analysis project Ga0214917, IMG submission 177983) | Freshwater microbial communities from Lake Lanier, Atlanta, Georgia, United States - LL_1208_BB | ecosystem: Environmental > Aquatic > Freshwater > Lake | place: USA: Georgia | collected... | reverse complement strand
TCGGCAGAGCGTTATCAGCCCCGTTCAGCAGGGTTCCGCCGGCCACCACAAACGTCGGACCATTGTAGCTGTTGGTCGAATTGATCGTCGCCGTGGCGTTGGATATCACCAGGTCGGAGTTGGCATTCGCCCCGACGATTCCTCCATTGACGATGTGGGTTCCCCCGCCACCCAGCACCAAGACGGAGCCGTTCTTGGTCAACGTTCCGCTCAAGGTGTTGGTGGTCCCTGCGACCGCTTCCACATAACCCGTTTGTCCGGCCGTAATGGTGATGTCGTTTGCTGTGGTGGTGCTGTTGGTCGCACGCAGGATGGAATTGCCAGAAAGCCTCACCAGACCGGTGCCGAGGCTGTTTCCGTTGGTGTAACGCACGGTGTTGCCGCCGTTGACCGTCAATCCGCCCGCAAAGCTGTTCGAGGCACCCAGGGTAATGTTCCTCACTCCGCCCGATCCTGCGTTGAAGACCAAGCCTCCATTCGTCATGTTACCGTTAAATGTGGCGGAATTTCCCAGCGTGAGGGTTCGGACCACGCCTCCCAGGTCGAAATTCCCGTTGAAGGTGGTCGATTGATCCCCGGTTCCAAAGGTCACGTCCCCGCCGAGGATAAAGTTATTGGCCAGGGTGCGAGCCGAGGTGATCGATCCGATGGTTCCCCCGTTCAGGGTCACGGTTCCGGTGCCCAAGGCGGTGGAACTACCCAACCCAAGAGTGCCCTCGTTGAGAGTGGTTCCGCCCGAATAACTGTTTCCACTGGATAATGTCAGCATCCCTGCGCCTGTCTTGGTCAGTCTAAAGCCACCGCTCACGGTTCCAGATAAGGTCATGTCACCCACGGCATTGTACGTGCTGTCCGCGGCCATGGTGATCGCGTTGCCAAAGGTGACCGCACCTGCCGCACTGTTGGCTAGTGTTCCACCGGCATTGGTAATCGTGCGCAAACTGGCCACGCTGAAACCATTCAGATCGAGGGTTGCCCCGGCCGCTACGGCAATGTTGCTGGTGGTCGTTGCGTTGCCCAAGGCGTTGGTGTTACCAATCCGCAACGTTCCACCGTTGACATTGATCACTCCGTTATTGGTGTTGCTTCCGCTCATCGTCAGCGTTCCCGCTCCATTCTTAACCAACACGCGGGAGGCTGATCCGTTCGTAATGCTGCCCGTGAAGTTGATATCCTTGCCCAAAGCCACCGCAAAGGTGTTGGCGGTGCTGTTCGTCAGGTGCATTGTGCCCCCCAGAACGGCTGTCGTGGTCGAGCTATTGGTGATGTAACTGTTTTGGCTATTCATGACCAGTGTCTCACCCGTCAGACTCAACCCGCCGAGGTCAAGAACTCCACCGGTCAGCCACGTGCCAACAGTCATATCGGTCCCGCCCGTCCCAAGGGCATTGGTGCTGCCCAGCAGAAGGGTGCCCGCATTTAATGTGGTTCTTCCGCTGTAGCTGTTGCTTCCGCTTAGGGTCACGATGCCCGCACCATCCAACGTCAACGCTCCCGTACCACTCATGGCTCCGGAGTACGTTCCGTTGCCAGCTTGGTTAAAGGAGGCCGTCGCGTTGTTGGTGATCCTGCCCTGCAAGCTGGTCGTATCACCCTGCAAGGTGCCCGCACTGATCAGGGTCCCCCCCGAATACGTGTTGGCACCACTTAGCACCGAGGTGCCGGTGCCGGTCTTGGTCAAAGATCCGGATCCGGCCAAGATTGCATTGATGGTTCCAGCATTGGTCAATGCCACGCTGGAGGCCGAAAGGGTTCCGTTCGTCAGGGTTCCGGTGTTCAGGGTGAACACCCCGTTGGTCAGGCTACGACCTCCCAGATCGATTGTGCTGTTGCCGACCGTCACCGCACCGTTCGTGGCTCCGAGGGTACCGTTGTTTGTCACCCGGATGTTAAGGCCGTTTCCAAGCGTTAAACCACCGCTAAAGGTGTTGGATCCGCTGAACGTCACGTATCCGTTCGTTCCAGCCCCCGCGTTCAGGGTCAGACTGCGGCTTCCGTTCGTTTCCCCGATACCACTGCCTGCAAAGGTCACAGCCGAACCGGAGGTGGAATTTGTTCCCACAATGGAGATCGTCGTGTTGTTCGTCAGCGTGGTATTGGAAAATTCCAACCAGCTCAGGGTTAGGCTTCCGCCCAACTGGAAATTATTGTTGTTTTTGTTCGTCCGAACGGTGGTGCCGGAAGAGGTCAGCGTGGTGCCGTCAAACATTTGGAACGCCCCGGTGCCAAAAGATTCCGAAGACCCTCCGATAATAATGGTTCCTTGTCTCAGCTCCGTGCCCCCGGTGTAGTCACTGGTCGAGCTACCCAACTCCCAAGCACCCGTTCCGGTTTTCACCACCTTGGTCACGCCATTAACGGAAGAATTCGTGATTTTGGCACCGAGTTGATTCGCGCTGGTGTTTGTTCCGGTTAGGGTAATGGTTCGCGAGGCATTCGTGTCACCGGAGGCCACAAAAGCACCCGAGCCACCGTTCCAGAGGATCGCACCCGTGCCGGATGCATCAAAGGTGGCGCCGTTTGTTCCAACGTTGAAATACACATAATTGGTTTCTCCCGCGCCGGTATAGCTCACGGTCCCGCCATCGACCGTGAGAATGGTCTTCTTAAAGGTGTTGGTCGCGATACCCAGAACCGTGGTCAGCGCCGTGTTCGTATTGGTATTATACCCAAATGCCGTACCCACCAGGGTGGCACCGTTGCCCACGGTGGTGTTACCCACATAGGTGTTATTCGTCGTCATCGTCACCACAGCACCGGAACCGGAGATCACCATGCTGCCGGTTCCACTGATTACCCCACCGTAGGAACCACTGTTCGTCTGATTGAATGTCACGGTCGCGTTGTTGGTAATATTTCCCTGAAGGCTGGTGGTGTTCCCTTGGAGGGTACCGCCGCTGATCGTGGTGCCGCCCGAATAGGTATTGGCACCCGACAGGGTCACGGTGGACGTCCCAGCCTTCGTCAGAGCACCGGATCCGGTGATCGCCCCGGAGAGGACGGAGTTTACGGTAACGCTCGCGTTGGCTCCAGCGGAGTCCTGCGCCGTGGTGTCGGAATCGACTGTCACATTGATGCCGGAGGCCAGCCCAATATTGTTCGTGATGGTCCGTGTCTGGGTCGCGTTGGTGGAAAGAGTGGAGATTTGCAGTTTCGAGGTGTTAGCCCCGCTGGTATTGGTGAAAACCAAGCTTCCTGTGCCCAGGGCATTGTCGTTCCCCACACCCACGATCGCATTGGAATTCACGACCACTCCACCGGAGAAACTGTTGCTCGCGGAGAGATTCAGCGTGCGGTTCCCTGTTCCCGTGCCGTTATCGATGACCAAGCCTCCGTTCGTCACTTGGCCATAGAAAAAGGTGGTATTGGAAAGGGTGATGGTTCGGTTGGCTCCTGCCAGATCCACGTTTCCTCCAAAGTGATTGGCAAAAGCGGCTCCGCCGAAGGTCACATTGCCGTTAATCTGGAGGGCATTGGCCACCGCGCGGTCGGTCTGGTCATTACCGGTAGGGCTGGCGTTGTTCAGCGCGCCGTCCTGCATGACCTGCACCCCGTCCGCCAGGATTAGGGTTCCCGTGCCTAGAGCGTTCCGGTTTTTGTACCCTAAGATTCCGGAACTCACGGTGACTCCCGCGATGTTGTTGGAAGCCGTCAACCTGAGATAGTTGTTGGACAAAGAGTTCGTTCCTGTCCCAGTCTTGGTCAACCGGAAATTGCCACTGATGGCCTGGTCCCAGAGAACGTATCCCAATGTGTTGATCGTGGAATTCCCCTGCAGGGTGGTCGAACCTCCTCCGTTGGTGGAAAAAGTCAGCAAGGCAGTGCCGCTGTTCATTCGGGCATTGGTCGTGCCCCAAGCGGTCTGCCCCATCTGGACCGTTCCGTTCAGTGCGACATTGTTGAAGATCGTCCGACCACTGTTACCCGCTGAGTCGCTGGTGGAAATCGTTCCGCCTGCCAACGTCACTGTTCCCGTTCCAAAGACGGAGTTGGTCACCACTCCCGCAGCAGCATTCCCACTAGATGTGAACTGCACCTCACCCGCGTTCAGGGTAAAGCCACCCGTATAGGTGTTGGTTCCGTTGTTCAGGTAAAGCAACCCAGCACCGTTTTTCACCACCTTGCCACCAGTACCATACGTGAAGGCGCTGTTGGTGTAAGTAAGTCCCGTGCCACCCACGGTAAGCGTGTTGCCCTGAAGGTCGAGGTTAGCACCCGTATTCGAAGCCGATACGGAGGCGACCGTTTCATTGCCGCCCAAGCGGAAGGTACCCGCACTGCCAATCGCCACGGTGCCGGTGTCCAACAAGAGTTCATTACCCGTGGTAACCAAAACTCCGCCGGAGATCGAAGTCCCACCATTGTAACCACTGTACGCCCCGATGGTCACCGTCCCAGTGCCGTTCAGGCTCAAATCCCGTGTGCCGGTTGTGTTATTGACGCCACCGTTGAAAGTGTAATTTCCAGGTCCGTTTAATGTGAAGCCCCCAGCTGCCGTTCCGCTGATATCTACCAACCCGTTAAAGACGAGGCCCAAATTGGCACTGGAGACGGTCATGCCGCGGCCACCGTTACCCCCCGTGGTGGCAACATTTGTGCCGGCAGTGAAAGTAAGGGTAGTAGCCAAACCACTACTATTGGTGAAGATCATCCAACCACCGGTATCAGTTGCATTTCCGTAACCCCCAATGGTGTAATTTCCGCCGCCTGTCAGGTCCACCGTACCCGCATTCGTAGAACTCGACACACCAGACAGGATCCCGTTTGCGAGACCGTTGGTCCTTGCAATCCGGAGCGTGGATGCTCCGGCGGTGCTCCCAAGGATCACCGCCCCGCTACCCGAATTGACCCCGCTCAGGATCAAGGTTGACCCGGTGCTCACGGTGGTTTTCCCCGAATACGAATTGGTGGCAGAAAGGGTCAATGCACCCGTGTTCGTGACCGTGAGAGCACCCGTTCCACTGATCACATTGGTTAAGGTAACGGCATCCGAGCGATTGTAGGCCAAGGTCCCGTTGTTGGTGATGTTGCCGGTTCCCAACTGACCCGTCGTACCACCCGCCCCCACCGTCAAAGTTCCGGCGCTGATCGTGGTGGTGCCAGAATAGGTGTTGGTCCCGGTCAAAACGGCATTCCCCGTCCCCGTCTTGATGATTCCGCCCGTATTAATCAGGTTGCCGGAGAGGTTGACCCGATCATTGACACTGGTGCCAACGCTGACCGTCAGGTTCCCATCCAGGTAGATTTCATTGTTAAAGGTGTTGGTGCCGTTGCCGGAAAGACCGATGGTCCGCGTGCCACTGGAGGTGTTGGGGGCCACATAGACCGACTGACCGACCGTTACGCCGTTGCTGGCCAGAAGTGACACGTTGTTGGTGGTGGAGACGTCACCCACATTCAAACCCAAATCCACTCCGCGGGCCAAGGTGGTGACATTCGTGCCGAGAGCATTGTTGACTCCCACGATCACCGTACCCTGCCCGACTTGAAGTTGACCGTTATAGTCGCTGTTGGTTCCACTCAGAACCAAAGTTCCCGCGCCATCCTTGCCATATTTGGTGGTGTTGACCTTGGTGGAGTCTTGGGTCGTTTGGCCGGAGATCGTGAGGGTCGCGCCGGAGGCGACGTTGATGGCGGCATTGGTCGCTGCGTTGTTGATCCGGAACTGATTGGTAATGGTTGTATTGGAGTTCACTAAAAGAACCGTGCTGACGCCGGCGTTTCCCAACTGAATCTGGCCGGAACCCAGGCTGTTCGCGTTGGTGATGCTCAAAGTGCCTGCAGAGACATAAAGGGGACCCGAGAAGGTATTGGCTCCACCCAAGATGACGGTCGCCGCTGTGCTGCCGGTGGCGCCGCCGCCGATTTGCACGCTGCCCGTTCCGCTGATCACACCGGTGAAGTTGGCCACTCCGTTTGTGGTATTTTCCAGCAGCACCCCGCCGCTAGTTGCGCTATTGGTGATGTTCCCGCTGAATGTGTTGGTCGCTCCGCCTGTGCCTAGAGTACCAACCACCTTGACACCGCCATTGTTGGCCACCGTGATGTCGTGGCTGTCATTGGCCGTTCCGGTGAGATAAAACTTGGCGGTGTTGGCATCGCTCAGACCCAGATTGATCCGCATGCCATTGGTGAGGCTTCCCCCGGTGCCGATCCAAAGTTCACCCTGCTTCACATCGAACGTTCCAGTGCCTCCGATGGACTGGGCGGCAGTAAAGAGCACTTTGCTGTACGCCTCAATCGCATAACTCACGCTGCTGCTTCCACCCAACCGGGAATTAATCGTCAGCAATTTGGAATTAGCTCCATAGGTTTTATAATTGACCCCAGCGCCAGCATTTCCGGTGTCGTTGAAAATAGTGCCATTAATCACCATGTCAGCGTTGACCGGATTAAGCTCGATGACCGTGGATCCGTTTTTGCCTCCGGATAGATTCATCGTCGATCCGATGGTCACGGTATACGAACTCCTATTTTCCAAGCGCTGCATGAAGTTGATGCCTTGGCCGTTTCCATTCAATGTGGCCGCCCTTTGCAGTGTGGATTCCCAAATAATGTCAGCCGCGTTCGCCCAACCAGCGAAATTGTAATATTGGGAGGTTTGAGAGGCATTGTTAATGTAATTGAAGACCAAGTTGCCCGAATAGGAGAAGGAGGGGATGCTATTGCCGTACCAGTTGTCAGCATTCAGAAAATCACCGGAAGCGTTGTCACCATCCCAATTGAAGTTCTGGGCGCGCGATTGATGGGCCATCAAAACAAACATGATTGCGGTGAACGCAATCAACATCCAAGTATAGCGGGATTGGCGGCGGAGTTCGGTTTCGCTCATAGGATTTATGTTTAAGACCGCGCCGAGCGGAATTTGTTCAAGCATTCTGAGGGCAAATCGCAGTGAAACTGTGTGCGCACACAGAACTCACTGCGGTTCGTCGCCTCAAACTCCTTTGGTCCTGACTGTCCCAAAATAGTCATGCTCAACTAAATTATGATCCGTATTAATGCTTTTGCAAGCGGTTTTTTTCTAAAAAATGAAATTCTACCAATTGCAAGTTCTTTACATGCAATACAACGTAGAAAGTAGTATGACTTTGACCATTACAAAATCGTTACAGATAAATTTGTTCTAAATAGCTATTAATAAGTTTATTATGAAAATAAAAGGCTTCCAATACATCCTAGAAAGGATGCTTAAGCTTGAAATAGTGGGTTCGGGTAGACGCCACGGTCCGTCAGACCCTTGAGGTAAGTCGCCACTAAACCTTTATCTTCGGGATAGGTCATCCCAGCCCACTTTTCGCCCGTGGGCAAAACTTTCACCCTGGCTTTGCCCTCCCCAATCCAGCCCCCCACCGCATTCGGGATGAGATACTCCGACTTCTCCGACCCCCCCTCTTTTTTCAAAAACCTCTCAAATCCCTCCTGCAACATCGGGAAGATGGACTCATTGAATCCCCAGCAGTTCATCGAGACCGGATCATCTCCCGCAAAACTTCCCTCCTTACCGGAAATCGACTTGCCCGAAACTTTCCCATCCGATCTCTTCAGTTCGAAAAACTCCTCCACCCCGACGAGGAAACCCTGGGCATCCCTCTGGCATACCCCCCGGGTCACGGTGCCGTGATCCGAAAGGGTCTGATCCAGACGGAAACCCGCCATGGCGAACTCCCCCTTTCCCCTTCCCGCCGGCGAAGTCAGGTGCCCATGTAGCAACCGGTACGATTCCCCGCCGTAAAAGTCGTCGGCGTTGATCGCCACAAACCCGCCCCGGATGACCTTCCCGGCCGCCAAAATGGCCTGCCCCGTGCCCCACGGCTTCTTTCTTCCCTCCGGCACCGCAAAACCCTTCGGCAGGTCGTGCAGTTCCTGAAAGGCATAATCCACGTCCATCTTCCCGTCGTATCTCTTCCCGATCGCTTTTCGGAAATCCTGCTCCAAATCCTTGCGGATCAGAAAAACCACCCGTCCGAAACCCGCTTTCCTCGCGTCAAAAACCGCATAATCCAGTAACACCTCCCCGGCAGGACCGACCGGATCCAGCTGTTTCAGCCCGCCGTAGCGGCTGCCCATCCCCGCCGCCATGACCAGGAGTGAAATTTTTTCAGACATCCGGACAGCTTGCCGAAAAGCCACGGGTTTTACAACCGAACGCTGGTCAACCGTTCATTTCCAGCCTCGGTAGGGCCGGTTGTCTCAACCGGCCGATGGAATGGTTCAAACCGGAAGATTCAATATTCAATCGGCCGATGAAGATCATCGGCCCTACCCAGTTCAAAATTTCGAACCTCGGTAGGGACGAGCAGCTCGCCTGCTCGTCTAATGGGATGAAGGAATAACTCAACTTCAAAACAACAATCGGGCGACCAGCAAGCTGGTCGCCCCTACCGCACTACCACCCGATCTCTTTCAAATACTCGGCTAACCCCTCCTCCCAACCCGGAATGTTTCTCCCCAAAACACGTTCCGTCTCCCGAACATCCAACGGGGAATATGCCGGCCTCGGCACCTTCAACCCAGGAATCCTCTCCAGCGGCATCTCCCGAATCTCCCGGCACGCCACCTTTTTCCCTTTTTTCCTCATCCCCTCCGCCGCCTTCTCGGCAAACCCCTTCCACGTGGTCACTCCCGGCTGCACTCCGTGAAAAATTCCCTGCGCCCCGCTCGCCGCCAAATCCAGAATCGTTCGCGCCGCCTCCCCCGCATATGTGCACGAACCCGTCCGACTCCCGGCCAACTCCACCACTTCCTTCTCTGCCAGAATCGCCGGCAGTTTGCTCATGAAGGTCTTCCCCCCATGCCCGAAAACCCAGGCCAGACGAACGATCAAGGCCGTTGGATTGGCCCGCAACACCTGCTTCTCCCCCTCCGCCTTGTCACTGCCGTACCGGGAAAGCGGACTGGCCGGATCCGTGGGCCGGTAGGGCTCCTTCTTCTTGCCGTCAAAAATGTAGTCCGTGCCCAGATGCACGAAACGTACCCCTGCTTTTCCGCATTCCTTGGCCCATTCGGCCGGAGCGGTCGTGTTGATCTTGCGGCTGCATGTCGGATCCTCCTCGCACAGCTCCAAACTGGTCAAGGAGGCAGCATTGATCACCCCATCGGGCTTGCATTTGGCCAAAGCCTCCCTCGCGGCATCCGGAAGGGTGATATCGAGATCCGCATGACTCAATCCCGTCACCTCCATCCCCCGCCTCTTCGCCTCCCGGACCAAGTACCGCCCCGTCAATCCCCCGGCCCCCAAAATCAGAAGTTTCATACCGGTAGATTAAACCAAAGGTGGGGCGGAATTCCTGCACAAAGTGCAATTCCAAATTGCAGGAGGCAGATACCAGAATGGGCTGGGGCAAGTCTGAGGGAGTCAATCGATGACCCCGCCTGCGTTCTTCAATGATACTTGCTCGCTCAGCTAGGCGGCCTCATCGAGGCCGCCCTACCTAAACCCCAAACTTCCCAGCCCTAAACCTTAGGTGGGGCGCGATCGATGCATCGCGCCTGCGCCCAAACCTCAATACTTAAACCCTCATCTCAGGCGCCCCGACCAGGTCGGGGCCGCCCTACCTTAATCCCAAACTTCCCAACCCCAAGCCTTAGGTGGGGCGCGATCGATGACCCCGCCTACGTTTATTTTTTTGCATTTAAGCCGTATCCTTTTTCTAAAAACCAAGTTTCATCCATACGGATGAAATTTATCCCCCGACTGCCTAGATTGAGGCACGACACTCCATGTTGGATCGACAACCCCGAATATTTCATCACATTGGCCTGCAAGTTTCGTGGCTTGAATCAACTTTGCCAACCGGCAGTCGCAAAAGTCATCCTTGAATCAGTCCGACACCGACAACATAGAAATATCTGGCGTTGGGAACTCTTGGTTCATATGCCGGATCATCTTCACGGAATCGTCTATATTCTAAATTCCTCGAATCTTGAGGAGTCTATCACCAACTGGAAACGATGGATCAGCTCGGTCGCGGGAGTCGGATTTCAGGAAGGATTCTTTGACCATCGTATTCGCGGGATCTCAAGTGCCCTGCAAAAATGGAATTATGTAAATGAAAACCCCGTCCGAGCCGGCCTGGTTTCATGCCCGGAAAAGTGGCCTTATCGATGGACAACCAAAGACTTTTCATCGTAGGCGGCCTCATCGAGGCCGCCCTACCTAAACCACAAACCACCCAACCCCAAGCCCTAGGTGGGGCGCGATCGATGCATCGCGCCTAACTCCCGCCCGCTACCCCTCAATGGTATTGATCTCGACCGGCTCGACCTGCACGCCTTGCTTCTCAAACCATTTCACCACTTCATCGATCTTCTCGTGGGGTCCGGTGAATTCCAAAGCCATGACGAACACGTCCCGGTCCGCCGAAGCCGATCTTACATTAAACTCCACATCAAATTTTTTGCTCATGAGATAGAGCAAAGGCTTTTTCCCGATCTCCGGCTCGAAAGTCAGCCAGTACCGGAGGCTCACACGCTTGGCGGCCATGGGATCAACCTCCCGCAATCGCGGGAACAATGCTCACTTCATCACCCGCCTTCAGCGGCGTCTGTTGGTTCTGCAAAAACCGGATGTCCTCGCCCCCGACATAAATGTTCACGAACCGCCTCACCTCGCCCTTCTCGTCCACCAACCGGTCATGAATTCCGGGATAGGCCTTCTCCAACGAGGCCAACATCGATTGCACATCCTTGGCGTCCACCTCGATGGTGTCCTTCTGCCCGGTCAAGGCACGCAAAGGAGTCGGAATGCTGACGGAAACGGCCATATGGAAATTACTAGGCCGTGGCGTGTGCTTTGGCGAGTCCGGACGAAAGCAGAGCGTCAAAATCCCGCAGCGTTGGCTTTATCTTGGAAGGCGCCCCCAGATGGCCGGTCAACGCCTCCACCGTTTTCAATCCATGCCCGGTGATGCACAACACCACCTCCTCGCTTTTTGGAATCTTTCCGGTCTCCACCAGCTTTTTGGCGCAGGCCACGGTCACTCCGCCGGCCGTCTCCGCAAAAATTCCCTCGGTCTCAGCCAACAGCCGGATCCCCTCGATGATCTCCTCATCCGTCGCGTCCTCCGACCATCCCCCCGTGGTGGCCATCGATTTGACGGCATAATACCCGTCCGCCGGCGTCCCGATCGCCAGGGATTTGGCGATGGTTTTTGGGTGCGGGACCGGCCGGATCAGATCCGTGCCGCTTTTTCTCGCAGCCGTGATCGGATTGCAACCCGTCGCCTGCGCTCCGTGGATGGTGAAAGGAGCCTTCTCAATCAACCCCAGCTTGGTGAATTCGCCATAAGCTTTGTGAACCTTGGTCAAAAGGGAGCCGCTGGCCATGCAGACGACGGTGTGACGCGGAACCCTCCAGCCCAACTGCTCCATGATTTCATACCCAACGGTCTTGGATCCCTCGGCGTAATAAGGCCGCAGGTTCACGTTCACGAAACCCCAGCCGTATTTCCCGGCAATTTCGGAACAGAGCCGGTTCACTGCATCGTACGCTCCCTCGATCCCCACCACGTTCGTCCCATACACGATGCTGTTGAGCACCTTGTTCTGTTCCAGATCCGCCGGAATCAGCACCCAGCTCTCCAACCCGGCACTGGCGGCATTGGCCGCCACCGAGTTGGCTAAATTTCCTGTCGAGGCGCAAGCCACCACCTTGAAACCCAACTCCCGTGCCCGCGAAAGGGCCACCGCCACCACACGATCCTTGAAACTTAGCGTCGGATGATTGACCGTATCGTTTTTGACGTAACAGGCCTTCACGCCGATAGCCTTGGCCAGACGATCCGCCTTCACCAAGGGAGTGAACCCCACCTGCTTGCCCACCGTGGGCTCCCCCTCGATCGGCAAAAGCTCCCGGTAACGCCACATGGAGTCGGAACGGGACTCGATCACTTTCCGGTTTAGCACGGAGCCGATGGCCGAGTAGTTGTAGTCGGCCTCCAGGGGGCCGAAGTCGAATTCACACACGTGGACCGCCTTGGCCGGATAGGTCCGTCCGCATTCGCGACACTTCAGCTGGGAAAAGAATTTTCCGGCCATGGTCTCTCTCTCGCGCCCCCTCCCGATGCCGAACCTGGTCATGGCCGGTCCGTTCGCCTGCAAGGAATCGGGGATCACATCGCGACTTCACGCGGCATGCGGATCCTCTCATCCTCTCCGACGCATCCCCTTTCGGAAATGCGCCTGACTGGGTTTGGCACCTCGTCAGTTCGCCAAAGACGAACCCGGTTGCCGCAGTTTCTCAGGGCCAGCCCCTCCACTGCTCTCGATAAGAAGCGCTCGTGGATATTCCTTCAGAACCGCTCAGCGGTCAAGCGGGTAGGGCAGAATTCCTGCACGAAGTGCAATTCCTGATTGCCGGAGGCAGATACCAGAATGGGCGGGGGTGGTCTTAGGGGGCCAATCGGTGACCCTGCCGCGGCGGCCTCATCGAGGCCGCCCCACCTTACCCCCTGTAGCCTTCAGTCTTCAGCCTAATTCTCATCTTCATCTTCATCTAATAATCCTAAACTCCCCATCTTCCATCTTCCCTCTACCATCCTCCCATGGCTGATCCCCTTCTCCTCCGCTCCGGTAAAGTCCGGGACATCTACCGCTGGAACGAAGAA
>Ga0214917_10006126_pt1 | contig 12608 bp, 19 predicted proteins | sample LL_1208_BB_MetaG_FD_177983 | JGI IMG/M metagenome (GOLD analysis project Ga0214917, IMG submission 177983) | Freshwater microbial communities from Lake Lanier, Atlanta, Georgia, United States - LL_1208_BB | ecosystem: Environmental > Aquatic > Freshwater > Lake | place: USA: Georgia | collected... | reverse complement strand
CTACAGAACTCGGCTATGTCTCTGGTGTCACTTCAGCTATTCAGACACAGTTGAGTGGAAAAGAACCTACTGTTTCATTGACTGCTTCTAAAGCTGTAGTCTCAGATGCTTCTGGTAAATTAGCTGCATCTTCAGTAACTTCTACAGAACTCGGCTATGTCTCTGGTGTCACTTCAGCTATTCAGACACAGTTGAGTGGAAAAGAACCTACTGTTTCATTGACTGCTTCTAAAGCTGTAGTCTCAGATGCTTCTGGTAAATTAGCTGCTTCTGCAGTTACATCGACAGAATTAGGCTATGTTGCGGGTGTTACTTCGGCTATTCAGACACAGTTGAGTGGAAAACAAGCTACTATCACTGGTGCAGCTACCACCATTGCATCTAATGATCTATCTGCTTCTAAAGTCGTAGTCTCAGATGGTCTTGGTAAGATAGCCACTTCTTCAGTAACTTCTGCTGAATTAAGCTATGTCTCTGGTGTCACTTCGGCTATTCAGACACAGTTGAGTGGAAAACAAGCTACTATCACTGGTGCAGCTACAACTATTGCATCTAGTGATTTAGCTGCTTCTAAAGCATTAGTTTCAGATGGTCTTGGTAAGGTTTCTGCTTCTGCAGTCACATCTACAGAGCTCGGTTATGTCTCTGGTGTCACTTCAGCTATTCAGACACAGTTGAGTGGAAAAGAACCATCTATAACTGCCGGTACAACTGCTCAATATTGGAGAGGAGATAAAACTTGGCAAACGTTAAACACTGGCGAATCAAACACAGCTAGCAACGTTGGATCCGGTTCTGGTTTGTTCAAGCAAAAAAGCGGAGTAGATCTTCAGTTTAAGAGTTTAGTAGCTGGTTCAAATATAACACTTACAGCTGGAACAGACAGTATTACAATAGATTCAAGTGGAGGGGGAGGAAGCTCGACTCCATCTTTAACAGCTCTTAGCGATTATTCATTTGAATCTGGTTCCTTAAGCGGAAAGATTGAATTTATAAATAGTGCAGGAAAATTATTAGTATTAGACACATGGATGGGAACAGGTCCTCTCACTCAAGTAAGACAAAGTAGCACTTCCATTGGTTCCCAGTCATCAGCATTAGCGGCTGGTGGAGCGACTCAAACTGTTACTAATAATTCTGAAAAATATATTGGAAACGCTTGGGCCTCATCTACCGCTTTAACTGCAGCAACTATGTACATGGGTTCTGCAGGTGTTCTAAATGCTGGTTTGATTTTTGGCGGCTATACAGCATCATTGACTGGAAACACTTATAGATTTAATGGTTCTGCCTGGTCGTCTGGAAATGCCTTAGTAGCATCAAGACAGTATCTTGGAGGTTCAGGGACTCAATTTGCAGCTTTGGCAGTTGGCGGAAGAGATTCGGGTAACTTTATAATAACATCTAATGAAAGATATGATGGAGGATCGTGGACAACGTCAAGTGGTGTTCTAAATGCAGCAAGACAGTTCCCTGCAACAGCCGGAGTGCAAAATGCTGCTTTGACTGTGGGCGGTACTACAAATGGATCTGCGCCGCTTGCGACTACTGAAAAATATAATGGATTTTATTGGTTGAGTTCCACATCAATGAATGTAGCAAGAAATAGTGTTTCAATTAACGGAACTCAAAATGCAGCATTGGTAGCTGGCGGATCCGATGCTTCCTCTTTGTCAATGTCTACAGTTGAAAAGCATAATGGAAACGTTTGGTATTATAGTTCAGCCTTGTCACTTGCAAAGAGCAACGGTAACCAAGCAGGTAGTCAAAATCGCGCTATTTACTATGGAGGATACACTACCTCTAACTCAACGACCCTCGGTATAACTGAACTATTTTTTGGACACGTTCAGCATGGTTTTGAAGGTATATATAGAGGTTCTACGACTACTCATGTCGCAAGAATCGATACAGAAAAATCTGCTTTGACCATGCCTACGGGAATGGATTCCGGAATTCTTCAGATAGATACTGTTTTGGATCCAAATGGTGGTTTGTCAGTTTTGGAAAGAAAATTCATATCTGATCTAGATATAGAACAGCCTTCTCAACAAGGCATTTGGTATGTAGATAGCGATTTAACAGTTGCCAGAGATAATCCTGGAGCAGCCGGAACAAGAGAGTCTGCTTTGATTTTTGGTGGATACACTGGCCTTGCTGGCGCTGCTGGAAACTCTGCTGTTGCAGAAAAATTAAATGGATCAAGTATTTCCACTACCACTAGTTTGACAACGGCGAGAACAGGCCATGGTAGGGCTGGAATTCAAGGGGCTGCTGTTGCAATTGCAGGATACGATGCAAATCTTGCGTCATATATCTCATCAACAGAAAAATTCAATGGTTCAACGTGGTCATCTGCCGGCAATGTTGTAGATCAGAAGCAGGCTATGGGATCTACAGGCGTTCAGAGCGCTGCAGTACTTTTTGGTGGATACAGTGGATCGACTCAGACTAGTACTGAAAAATTCAATGGATCGTCTTGGTATAAGATAAGTGCCAATTTAAACTATGATAGACAATTAGTGTCCGGTGTTGGTTCTCAAAATGCTGCTCTTGCAGTAGGTGGCGCAGGAACCTCTGCCCCAATCATACGAGGATTTGTTGAAAAATTTAATGGAATTTCTTGGAGCTATGCAGCCTCTCCTAGCAACCCATCATATGGTTTAGGTGTTTCTGGATCTCAAAATGCTGCCTTAATGTTTGGCGGATATTATAAAACAACATCATCTGAAAGTTTTAATGGATTTGTTTGGAGCTCGACAGCTCAAATGAGTTTCGGTCGAGATGGTTTGAGCGCATCTGGAGCTGGTTCTCAAAATGCAGCTCTAGCGCCAGGTGGAACAAGTAGTTCCACAAGAACAACCATAGAAAAATTCAAATCTAATATGGAGTTCATACCTAGATCAATTGGCCCCTCTGCATGGTCAACAACTGGTTCCTTGTTGTCTGTAAAGTATGCACAAGGAAAAGGAACTCTTGGAGATCAAAACTTCGCGTTGTCAATCGGAGGAGGAGATTCAGCAGCTACAGCAGATGTTCAGTTGTACAATGGATCTGTTTGGTCAGCTAAAACAGCTCTTCCGGCAGCTAGACAATATCAGGCAGCGTGCGGAATTGGAAATGCTGCATTAATGGCCGGTGGAGTCGATGCTACTTCTACAAACAAAACAGAAGTTTATGTATATAATGGAAGTGTTTGGAATACAGGAACAGCTCTTGCTTCGGCAGTTGCTTATGTTTTTGCAACTGGACATTCTCGCGCTTTACTTTTTGGAGGAAGTGGAACCAGTTGTCAAAAATATGATGGAAGTACTTGGTCTGCCACTGGAGCTGTTCCCGTGTCAAAAAGTGCTCCAGCAGTATGCGGCGTTCAAAATGCCTCTGTAATGTTTGGTGGATATTCTGTCAACTATTCTACTGAAACACTTAAATTCAATGGCTCAACGTGGTCTTTGCTTACTTCTACGTTGGGAACTGGTAGAAATGCTAACAATGGAGCTGGATCCTACAATGCGGCAATGTGTATAGGTGGTCAAACAACAGCAAATTTCTATATGACTTCAGTAGAAAAATTCAATGGATCCGCATGGTGGACAACAACAAGCTTAGGCACCGGAAGAAACGATCCTGGAGCAACTGGATCATCGATTGCGGCGCTTGCTTTTGGTGGTGGTATATCAACAGGAAGAACAGCTGTCACAGAAAAATATACAGAATCTATTGCTGAAGGTTTGTCGTATGTTTGATAAGAGCAAAAATTTAATTATTGTTAATTAGAGATTTGCTTTAAATGATTAAAGAGCTCGATCTTCTAATAAGAGATTGAGCTCTTTAATTGCACCCACAATTTGAGTAAGTTTTGTATTTATATCTTCAATTTCATTAGACAATGATTGTCTTTTTAAGATAAGATCTTCTACTTCTTCTTTTAGTTCTTCTATTCTGTTGTTGATTTTTTCAACGATACTTTCTTGATTTGTCATACAACACCTTGTCCATTGCAGGTATAGCAATATCCATGATACCAAACATAATCACCGTCTAAATTCTTGTTCATCGTTTTAACAGAATCCCAACCAGTACCTTTGCAGGTTTTGCAAACATACATGATGCTGTCATTTGATATCTTAAGCAATCTGATTAGATAGATAAGTTTGTGCAAGCTCGAAAAGCCATGTTGGTTTTTTTCTATTTGTCCATCTCGGTTTGATCTTGTCTTTTGACCACTTGATGAGAAAGCCGAGTCTATATGCTTGCACGACATCTTCAACATCCTTTCTCAAGGAGCAGTTTGGAAAATCCGTCAATGGACCTTCTTCTACCAAATCTTTTTGACTCTCAAGAATTGAGAATGTTGATGAATATGTTTTGTGAATTTTACCGTATCTATATGTGTATTCTTCACTCATCGCTAACAAAAGTTTAATGTGCCATTCGTAATTTGATCTTGTGTCCCCGGTCCACAGTGTGCATGGGTGTTTCTTCCATGCAACTCTATAAGGTGCTTTTCCGCCATGTCTATCTATGGCTGTAGACAACATCTGAGCAGACTCGATTATCATCTTATTCAATCTCTTATCGTCTAAATGCTGTGCGCACTCAATTGGATCCTTTGATGTGAAGAAGATGTTCATCGAGTCTGCTCCTATGTATTAGGCAGAAGCTAGCTTACGAACGTTTGTTACAACATAAGAAACTGGTGATCCAACTTCTGGTGACTTAAACTGCGACGGCCATTCAGATGTCGCAAGAGTGCTCAACGCGCGACGATTTACGCGAAATTTAACCGTTGTACTCTTACCAGAATATCGACTCTTGATTGTTACTTGATACAATTGACCATACTTAAGTTTTGAGCGATCAAGTCCAAGTTGACTTGGTGTTGTTGCAACTACGCTGCTTCCTTCCTCGTTTGCGTGAAATGTGCTAAGACTAAGAGAACTAGATTTAGTGCTGCTACCCATGGTTTCCTCCGTTATTGGGTTTGTTAAATCTCTATATTATTTTTACCTTCGATCATCTCTCGTAAGTTTTTTCTTATCACATAAACTGTTTCCTTATGGTTAAGTTTGCGGTTTAATCCACTTGGGTGTGGTATTTTTATATGTTTTATTGAAGCACAACTAAGAGCGTATGAAGCAGTTTCTCCTAAAGCAACAACATAGCTGCACTTAAAATTTTCTATTTTTAAAACAAGGTCTTTAGAATTTGCAAGTATCTGTTTTTTAGATAAGGGCTTATTACTTTCTGTTGCACGATCCAATACGTTACAAAAATACGCATCTATATCTAGATCCGATATCCAAGTATTCAGTGTTTTTCTAGATTTAGTAAATGGATGCATCGCTGAATTGTCAGGGCTCTTTGTACTAGGATTTGTTCCTACGAACAATACTTTACTGTACATGTTGCTTTACCTTATATATCAGTTGTATATATCCTTCCTCTGTATACGAGTACTCTATGTCCAAATCCTCCATAGAGATTACCTGATTAAAATCTCTGTACATATCTTTTGCGATAACTTTCTTGACTCCGCATTGCCAAAGCAAACGCATGCATTTACAACACGGAGTCATGGTGCACACAACAAATGTATCTTCCATCGATATTCCATGCTGTGCAGCATTGCAAATTAAGTTCTCTTCTGAATGAATTATGTAATTGTATTTATTAGGTCTTTTAGTAGGCAAAGAATTGTCACTTGCGCCTCTGACAAAGCCGTTGCATCCGGTTGCTATCACCGCTCCAGAAGACTCTTTAACTAATACTGATCCGACTTTTGTTTCTTCATCGTGGCTTCTGAGCGAAGCTACTTGTGCTAAGTTCATATAAAAAGAATTTTTAGATAATCTCAATATCTTCATAGTCAATGGGTTTTTCCTTAGAAAGGAATCTTGGGAATGTTTTTGAAAATGTTACTATGTTGTTTGTGTCCAAGCCGTAGCTATGAGTTCCAGACCATCTTGATTGATATACTAGAAAATTCTCTTTAAAACTACACACTATTATTGTGCGTTTTTTAAGATGTCTCAACATCGATCCGGAGTAAAAAACATCACCTGGTTTACTGTTCTTAAGCATCTCTAAAGCTTCACGCGGATTTTTTCGCACATCTATAGATATTTTTTTGTTATATCTATCTATCTTTGCAGACTGCCTTCTTTTTTCTTTATTCTTATCTTGCTGCTCTTTCATGTAGTCGTGGTTATTTTCGATTAGCTTTGATATCAACTGATTTTCGTCTACTTTTAAGTGACTGTATGCATTTAAGCAGCAAGTCTTTCCATAAGATTTTCCATCGCTAAGCAAACGTCTTCCAATAACGATGCCCGGTTCGAGAACTGCATCAACTATATACAAGAATTCTTCAAACTTTTCACGATTATGAGAGTTTATCTTGTAAACATGATCTCCAACTTCTGGAAGTTGTTGTTTACTAAAAAAATTATATTTACGATAAAACTCAGAGGTGGAAATATCTACATGTTTTATCAAATCTTTATTCGACGAATTCACTATTTTCCTCCTCTTCCTTGAGAAAATCATATTCATAATTTATTTGTTTATCTGGAATTTTTTGAGGCTTGTACCTTTTTCCTTTAACCATCTGAGTAACCTTGCCTCTAATTGGGCAAACATATGCTATCTCTAGCATGACTTCGGATTCTACTAATTCATTTTCAGGTTGAATTAATTCTTTTTCTTTTTGTTTTTTTCTACTCATTTATAAAACCCTTTTCCATAATTGTATATATTTCCATATTCTGCTATTAATACATTTCTTATTGCATCTTGATACATCGCAACAATTCTAGGTGCCGATTTAGATTCAGCAAATTCTATCCACGTAGATAGATCTCCGTACACTATGCCTTCCCAGTAAGTAGATATCGGAGTCGTAAGCGATGCGACAAATCTATCGCAATTATCTTCCATGTACGCTTTTTGATTTAGAAGAAGAGACTCATTAGTCATGGATATGGATTCAACTATGTTATTATCGTTTTCAAGATTTCCAGACCTAATGTGTTCAACAGTCGGGTTGAATGCAGATCTTTTTGCAGAAGAAACATCGACGACTAGATGCAATCTGGTCATCGTGAGAAGTATCGCAATTGGACATTTGACTGCAAAATGCACTCTACATATAGAGAGTATGGAAGATTTTAAAACTCTTCCATAGTGCTGGTTAAGAACATTTTGCATTCCCGATCCATCTGGAGCCATCGAGAATAATTTTACATATCCATCATCTAGAACTACGCAATGATATGGTTCCATATTATTTTTCCAAAGGATCTTCTGTAATAATCTTTGCTTTGCTCGTGAAACTAGCGTCATCAAATGTTTGCAACATTCTTTCGAGAAGAATATCTGCAGATCTAAATTGAATATACTCTGTTGTATTTACATCTAGCCACTTGCATGGTTTTTTAGGATCTTTTTCCAATACATAGACTTTTGCATTATTCTGATCATCAGTCCACATTCGTGAAACTTCTTGAATCATCTCGTCAAAAGAATATGGACCATGAATTGTTGTGCACAAAAAAGAACCGCGTTCTCTATTGCCAGTTGACACTGCTACGGTGAACACTTGATTATGTAGGTCGGATAAGTCCATGTGCTCGGTCAATGGATTGAATTCCTGATTTGAAGACTCCATCTCAGTGCTCATGCGACCTCCATAGTGTTTATATAAATAAAGAATCGATATCAACCAATCATCTTTAGTACAGTCTCAAGGTCTTTTTCGTACATGTGCATCGAGTGCGCAATATGTGTATACGTTCCAATCTTTAATTCAGGGTAGTGTGTGCTTAATTCGGAGATCATTCTCTCTTGAAGATAGATAAAGAAGGGAACATCGTACACAGTTCCTCTAACAACATCGTTGCTTCTCATTACAACTGTCATGTTCAATAGATTGTTTCTAATATGAAAATTTGCATGCATCGTACATGGAAAATCTTTGTTGCCATTCCAAGCATGATATGGTTTGTTTATGCGCATAACGGCTTGACGAGATTCTTTGTCGTTGATAAGCGAAGTTTTTGCCCATTCCCATGGAGTTTTTGTTGGAATAGGATAGCTGTTTAGATATGTGCATTCACTCTTCAGAAGAAGCTCCATATATTCGTCACCTTCGCTCTTATCTTTGAGAGTTAGATAGCCATAATTCGAATTAACTGTTCCATCTGGGTTTGCAAGACCTCCCCAGAACTTGCTTATGCTTGCGGCGGATTCAACAGACCTGTGGCAAGACAAATACCAGTCCATCTCTTTTTTTGTATAATCTTCAATTTTATTATTTCTTTCAAAGTCTTTTGTTTTTATTGGTTCAGGTGTTGGGCGTAATACTTTGAATGTATAATTAAATATCTCTCTGATCGACTGCCCTCTTGGGGTCGAAAGAATATCATAATGATATACTACATTTTTTAATAATTCTAAATAAGCCTCGTCTACTGTTAGATGAACGTACATGTATTACTCCATCTTTAAATTAGCAACATTCATGCATAGATTATCGTAATTCTGACTTAAAATATATGAAAATTTTGCAATCTCATATTCAAATTCTTTGAGAACACAAAACCTGCCGTATATATAACCGCAGGCGAAAACAATAGAAACACACAATAAAATAAACCAATTTCGTATATCTCGTTTACTCATCGTGTGTCTCCTTTAACACTTTTTCTATTTGATGATGCCAAACCCCATATCCATATCTCTTCTTAGTTATTCTTTTTAAGAGCTGACCGCCGCGATTAAATATATGAGTAAAGATAAAAGTACTCTCTTTCACCGAGAGCCCTTCGGCTGTTCTGTGATTTGGATTATACTTTTGAAGTGCAACAAAAACTTCGACAAGTAGATATTGTCTTATGTCTTTTATAGTGAGACCCGAGTTTCCAAGAAAAACATCTTGCTTCTCTTTGCTCATTGAGGCCTCTCGCCAATTCTTCATCACTGATTTGCGAATGTAAGAATCAACCATAGAAGTGTATTTTTTCACATCTTCATCAGTGACTTTTCGCATTTCTTCAACTCCTACCTATGTATTTTTCGTGTAAAGCTTTGCACATTTCCATCATCGCTTTGCCATCGACTTTTCCGTTGTTGATTGTATCTTTATGATAAATTACATAAACATTTAGTAAGATATCTCTCACTTTTTCAATATTTGAAGTTGAAACTCGCCCGCTCAGTAGCTCTCTAAAATAGATTCTGTCTTTTCTGATTCTCTTCTGATGTTTCTCTATGCAGTTGTCTAGTTTATTGGTTAGTTGACTCATCATGTTTGATATTGTATCTTCTTTATTCATCTTGACGCAGCGTTGACTTCTTTCCATATTGTCGTGAACATCTACTCTTAAATTTGAATTCAAGAGATGAAAGACGCAACTGGGGATGCCGGATTCTTTCTCTGATACTGAGAGAATGGTTCCATGTTTTTGATTTATAAATCCAGTCTGCGAGTCAAATACTATGATGTGCGACATCGGAATTGCAGATTCGATTAGTGTTTTAACTTGCTCAAGCATAGAAGTCATTACTCCGCCTCCCCGACTGAATAGATTGCTTTTCCAGAGTGAGTCATCAACTTAAATCTTGTCAAGTTTGTATACGACTCAATGTCGCCGTAATTTACATAAGATTTGCACCATCGTCCGATTAGGCACATCAGTTTAAATGTTCTAATTCTATAAACATCATTTTCTATATTTGTCAGAATATGATTTGATAATTCATTTGCAATCACTGCTATATTTTTTGTTCTAGAAAACTGAGCATTAAAGATGTCGCAGAGTTCTTTGATTCTGTTTATAGATTCTGGCTTGGAATCTCGCTTGTTGTAATCAAAATACACATGTCTGTACGAGCTAAAAGCTCTACTTTTTGCATATTTAAGAACATCTTCGTTGTCGATGCAGTTTTTCTTCTTTACAAGATATAGAGGTGAACTACATTCGCCAGTAAAAATATTTATCTCTACCGGCATAAGATCTTCTGATTCAATTGTAAAAAAAGCTTTTTCTGAAAACATATCACACAAATCTGTGTCGTATCTTGATTTGTCAGATGCTATGATATTTTCACTTACGCTCTTTATCTTCTTACTGATAACGTTTCTAATTGTCATGCCTGCATATGACCTAGATATGTATGAACTATCGTATAAATCTTCTGGAGAAAGTAAAATCATATCTGGAATTGCTGAGAATAGATTTTCTATATTATCCATAAAAGGCTCTGTTGCTTGACTAATAAAATCAAGTTGATCATATACTTTATCTGTATAAATAGACATAATAATCTCCTTGCTTGGAAATAGAATCGGAAAATTATTTGTCTTCCACGGAGTATCCAAGCTCTCTTGCCTTCTTGAGCGACAGCGATCCCCTATCTTCTCCTGGTCTCCTAGTTCTTTCGAGTCCATATCGATCGAAATTTACATATCTTCCCTCTAACTCGACCAACTGATAAACAACGCCCATCTCGTCCTGAAAATTATGATTAAAACCGTACAATGTAATTAGTTCTTTAATCGTTGACTGATATTCTTCAAAGAATTTTTTGACTTCATCTTTTTGACGATCAAGTTTAATAAGCTTAAGATGCAATTCTGTTAATCTACTCATTTCTTCTCCAATTTTTCTATTAGATCCATATCGTGATCGTGCAACTGGCGGGCTGGTCCATATTGACCGGTCTCGTGGTACCAATAAGAGCCTTGTTTCTTTCCGTTGTCGTCTATAAAGATACCAAATGCATATGTCGAACTTTCATCAAATATCTCAACCTCGATGCCGCAACGGCATCGATAGATACTGTCAACTTCAATTTGCATTTTACGCTTCTTCTTTTAATTGTCTCAAGTAAAGATTCGCAAGACTTACTGCCTGCTCTAATGTTAGAGCGTTTGTTGTGTTTCGTTCGAAGGACCATTCGAGATTTGTGCAAAGAAATTCGTCAGTTTCATTTTGAACAACGTATAAAAATTTATTAGGTTTTACTTTTCTGATCCAGATTCCATGTTTAGAATCAAGTAAAAACTCTGTAGCTGCTTTTACCATAAGCTTCGTATCCATATATCCTCCTTATTCTTTCGGATAAGAAAAGAATCGGATTGAACTATTTAATTAGTCTTCTTTTTTGGAAGAGTCATCTTCGGTTCTAACGATTCTCAATCCCAAATTATTTAGAATCGGATCGGACTTTTCTTTATTTAGTTTTTCTAAAGGTTTGATCTTGGGAGCACTTTTTTTTGAATCAAAAGATTTTGATAGATGATCTGGAATTATTGGCGAATATCCTTTTGCTTTTAGAATCTCTGCAGTTGCAGTTGTGTATAGTTTTTCGTATTTAACTTTCCATTCGTCATCGCTTTTTATCTGTCCATATAGATACGCGGCTCTTGCGACACAGCCGATTATGGTCAATAAACAAGTCACACTAAATGCGAGAGATAGTAATAGCATATCAAACCCTCTTATTTGATATTTATTTTATACTAAAATATATATTTATTAGTTATTTAAAATGTAAGATCCGTCTTTTTGCTTTTCGCCGTATTTTTCAAACATCTTGGTGCCGGCTTCAGAGATGTTTCCACGACTATCGGAAGAAAGCGGCCCATGCATGTCTATAAGTTTGTTTATGACTAGGCCTGAAAGTCCTTGCCCATGATAGGAAGGGTTTAGACGTATGTCTTTAAGGGAGGGACCAACCTTGCCTGCTTCATGTATCGATCTAGGATCTTTGTCAAATACAATTGCTCTTCCTATCTCTTTACCGTCATGAGACACTGAGTAATGATGCTCCGTTGGAGATGTTGAAGAGCCTGGAAAGTGGTTGATTAGATGTAGAGATATGTTGTTGTTATCTTCCGCTTTTTTAAGCTTCTTTCTCCATTGCTTAAGCTTCTTCTTGTCAACATCGTGTCTTCCCCTGTTTAATTTTGGATCGACACCTCTTGTATTTGAAGAAGTATACCCTTTACTGTTGTCTTTTCTATCGAGAGAAACGACTTGGCCAGTTTTTTTCTCTTCGCGCTTTACTTTATCTATGATTTCTTTACGAGTGCCATGGCCCGACTTCTTCTTTGGAGAAGTTCCATTGCGACCTTCTTGGCGTCTAATTGCGTCATCGGCTATTTTATGATTGTGAAGATAGTGCCCTGGTTTCTTCTTTGCTCTGGCTAATTTGTTCAAACAACTACGACATCTTCCAGACGGATTTGAAGAATTGGCAGATTTTCCACCACAACGTGGACAAGATTTAGATAAGATCTCTAAAGCCAGTGTGTCAAATTTAGAAGAGTTATCCATCGTTTTCGAATCCATAAGTATTCAAAGTTACACTAATATTACATTATACCATGTGCAGTGTAGTAACACAGTTAAGTTAGAGAGGTTTTTATGATTATATCTACTGCCATTACAAAAAAAACAACGAAAACATAATAAGATATGCCACTCATGAGAGGAGATGCATGGATGGGAGAGGCGGTATAGACAGCAACCGTAGCAGTGTCATGTGATTAGTGCTCATTGTAAGAATACTGAGAAGCATAAGATTTTAAGTACTCATCACAT
>Ga0214917_10006125_pt1 | contig 12613 bp, 19 predicted proteins | sample LL_1208_BB_MetaG_FD_177983 | JGI IMG/M metagenome (GOLD analysis project Ga0214917, IMG submission 177983) | Freshwater microbial communities from Lake Lanier, Atlanta, Georgia, United States - LL_1208_BB | ecosystem: Environmental > Aquatic > Freshwater > Lake | place: USA: Georgia | collected... | reverse complement strand
AGCCAAGACAATCTTGCGAGCGCTCTCTTCATCTACCTCAACATAAGTTATTTTGATTTTTTTCCAGCCAAGTTTCTTCGCTGCTTTGTAGGTGTGGTTACCAGCCAAAATGAAATTCGTTCCGTACTGAACAACAATTGGACGATATTGCCCATGGGCTTTGAGTGACTGAGCAATCGCCTCAACATCACCTCTGCGTGGATTCGTTGGGTAACTCTCGAGCGTGTTAAGCGCAACTGAAGCAACTTGTCCAACTTTTATGTTCGCTTTCACTTTATGTATATCCATGCTTCGAAGTTAAAGAACTTCCAAAACATTGTGCCAACTGTAAACCCTGCGTTCTCTGCCAATATCTGATTTCGCATTGAGGTGTTTACCTTCATGATTGGTCGGAGGTCGCGCTCTTTGTTTAATATCTCTTCAGCGCTAAAGGCTTTGCGCTTGAAATCATAGTGAGCGCCATGGATTACTTGCTCGAGTTCACCTGATTCTTCTCGGACTTTCTCAGCCCATATAAATGCCCCGCCCTCAATTAAAGATTCATAGACAATACTTAGGATGTTTGGTCTGTCCTCGTATGGAAGAAATTGAAGTGTGAAGTTTGAAAGAATTAAACTGGATTTACCAAGGGCGGTAAAGGCTCTGAGGTCTTTGCGAACATAGAGAGTTTCATCATGGGACTCAGGCAAAAGATTATCGGCTATATCAATTCCAACTTTCTTACCACAATGAGGGAGTCTTTCTAAAAGTTTGCCAGTAGAACATCCAAGGTCAATCACCTGAGTATCTTCGGTCATAAAATATGTACTCAAGTCACAGATTGCTTCAGTTAGCGTGTGGTAGTTTGGAATTGACTGAGCAATATGCTCATCAAAGTTTCCTATGGTGTCAAACGAAAATGGCTCAGTAGAACTCATGAAGCCTTCTACCAATTGCTTCCACGACTGGAATCGTAATTGTTCTTCCGCACCGTTCATATCTTTCGGCATCTGAAACTCTTCGTCCATCATCGTAAAACTCCGTCCATCCATCAGGTAATCCTTGAAGTCTTTCACATTCAAGTGGTGTTAATTTTCTGATTGCAACTGAATTTTCATCTCCAACTACAACGCCGTGCCTATCTTGAGAAGTAACTGTGTACATTGGTTCGTTATCTTCTTTAATCATCCTTCCGTTTGGCGATTTATTGACTCTTGCTACATCAAGAATCGCTTTTACAAAAGGAACATTATGTCCTCCAGTTCCCATGTTTGCCGTTAAAGTAGGAACTCCTTCACTTTTATATTGTCGGAAATATCCTCTTCTCCATTGAGCAACTTCTAACTCGGGAAAATCTTCCATTACATAAGGTCGAGATGCTCCCCCTTTGTAATAGTGGGCATCGAGCGTTGGAGAAATGTTGGAGAGAAGCCCCTCCCTTCTTCCTTGTTCTTTTTCGTTCGACTCATCATTCTCTGAACTTGAGATTCCGATAGGAAATACTTTTGGTCGGGGTTTTCCTCTAAGATTTCCGATAAGGAAAATCCTTTCTCGGTGTTGCGGGACTCCGAAATTTTGGCTGTCAAGCAATTCCCATTGACAGTCATACCCCAAGCCATCCAAGACTTCGAGGATGATTTCGAAAGTTCTTCCTTCGTCGTGGTTGAGGAGTCCTTTGACATTCTCAAAGAGAAGATACGGTATTGACTTTTCGCTTGCGAGTCTAAACATCTCAAAAGCGAGTGTCCCTCGGGTGTCATCCAAGGAAAATCCTGTTCGCTTTCCTGCAATTGAAAAAGTCGCGCAAGGGAATCCTCCAACGAGGAGGTCGGCATCAGGAATGTCTCCAGCGGAAACATCTCTAATATCTCGTCCGTCGGGTTGTTCTCCGAAATTTCGTGCATAAATACTCCTAGGTCTCTCTAACCATTCGTTAGCCCACACACACTCATGACCAGTTCTTTCAAGTCCAAGTCTGAACGCACCAACTCCTGCAAATAACTCTATGAACTTCATTAGACAACAGGTTTCGCTGGACGCCCTCGTCTACGAACTAATTTACCTTGAGCATCGTACTCAGGTGTACGAGAAATATCATTGCGAATGATTTTGTAAATCAACTGCTCAGATACTCCCATTGCTTCAGCAATCTCACGGTAGGTAATGCGCTGTTTGCGAAGTCGAAGAATCAACTGTTTACGACGCTTGCCTAAATCTTGAATTTGTACTTGATGGGTACGGATAGCATCGGTAAGTAACTTAACCTCACCAAGTCCTTTGCCGTCTAACTCTGTCGCTTCCATTACTGTACTCATATAACTTCTCCCTCTTCGAACAAGCGTTCGACTGCATCATCAAACTTGACCTTCTTCTGAATGTGGTTTGCCGTTGCGACAAATTCCAATTCAATTTTCATAACTGATTTCTTATACGCAATTAGCATTGCAATATAAAAAGGCAGTATGAAAAAACTAGCAACTGCTATTCCTACAACTGTCCATATTAAATTCCAGTTCAAAATGTCCTCTCCTTTTTTACTCCTCGTATGTAAATAACTAATGAATTTTTATCGTTCTTCGGTGGCAGAAAAATTAAAGATTTAACAAACTGCGAAGAATCATCGGGAAGAACTCCCGCGTCTACGAGTCCATCAATCGCCGCTTTTGCTGAGGGATTACACGCCCCTACATCTTGTAAGCGACCACCTTTCTGATGTGGTTCCACCGTAACGGTAATCCACGCCATAGGGGGAATCTTCTCATATTTAGCCAAGAGTTGAAAACCCGCTCGCCATTCCTTTGTGAGTTTTGCTCGCTCCCATCGGTTGCCAGCCCGTTCAGCATTAGTCGTCCAAGGACGCTGGTTGAACTCAAGACGATAAATCGTCTGCTCGGCTTCATCAATCTGACAGAAACATTCCATGGCTCAAGCATGAGGGTTACTCCTAATCATGTCCAGTTGTGTTTTCTGCCCGTAGTTGTCGATATTCCACCAAACACCAGTTTCGTCTTGAAATGGAATCTCTTCAGCCGATTCAATTTTTTGAATTAGGTATCCGAGTTCACGGGCTTTGGCTCTGTTTGACTCGACCCATCCATGACAACCGCTAGTTCCAGTACCACAAAGAACAATTAAATTCGCTGATTCATGAAGCATCTCATTCTTTGAACCACCCATCATTCGAGGTCGTCGATGATGAACTGACATTGGAAAACTTAAGAAATCTCGATTACATCTTTCACACTTATAGAAAGCACGGGCTAAGACAACCCATCTAGTTTCTTCAGATACTCGGTTAGGTTTAGGCTTTGCCATTGGAGTCTTTCATCTGCGATGGCGTCCAAGCAAGCAGGGCATACCTCTGTCGCCGTTTGAATCGCCATCTGCTGTACCAACCTACAAATCGCAACATCCTCATGAGTTAGGTGCCACCGTCCCATTATCATTTTCCAGCGGAGCATCTTGACCTCTGTTCAATTTATCTAATAATTCTTTTTTAATTTTTGCTACAACTTCAGGAGAGGCTTTTTCTTTTTCTTTTTTTTCCCACTCTAAAGACATTTGGCGTCCGCGCTCGCGTTCTCTCGAGTCGGCTAGTCTACGACGCCACTCCCGATTTATGTGCGATGGAGTAATGGCTGTGTCAAGGTTTGAGTAATGCCAAGAAACAATTTTCTTTGCTTCATCCAAAGGCACATCTGTATCCAAAGACTCAGCCCATGCTCGAACCTTTAACTCATCGACCTGAATTCGCAAGTCATAGATTCCAATAAATCCTAAAAGGATTGCAAGGTCAGAGAGATTCATTGCGGAACTTTTCTGCCAAGTCGATTGCTCTAATTGCTGATTGTTCATGTTTTGTTTTAACTCCTACTCCTCTGAGAACTAAATCCATCTGACGCATTGAAGGGACTGTCCCTATGTAATCCAAAGCCTGTTCAATCTGCTCGGCTGTGTAGTTTCTTTTCTCTGCCGCTTGGCAGATTGCCAGTAGTGAGTGCCACGCACTTTTGCCTAAAGGTTTAACTCTTTGCTTCTCCCACCATTTTCTAGCAACTGCTTCAGAGACCGCGATAACTGCGATAGCAGTTTCGTCGCTCTTTGTTGTAGATAGGACGGATGTATAGGACGGATGGTACGGAGTGGAGTTGGGGAGTGAGACCTCTAAAGTTGGGGAGTTGGGGGTATCTGAGTTGGGGAGTTCTATATCCCCTAAACTTTGTTCCTCCCCAACAGAGTTGGGTAGTTTCTTCCATAACAACTGATAGACAGTTGCGTTACCACGGGAGTTTCCCTTAGTAATAATCTTCAAGTGTCCGTCGGCAATCATCTCGTTGATAACTTTTCGGACATACTCAACAGAGCATCGACCTTTGGTTGAGAGATTAGTTTGAGATGCAAAGAAGCGACCATCATCATGAGAAATATCTGCGAGCGCTAGGTGGATAAGTAGACGGGTTCCGTCGTAGGGCGAATCAGCCCAAACTTTTGTTATCCACCTAATGCTCACAAATTACCTCCACAATGCGGACAACATTTTTTGCGTCCTTGTCTTTCAATAACCCGACCCTCAATACAACTAACATCGACATAAATCTTGCAACCATCTCGAGCCTCTTTAAGTCGAGCGATGCGTCCAGTTTTATGAAGAACAGACAATACACCCGAAGCGGTTCCATGGTGAAGTCCAGTTATCTCGGAAAGTTCTTTCCAAGTTAAACCCGTCATCTCTCGTTGAGATAAAAGGTTCAAGGCTTGCGCTTGACGCAGGGCAGTCTTACCTGACCTATCTGCATGAAGCGCTCGCTCCTTAGAAGTCTCGGTTCCGCTATGCCCTGAAGTTCCGTTATACGGTAACTCGGGCTGGTTCAATAGTGCTGACATCTTCGATTACCTCTTCCAACTTAGGTGGGTTCAATTTAGATTGTTGCTCTTTGAACTTGGCACGGAATTGGTCAAGAAGTCCAACGGGGTAGGCGTCCTTGTTCGCGGTTATGTACTGACCGACCTCGGATAAAGATTCAATCGTGGTCGATTGGTTAATTTTTGCTATGACTGCTTCGGATGCTAAAACATCTTCAGAACTTGAGCGTTCATAAGAATGTGCATCAGGGTCTACTTCATCGGTTGGTAGTGATAACGATTGAAGCAAGGCAGTACGGAAAGCAACTGACATGGCTTTGGCTGTTGCCTTGTCGCCTGAGTCCATTGCTTCTCCAACTACCGTTGCTTTAATTGCATCACCGTTTACTCCGATGAATGTATAAGTGACTTTAACTCTGACATGACCCATTGCTGTTCGGTTGCGTCCAATCTCAACTGTTTGATAGTCGTACTCTTCGACTGAAGGCACCACGACTACACCGAACTTTTGAAGTGCTGGAGATACCGCATTAACAACAGAATCAATTCCTCGGAAATTAAATCCTTGGGCTGTGTTCTTGTCTTTCTTTGCGATTGCTCCAACCGCTTTCATAACTTCACTCAATGCTTGAGCGATAGGTAATTTGTTTTCCATGTTCCCTCTCTCTACTCTGCTATTAAGAACGAGACTGAAACTTCAGCGGGTAAAACTTTGACTGAAGGAACAATTTCGCCTTGGGTTGATATTACTTTATCTTCTGACTGATTCAAAGCACCTAGGGCTTTTTTATCAACTTCTTTTTTAACTCGGACTAATTCAGGGGCATTGGTCTCAGCCCATTCAAGGAACTTGGATTCGTCCTCAATATCGAACTTAACTCGACCTGAGATAGTTTTAATGGTGCCGTGGGGCAGGACTATGCTTTTACGGTCTTTAGAGCGCTCCTGAAGGGCGTATGGGCGTAGGTTCGCCTCAAACCATTCAGCATCTCTTTCAAGGTCTGTATTGACCTTCTCTAGCCATTCTGTGACCCTTTGTAATTCTCGGTCAAAGATTGCTTTGTTATCTAATTGCTTGCGTCGAATGGATGCAAGTTTTCTCATTGCCCAATCTGCTTTTGAATCGTCATCTACGACAAATGGCTCACGGGCTGGTTCCTCGATGATTTCAAAATCATCTACTGGTGTTACTGATAATGCGTTGTCCATGTGGACTCCTCTCGTTATAGGAGAGGGTACTAAACGGGGGTTTAGTTTGTCAAGCCCTACAACCCAATAACTTGTCCAACATACATTGAGGCACCGACAACCGTACAGATAAAGAGCGCTCCAACGGTACGGATAACCCATTCGGAGCGACTCTCCATCTTTTCAAGACGGTCTGTGATGTGGTTCATGGCTTGCGTGAATCTCTCGGAGTCCGAGTCGTAGACATCTTTGCGAAGATAAGTTTGGCTTACATTTAGATTCATCTGCTTGACTTCCATGGTTAGGTCATCAAGCCTACGCATAATCTCTCCTAAACTTGGCTTTACTTCTTCGCTCATTTTTTATGCCTCGTACTTCGGGCGGACAACTGCCATGATTAGTTTGTAATTTCTTTTCTTTAAGAAAGCGCCATCTCCGTTTGATTGACTGCCCTTTCCATCACCGCTTGTATTGCCTTCGTAAACTTGTAGATACTTTAAGGTTGTGTTGTTCCATTTTACAATACCAACATGGTCTGCCTGAGCATCATCGTCAAACTGGAAAAATGCAATATCTCCAGCCTTTGCTTGTCCAACTGGAACTAACTGCCCTTTACCTGCAAACCATTTCAAACCAGCATCGCATGAAGCAAAACCTTTTTTAGATTCAGCCGCAATTAGTTCAGACAGACCAGCCTCCTTGAAGCACCATGAAACATACATGGCGCACCAAGGCTGGTTATTCAGTCCATACCATTTACCAAATTTAGTATCGTTGTTGCCAGTTTCTTTGTAACCAGCATCAACTTCGGCTTTAGCCGCTAGTAGGACTTTTTGAACTGACATCTATTTTTTCTTTGCTGTTTTTTTGGCTGTAATCTTTTTGACAACTGCCTCGGTTACTCCGTCAGCAATTTTGCCAAACGCAGGGTCTTTTGGATTAGCCGCTCTGATTGCGACTGGAAGGACGGCTGAAACTCCAGCCGCTAAAATTGCTTTAAGTGAATCGCCATCAAGGGCAAGGATGTCTCCGCCTGTAATCATGAAGGCTGTTGTTACTGCCGCTAGGAATGACCGTCCATACGAAGCGAGCATTGCTTTTGTCTTACTGTCCATTGTTTCTCCTAAATGTAGGTGGGTAAATAATAACCTATCGTTTCTTAACCTAAGTTGCTATATCTCCAAGGCATAAAATATCAGCCCCATTTGTAAGGACAAAAACTGTATCCCCTACTTGTGGCGCATAACTATCTAGATATTTTACTTTTGGTAAAGTATTTATATCTCCTGCTATTTGAATATCGACAGTTTTTGGAGAGTTGTTACGGGCAACTACATAAGCCTGACGAAGCCTAAGAGTTGGGAAAGTATCCGTGCCTTTGATTTGACCGACTAGATAACTTAAGTCCATCAGAATCTCCTGCTTCTACCGATTGCGTTCATTGTGCCACTTGCCGCTAGGGGAACTGAGATGGCATCCAACATTAGGATTTTATCTACTCCAACTGGCGAGCGCGTGACCTTGACTAAATCATAGACATCATGGGCAGGGTTTACTAACTGGTCCCATGTAATTTTTTCTGATGCGCCAATTACCTTCTTCAACTCAGCCGCCGCCGCTTCTTTAGCCTCGCCAACTGTCAAGATTGTTGGGGATGACTTAAAGAGGGGAACTTCTCCATAGGTCTTTCGATAGGTAGGTGAACTTGGGTTGTCGTCCCAAGCCTCGCCAATAACTCCAATACTTAGATTAGTTCCCTCGCCTGTGTAGATGACTCCGTTGTAGGACTCATCAATTGAAAGGGAGCGAGCAATTTGAATAAGGACTGAATCGGTTCCATCTGCGTAGGTAGCAATTGCGGTTCCCTTATCAGGGTCAGGAATTGGTCTCATGCGAGCAATGCCATTTTCATCAAAGTACAAGTCCATAGATGCTGATTCGGCAATTTTGAGAGCCTCGCGCCAAGGGTCACTTGACTGGTCAAGGGTTGGATATAACAAAGTTGTTACTTGATTTGTAGCAGGAAAAATAGTTTTAACTTTTGGGTAACGGTATTTAAGGATGTTTTCAATGGCTGTTTCTTTTGCTGTGCCAGCATCAATATAGAACTCATGGTTAGTGAACTTAGCCCTAGCCAATATGAGGCTTCGGTCTGAACCTTTGATTGTGATTTTAACGCCTTGAGCGGACTCACTTATATCAACGCTCGTAATAATAAATACGCCAAGAGGGACTAATTCCTTGGTGCCATCAGCAAAAGCAACACCTCTGTAAATCTTTACTTCACGGTTATAGGGAAGAAGAACTGAAGAAATGTTATTTGTAGGAACTAAAGTTCCATCAGTATCTACAAACTCTAAAGTACATTCACGACGAATTGACCGACGGTTATCAATGGTTACCTCACCACTTATCGGAGAGGCTGTACTCAAGATGGTTCCGTTAGCCATATCGTAAATCTCAACCTTGACTATTGCTGAATGAGATTTTCGAACTGCTTCTTTGAAGTCAGCCGAGACTGGATACATTACGGCGCTCCGACCTCGTAGTAAGTTACTTTAACTCGGCGAACTAAAGAGTTAATGTTTCCTGATTCTGTCCAGTTTCTTTCTACAAAGCGAACATACTTTTGACGACCTAGTGGGTCATGAACATGAAGTGTTCCTTGATAAGTTAAGACTGGATATAACTCATCCCATTCAGTTTCTCCAGTAGTTACAAATTCATAATTACCGTCAATGCCATAAATAGATTGAGACACAACTACTGTCTTAGATGCGCCTAGAGGTTTGAATACTCCATAAGATTCAACAATGTTTGAGTTTAATGGTTGAATAACATCAATACCAACAACTTTGATTGTTGGACTTTCAGGGGCGGTAAATGACCAAGTTGCAGGATTTGTAATTTGAATTGGTACGGTAGTCGTATACCCCGATGAAATAGTTGCCATTAGATGTCAGCCCTCGCTTTCGCACGATATGTAACTGTTTTATCAAGAGGAACTTCATAATCATTAAGTTCAGCAATCTGTGTTGTAGTAGCAGTTACTGGACTATTTCTAATTGCTGTATAGGTAATAGTGTCCTCGGAACGCTCAATGTCAAATACAAAATTAGAAAATCCGCCTCGGGTAAATATGGGTTCATCTCCTGAGTGGAAGGCAATCTTGTCTACATAATGAACTCCGCCTGAAGTTGCACTTACTACTTTAACAAATACTTGAGCGTGTGTTGCAGTAGGTGGAGCCAAGACCGTTGCACTTGCTGTAATAAAGGCTGAACTTGTTGCGCTAACTGCCGTTCCATAAGTTGTACTGATTGTTGTACCAGTTGTCGTTAAGTACCGAATACCAACTTGGCATGAACGAGTAGTGCTACCTGCTCTGAAATCAGCAATGGCTGAGAACTCTTGGTTTGCAGTAACAGCAAATTTTGTAGCAGTTGTTGTACAAGCAACCGCATCAGCACTCGCAGTAGCAGTTATTGCTAAAGAATAGGTTCCTACTGAAGCCTGAGTTGCTGAGCGAGCAACACTACAATTTGATTCTGCTACCCAACCATCAGTATTAGTTTCAATAGATGCTTGGTTCGCGCTTAAAACATTTGTTCTACCAAATACAGTCAGAGTCACAGCCCCTTCAGTTGTATCATAAAACGCAGTAATCAATGGGGTTGCTGGAGCATCAACATCAATAATGAATTGGCTATAAGCCCATTCGCTAAAATAATTTGAACCATTAACTAATTGAGCAACTCGAACATAAGCACGATAAGTCGTGCCATCTGCTAAGTCTGCCTCAAGAGTTTGACCATTATTGCTTGATGTAACAATACCAGTTGTAACCGTCGGTGTTGATGTATTGGCATTAAAACTTGCACCGCCATAAGTTGTTGAGTCGAACACTTTAATTTCATAAGCATTTTGTGGGTCACCATCTGCATCAGCATAAGTCCAAGTTACTGATGGGAATGTTGTATCCGTAATTGTTCCAGTAGGGGCGCCTACGGTAACTGTTGGTTGAGTAGTTGTAATTACATCTACATAAAGTTCATAGAGACCAGCACGGTCACCGCTTGTTATTGCATTATCAGCAAACTTAACTACAAGGTTGTCAATTAAAGTTTGAGTCCAAGCCTCACCATTTGGGGCTGTTGTAAGTTTTAGAGCAGTATCAAGGGTAGTCAAAGTCAGAGTGTTTGCCTTTGAAAAAGGAACTGAGTAACTCACCGTACGACCATTGCGGTCTGTAATAACTCCAAGGCTTAACTCGATAGAACCCGCTGTTCCAATAGTTGCTTTTGCACGAAGATTTACATAGGCAACTTTCTCGGTAGCCGCTAAAGTTTGTGTACCAAACTCCGCTTCATAAGATGTTGGAACTGTTGTGCTAGTACGAGTTATGTAAGTTGAATTGCTGTCATCGGCAAGTGCCGCATGAACTGAAGCAGACCCACCTGAAATAGTAAAAGCCGAGGCGTTATTCCAGTTTGCATTAGGGCGAAGTACATAAGTAGCCATTATTTGTTAGCCAATTCTTTTGCCAAGATAGCGAATGTTTCTTGGATTCTACGGGTAATGATGTCAGCCTTTTCGCCTTGGTCTGCCGCTCCCGTTGTATCAACATTGACTACAAACGCACCTTGCTCAATAACTACATTGTTTCCACCAGCGCTTCTAATGCTTGCTTCGGTACCTGTAATTTGAGCAATACCAGCCTGAGCGCTTGCAATCTTTTGACCAAACGCCGCCTCTGAACCAAACTTACCAATTGCCGCTCCTGTAAATGCAATCGACTTTTGAATCTCGTTAATCTGTGCAATTGCATCGGCACCGCCACCAAGAATTGACGCCGCAAGTTGGGCGCCCTTGATTGGTCCTGACTCAACTAAATCTTTAATTGCAGTTGCATCTAAACCAAGTGCTTGTAGTTGAGTTATCTGACTAGCAAACTGTTGGCTCTTGTCCAAACGAGTCCGCATATTTTCAATAAGAGACTTAGCCTTTGGAATAAAACCATCAGGAAGTTCTACGCCCTTGAGTCCAGCAAAATTCATAATTGTGTCTTTTAATGAATCTGCAAAATCTTTAGCCGCTTGTTGTAAGTCTGATAGAACATCACTCATTGATTGAATACCAGCGGTCATTGCTTCACGAATCTTTTTCATCAAATCTGCTTGGTCTTGAATACTGCCTAGAGCATCTTCATTTCCAGTAGTTCCTGCACCTGCCGCTTTGTCGCGTTCTTTTTTAAGAATATCTCCAAAGCCAAGACCTTCTTTAAGACTATCTTGAATTTTTCCAATAAAGTCGCCAATGCCATCTGCAACATTACTGGCAAAATCTGTTGTCTCAGCAAACGCCAACATTTGAGTTGATAGGTTAATTAAATAATCACCAGCCGCGTCAGCCTTATCAGCAACGCTATCAATAAATTTTCCAACTGTTCCTGCAAAATCAAACTTAACTGCCTTACCAAGCACATCAATCATTGTTCCTAAAGCGACTGATGCTGTTTTTGCGCCACCAACTAAACCTTCAATAAGTTTTGCGCCGTTGTCTTTACTTCCAAACTCTTCAACTTTAACTGCAAACTTAGTAAGGGTTTTCTCTGTTGTTCTTAAACCTTTTTCAACTGCATCTCCAACGGTAGATATGCCATTAACTGTTTTTACTACTCCGTTAAGAATTCCGTCAAATGCTGTTTTACCAAATCCTACAAGTGTAGATGCAAAACCTGTTACCAAGGCTTTACCAGCCTCAAGACCACTACGAATACCATTTGCAATTTGAGCGCCAACTAAAGGAATTTTTTCAAATAACGCCGCAACTCCTCTAATCCACCCAGTCAATTTGTCAAAAACAAAACCAAGAAATTTACCTACTCCTTGGGCTATATCTTCTAAAATACCAAAAATACCCTCGCCAACTTGAGAAATAGCATTTAAGATTGCTAAAAATATACTCTTAACTCCACCATATAATTTGTTAAAAACTCCAACTAAGTCAGCAACAGCACCAACAATAAACGCAAAGACTCTAACTATTCCTTCAACAACCAAAGAAATTACTTTTATGATTGCGTTGAATACAGTTTTAACTACATCGTAAAGAGTTCCTTGGGCTTCCATAAATGTGATAAAAGCATCAACTACAAATTTAATTGCTTTTAATACAAATTGGTACCAAGTAAGAACGATGTCAATTACAAACTCAAACACCATAGCAACTGCTTCTGCAAAAGAACCAATAACTCGAATAATAGAAGCAAAGGCTTTTATTACATAACCAATAGCCTTGACAATGTATGCAAAGACGCTAATTACAACTTTGATAATAAAGTTAAAGACTGTCTTAAATACATCTCCAACGGTTTTATTTGTTTTAATTAAATAACCAAGAGCAACTAATAAAGCAACAATTACTCCAATAAAGAGTGGAATAGGATTCAAGGCTATGGTTGCATTTAATATAGCAACTGCGCTTCTTAGAGCATTTATCACTATTGTGGTTCCCGCTGTGATAGTTCCCCAAATTGCTGTTGCCGCAGTTGTAAGTATTATGGCTGTTCTGTATGCGCCAT
>Ga0214917_10006124_pt1 | contig 12613 bp, 18 predicted proteins | sample LL_1208_BB_MetaG_FD_177983 | JGI IMG/M metagenome (GOLD analysis project Ga0214917, IMG submission 177983) | Freshwater microbial communities from Lake Lanier, Atlanta, Georgia, United States - LL_1208_BB | ecosystem: Environmental > Aquatic > Freshwater > Lake | place: USA: Georgia | collected... | reverse complement strand
CAAAAGTATGATCTCCATCATCAATAATAATATCGAACATCACATCTTTCAATTGATCATTATTCCACATTTCAGATAATACTGATGGATTTCTTTGATCACAATAAAAAGAACTAATTCTATCCTCGTTTATGAATGTTTCTGTTCTAATATCACCAGCATAAATATTACCATTAGGAAAATATTCTTTCCATGCCCATAAAGAATATCCATGAAAAATACCAACCTCAAAAAGATTGATTGATTCATTTTGAAGATTTTTAAATAAGAAATCATAGATGGTAGTATAATTATGCCAACCCTTTAGTAAACTTTTATCTGATTTATGTTTTTCCATAAGTTCACACAATTGAGTTGGTTGATTATATTGTTGAGTATTTAAAAAATTAGCAATATCTGTAGCTGTTATCATATAAACTCCTTAAGTGTATCACTATTTCTTTGAATGTTTACGCCTATAGCCCGTGGATATGGATTCGCAGTATTAAAATCATTAATTAATATTCTTTTGCAATTTAATAAATTCATTATTAATTGACAATTATTAAAACCCAAATCATTTAACATTTTTCTAGTATATTCTTCAGCAGATTGTGGTCTTGCTGTGACAAAAATTATTTGATTACCATCAGCAAGTAATTGCTGTAATTTTGTAACATTTTCTGGTAATGGTATAGCGGGTTGATGGTAATGATGTTTGGGTTGTGCTTGAATTAGGGTGCCATCTATATCACAAAAAATAACCGCCTTATCATTGTAAGTGAACCAATCTTCTGCTGTGCCAACATCAGTATAATCTGTAACAATATTCTCAAGAAAAGTACGATTATTGCTTAAACAATATTGTATTATGTCTGACACATAAATTTCTTTATTATTTTTATTAATTCTGTCAAAAGCATCAATAAACATTCTTGAGTTTTCAAATTTATATCCGCCAGCGCAAAACTTATCTGAAACAATACTTTTTTCAATTATGTTCTGTATGATACCTTGATCGTTTGATATGATATAGCTTTTAGATCCAGGATTTTTAATTATTTTATTACTAGATAATTTTGAAATACAAACATAATTACCTTCAAAATAAGAATGATTAAAAAAGCTATCACAATCCTTAATAAAAATTTCAGAATCTAAAGATAAATTAGCTTTATCTATAATTTGTTTGACAGTATCTGCTGGGCCTGTTGTTTCTTGCTCAAAAACCATGATATTAATATCTTGTTTAAAATGATATTTGAGTAGACTTGATATATCATATTTTTCATTATGAGTTTGTAATATTCCTATGGTTATATTATATTTACCAAGGAATGGATTAACTGCTCTTTTAAGCATCATTTGTCCAGAATAATCCACTAAAGTATATTTTGGTCTCATATTAGGAAATCTAGAAGATAAACCAGCGGCGGGGATAATTATTTCCATAATTTTTTAATTTCACTAAGAAGAAAATTGTATTCTGATGAATCTTTTTTTGCGTGTTGAAATACTCGTAATAACATTAATATAAGTAAATAATCGTTATTGGCAATTTTAAAACGTCTTAGCAGTCTGTCTTGTAGCATATTCGCATATGTCATTAGATGATGATCTTGATTATCTCTGATAAACCAACCACAATGTAAGTCTTGTCTCATCTTGGCAATATCAAAGACCCAAGAATCATATTCTGTAGTTAGAGCATCTATTAAATAAAATTGATTATTTTTTGCATAAATTAGATTTTCTAAAGTCATATCTCCATGATATATGGATTGAGGTAAAATATTTGGTAATTTGAATAATAATTGATCTTTAGTAAATGGTAAATCTTCAAAATTTATCAAAGATAATTTATAACGATAAATATCAGAATAGTTTTTATTAGTATATTGATATGACATCTTATCAATAGTTGAAAGTAAAAAATTTAGCAAGTATTCTATGCCATGTACTTTTAAATAGGTCTTAATGTCTAATCCATCTATATATTCCATATCAAGAATATTATTGTCTTTATAATAGATAGTTGGTACTTTGAATCCACAAGCAGATAAACTCTTGAGTCTCTCGTAATTCCTATCTATATTATTGATTTTACGAATTAATTTATGTTGTCTATCATTCTCCATTAATAGTACAGTACTTCCGGAGAATCCTTTCAGTGTTTTAATAATTTTATAATTAGCAAACATCGTCTTTAATTTTTAATTCTATTAAATAGTGCCAGCCTAAATATTTTTTTAGTATATGAAATATTATATTAGGCATAAATTTAAATAATAGTGTTTTATTATATTTACCACGAATGTAATCAGATATTTTGTATATAAAGATATGATCTTTCGAAATAGATATAATTTTATATTTATTAAAAAGTTGTTTAATTTGGCTTTTTGTGTAAGTGAAAGCAACAGGACAATTAATCTGTGCTTCTGCAAAGTATTGAATTGTTTTATTAAAATTAAAATAAAATTTATATCCATGAATAATATAAAATGATATAGATTTCCAACATATTTTACTATATAACATAATTTTAATTAATGTATTAGTATCACAATAATATTTAATTTGATCTATAATTTTTTGAGGATCAGAAGCGTGATGAATCACACCAAAGGAATATATTAAATCATATTTTTCTATTGGAATATAATTTGTTAGTTCTTCTAAATTACAAATATAAAAATTAGCATTTAAATTATATTCTTTGAATCTTTGTTTTGTTATTTCCATAGATTTTTCTGAAATATCACATACTGTTATTAATGCTCCTGCTTTAGCAAATCTTATTGAATCTGTTCCTATCCCACAACCTAATTCCAATACTTTTTTATTTTTCCAATTATTGAAATCTGCAAATCTTAAAATATGTGGTTCAACATAATATCTTTTTGCATCAACTTCTTCAAAATATTCCTTGGAGCCAATTTCTTTTTGAGAATGTCTAATATTACATGGCCTATTATTCCAAAAATCTTTAATTTTATTTGTTAAATCATTCATAATTTGTAGCTAATGTCTTAAAGTATGGTAAATGTTTTATTTTTAATTTCAATATAAGTTTTTATATTGGTGTAATACCTGTATGGAATTTTTTGTTAGTCTTTCATTCAAATTCGGATACCAAGCTTCACAAAATCCAGAATATTGTCCAATAGTACCATTATATTTTAAGCATAAATAACTTAATATCCTATCAGAAGCCCATTCTTGTTTTGGAGACAACTCACAGTATTCGTAAACATCATTTTGTACTGTTACAGGATTTTCAAATATATATTTGAAAAAATCGGTATCTAATACAGATCCACCACATCCACCGTAATGAAATTTATCTGTTTTTTTATTTAATATATATTGAATATTTTTATTTAAAAATTCATTATAATTGCAACCATTTATTTCATATTTCAAATCTAATTCATTTATTTTATTTTTAATATATACATCATCTTCTAAAATAATAAAATATTTAGTTTTTATCAAATGTATTTTATTTATCAATCTTTTGATGAATAAAAATGCGGAATTTTTATCATTAAAAATTAAATTATCTTTTGTATTTATTTTTTGTTCGTAGAAATATTCACAATTATATTTTTCTGCGATTTTTGAATAATCATTACCACCATCACAAATTAATACTATAGTTTCAATTGGATAAAAAAACCTATAATTATTCAAAACAAAATCTACACATTTATCTCTTTTATAACACTGATAATATGCTGATATCATCTCTCCCATAACCAATTATCTCCCATACCATTATGATGATTGATGTGAGTTCCATTATATCCTTCTGAAGATAATGGATATTTTGCTCTATATTGATGTACAATTGGATGTTGAGTATTCATCCAATCATAATTTCTATAACATTCTACAATTTCCGGATTAAATGACTCCTCAATTCCAATAGTCGCAAATAATACAGGATATAATATATCATAATTAGACAATCTCTTTTCAGAAAGAGCTAAATCATTCAATAAATTTTTATTATTGAGAAGATTTGTGTAGGCTACTTTAAAAGATTCAGAATGAAAAATAGCTGGAGTAGCACCCCATGTATCAATTGGAATTCCGCCGTTTTGTTTCAAAACATTTTGTAAATCCTGAGATAAACCATTATTTATCCTAGTTCCCAATAGCTTTGTATGATATGGATTAGTTAATTTTCCTCTAACAATAATATCAGGTTCCATAACTAATAAATAATCTCTTTGACCATATTCTATTGCTCTATTAGTTCTATCTAAAAAAGTTAATATGCTTTGTTTTATTTTTTCTTGCATAACATCAGATTTATAGTCATCTGATATTTTTGGAATAAAACCTCTGGAATCATATTCCAAATTACATTTAATATTATTATATTGCTTTTCTAAAAAAGAATAATCACTTCCTCCATCAGAAACTAAATATATATAACAATCCGGATAAACAGATTTTAAAGTTGATATCGAATAACTAACAGCTTTAACTTCTGTATAGCAAGTATAGAAGACACTAAAATTCATATTAAAATCCAGTTACTATTACAACGATAAATATCATTCCAATTATCAATACCAGCAGCAGGAGTAAACCATTTTTTGGGGGCGATTGTTTTTTCGCTACACGATAACCATGAACCCCACCAAGAAAATGAAGAATTCGCTATTATATGATAATCACAAAGACTCATAATGCAAAGATCTACAAACTGATTATTGTTTGACACTATAAATCTATCTGACTTAAATATATCCTGAGCCTTAATCCATGATGGGTCATCACTAACTATGACTACTGGCATTTCATTATCTAATAAGTCAAGAGCATCCGAGTAATATTCGTTGGTGCAACATCCTCCGTGTCTTGGATGATTCACATAATCAGTTCTTCTAACGTGCAAAGATATAATTGGTTCTTTTGTTAAATTTTCTAAAAATGTAAAAGCAGTTTTTAATATTTCTGGTTTGAATTTAAGATCAAACCTCAACTCTTGAGCAATATGAGAGAAATATTTTTCTGATTGAAAATATCCACATAAGTCTATATTGTCTGGACATTCATTAAATAATAATTTATCCCAATGAAAAAATCTTTCATTGACTCTTTGAGAGACTTGATTAAAGCCAAAATTAGATTCGTCTAATGATTGTAATGTAAAACACTCTAATAGTTGATGATTTTCTCGTGGTATTTTAAATTCATACTTATGCTTTGCAGCAATTCCTTTGGTGGCAGCAAACTGAAAGAGTTGATTGCCTAATCTTCCGTATTGTCCCAATAAATTAAAACTAATAGACATTATTTTTTCTCGTATATAAAAACTGGAATATTAGACCAAATATCACGAATTAACTCTGAAACAAAACTCCAATTACCTCCAGCAAGACCACACCCAAATTTTGGAGCATGAATTTGTACTGTTTGATCTTTATCAAATTTTTCACGAATAAATTTTGATACTAGAATCATAGACTGACAAAGACTAGCATAGTTCAATGGTCTTGGATTTTTGGGTGATATAGTACCGTTTTGAGATATCATATTGGCAAAAATTAAAGAATGACCGAAAGTTTTATCTTTAAATACTTCCACAAATTGAGTATGTCCTAGAATCTTAGATCCTAAAAGATGGTAATTCTCTTTGACTATTGGAAATCTATCTGCTACTGCTGCTGCAAATCCAGCACCAAATAAATTAATATTATTACACACATGAGGCACTATAACACTACATCCATTATTTCCACCATTAACATGATCCGCAATAAAATTAAATAAATCGCCATGAATTACTGGAATCTTAGTCGAAGGTATTTTATGTGTAATTTTCATTATATTCACCATTTCTTTAATGGACAAGATTGATCAGCCCATGCTAATTTATTAAGAAATATTTTTTTATTACTAATATTACATCCACACTGTAAGCACTGCTTATTCAATGAATCATAACTACTACAGCCTGTACAGATATTATACCGGGTCTCAATTTCTGCCTGACTAGACTTGGGACTTCCAGAATAGATATGCCAGAAAAGGGACTTCAAAAATGTTTGTATCTTATATCGCCACATCTGACTTAGGTGTTTCTTTTACTGGTTCAATATTATTATTGGAATCTAGAGTATAAATTTGACAAATATGAATAATATCTTGAGCATTAAACCATTTGGCTAATCCATTAGTTAAATTATATGCTAACCTATTTCCATTTTTACGAAAATCTGATGTTAATAAAAACTTGTTGCCTTGATACTCAAAACAATCTCCATTCTGGATTTCTTCAATATATTTCATTTGTAATCCTGTTCCCAATCTTCCCAAAGTTCTTCTTCATATAGGTCTTGTTTTTTCTTTTTGAGTTGACTTTTTGACTTAGATAAAAATCTTTGTTCTTCTGAAACTTGATGTTTCTTAAAATTTTTACCCTGAATATTTTGCCGTCTTAAATCTTTTCTGTAATCGTCTGTCATGTTAGATCATCATTTCTCCTAGTACAGTTTATATTATATCACCAACTCTTGAGTAGTCAAGTGATTTTTATTAAATTGAATTGCAAAATCGCCCTCATTTGCTTTTAAAATCATATTACCATTATTTTTTGACATAAATTCATCTACTGCTGGTATTACACTAAAACTTGTATGATAAATATAATCATGACCACACATTAATCCTGTCTTTTTTAGTTTTGGAAAATACATATTTAAATCTGCTTTAACACATTCATAAATATGAGTAGCATCAATATAAATAAAATCAAAATATTCATCGATAAAATTATCAACAGCATCATAAGAAAAATTTTTTTGAATAATTACTTTATGATCCATGATTTCATTTTGAAAAGTTTTTTTTACTTGTAAAAGATTGTCATTTGTACTATAGGCAGTATTTACACCCATTAATTCTCCTTGATATTGAGGTTTAGGAGAATTTTTATCAGCACTTATTGTCCATGGATCAATCAAATATAATTTTGATGGATTTAATATATCATAAATATTTTTAGCGAAAAATCCTTCATGAACTCCAATTTCTACACAAACTGGATTTAATGGTAAATATGTTTTGATTTTTTGTAAGAAGTCTATTCTATTCATTATATAATTCTTTAAAGTTTTTTCTCTTGACTGATAGTAGAATACATCATATAGTTATGCAGAGGGGTGGTAATACTTTACTTTATATTCTCTTTTATCCAATCGATGTACCTACTAACTCTGGTGTGACCACTTTCTGTACCATATTTAGAGTTTGGAGAACCCTTACTAACAAAAACGCATGAGTTTATACCAGCTAATTTACCATCAATAAATAAACCACCACCACTGTCTCCACTTGCTATTAAGAATTCTAGATTAGTTTTATCTTTGCCTTTGCTGGGTGAACAAACTAATAATTCGTTTTCTATATAATCAATCCTATTAGATCCTGCTCTTTGTTTAGTATCACCAATATTTGGACCACTTAAAAATGTGCCTGTCATTCCAAAACCAGATATATCACATAATTTTTCAATTTCATCTGATTCAGTATATAATTGTGGATAAAGATCTAGATTTAAATCTTCTTGAATAAAACCAATAGCAATATCTCCAGTGCCAAAACTAGTATCATGTTTTTTACTATAAACCACCTTATAAACACAATACTCTTTGTTATTGATATAAAAAAAACAACTACCACAGTCCTTGACAACGTGAGCAGCCGTTAAAATATGGTGTGAATCTATGGCAACCCCTGAAGCAAAGTAAGACATTCCCTTTTCATTTTTACCACCAACCTTTCCTACAAAAGTAAACTGTTTAGCATATTCTAAATATTTACTATCTGGAGTTCCTGGGTCAACCGTTCCTGCTAAAGTTGATCCTATTAATATTATAAAAATAATGAAATATTTGACCAAGGCTCACCTCAATATTAGAGGGGTTTATTTTTGACCTTATTCAAATACACCGCACAATCTTCAATAACATCTTTATTATAACTCTTAAAATTCATTAAATGGCCAAAAATTATATGACAAGGATCAGCACATAATGTTACTAAATTTGATGGATCTAATTCACTTTCTGGATTAATATGAACAGGAATTTTATGATGAACCTCCACCTTCTTACTCCTACCACACGCAGCACAAGCAGGATTATCTTTTAAATGTTGCTTTCTTATAGTTGTCCATTTTGGTGATCTATAGGCATATCTGAGTAATTTATTAATACCAAACATTATTCTATCTCTTTAAAATTATAAAAAAATAATTCTTCTTGACTTTAGATATTATCCAATAAAGTTAGAAACTTGCACTATAGTAGTTATAATGCTGGGTACTTCTGGTCTTACTGGCGCTGTTCTTACTCCTGTTGCTATCATTTGAACTGCTGTATCTGTTGTTGACCACCAAATTTCTAAATAGTCATTTTTCTGTAATGTGGCAACAATATTGACAGTAAATAATTCTGCTGATGATGATCCTGAACTAAAACCTTTATCTGTTGCTGAACGATCAAGATTAACTCCATTTTTCTTGACCCAAACTGTGGAACTAGCAATCGATCCGCCTGTTTTAGCAAATTGAATACTCCATGTTAAACTATACACCCCACCAACTAAAACTTTTATTTGAGAATCATTAACTAATTGAACCACATCAGGATTAATATCATCAGTATTAGTATATGGTATTGCATAGGCTGTGTTGCCACTAGTGGCTGTTATAGTACCAGAATTACTAAATGCTCCATGACCTAGTTGACCACCCCCATAATAGTAGGATGGATCATCAAATCTGTTCGTATATTCTGATTGTATTGTAGAAATGGATGGAGTGTTTAAAACATATGAGTCTCTAGTTTTAAAACCGCTTGCTGATACAATACCGCCTGTCTGGACTATTATAGTGCCATTTTTAATACTGTTTCCAGAATTATATACAATAATATCTATAGCCATAAATTTCTCTAGAGTGGTGCATTTATCTTATACACCTTGATCCCTATTTTGGGGGGCTATATATTAAAAAATGACCTATTTACTTAGCCATTGAAGAAAATCTTTTTTTCATTTGTAATCTCCGATTACTCTACCCTTTTGGGTTCTTACTACAAATCCTTTCCTGACTAGGAATGGCTCAATGCTATTCTCTATAGTTTCCGTGGCAATGCCAGTTATCGAAGAAATACTCTTTAATCCAAGGGGACTACCTTTTGACTTGACTAGTAATTGCAAATACATTCTATCATAGACATCTAAACCATATTTATCAATACCTTGCACATTAAAAATATCATTCACACATTTTGCTGTAGGATTGCAAACTTTATAATTTTTATACCACTGTAGTCTAGCATTTAAAATTCTAGGAGTACCTTTGCTTCTCTGTGCAATTTCCAAAAGATCTGATTCTTCTATGACTATTCCTAGTTTCTCACAATTCAATCCTGCTAGTTTGGCTAACTCATCGTCGGTATAAAAAGAGAGATGTTCTTTAATTTGAAAACGATCATAAAATGGTTGACTTAATCTTCCACCATTGGTAGTAGCACCAACCATAGTAAATACTGGAATGTCAATATCTTCAACAACTCCTTCAACAACTATATGGAGTTTAAAATCTTCCATAACTGGATATAGAAATTCTTCCACAATCTTTGGTAGTCTGTGGATTTCATCAATAAATAAGATTGATCCTTGATCCATTCCCATTAGATAAGGGAGAATATTCTTAATGCTTCTGAGATTAGCAGCATTGGTGGTATATAGATTTGAACCCATCTCAGACGCTATGGCACTCGCTATAGTCGTTTTACCGAGGCCAGGAGGCCCGTCTATTAAAACATGAGGCATCACACCACCAGAACTTTTACAACCCGTCACACAGACGCTCAGACGATTCAGAACATCGGTCTGACCAATGATCTCACTAAATTGAGTTGGTCGAATTCCGTTTGCCATTATTATTTTCTCCAATTTGTTCCAAAGTAAATTTAATTAGGCCAATAACATTATTAATTGGATTTATACGATAAGCAGAGATGATATATTCTCTGGCTTCAGTATCAGTAAAACCATAGTTAACTAATACTTTAACACACTGGCTTAGAAAGTCAATGTTAATTTCTTGTACTATTTTTTGTTCTGTCTGTTTTGCAGTTGTGGGCTTATGTTCTTTTCTTGCCGTTGTGGCATATTGTATTTTAATATTTCGTATTCTTTTAGGTCTGAATACTGTTCCACAATCACAGACTATTTTATAGCCTTTTGTTTGGGCTTGTCTTGCACTTATCCAATGAGTAAATCCACAACGCTTTTCTGGACACTCATATTTAAAGTGTGCTTCGTAATCAATCGGTTTCTGGCTTTTGTGTATCGTTTTGTTCTTCATTATCTTTTACCCAAAATATAAAATCATTTTTTTCACTATCAAACGCACTGTCTAATAGTCCATCATTAACCAATTTAGATAATATATTGCTGACCATTCTACCATTAAAAGATTCTAATATTGCACTTAGTATCACATCATTAACGTAATAATTTTCTGTTTTATTTTTTTTATTTGTTTTGATTTTTATATGGTTTTTAGCCATAGTAAAACATTCATCATAGGTCAATATTCTATCTAATTCTTCTTGATCTTTTGGTGCTAATATAGATAGTGTGTATGTTAAATCATCATTGGCATCCTCGTTAATAGATCCAAATGATTGGAACACTAATTGTCGTGCATGATTAATAAAACCTTCTAAATCTTTGATTTGATACCAAGCACTCATTTTAATTTCCTAGTTGAGAATATCATATAATCCTCTATAGTAGTTTGGTTGACTAATAAAGTGAACAGCATTACTTTCTAAATGCTTCACATATTGTATTTGAATAGGATTGTAAACAAAGTATTTCATTTTCCATACGCCCTCATTAAAATGATTGTTCCCCAAATACAGGGGGGAGTTTAAGCCACCCGCTGTATTGGGGATCAAATCATTCACAGGAAACGAAACACTAACAGGAAGATTGTCTATTTGACTAATTACATCTTTGATCCATTCGCTAAATCCCCAAAAGTTATTTAGATTACCCACATCAATCTTGAAGTAGTGCTTTTTAATATGCTCTCCTTCAATATCTTCTGGCTCATCAGAATCGTTTGGAAATTTATTCATAATAAAAGATGGCGAGGGAATCGAACCCTCTCACATAGCGTGTGAATCTAAAGATACCAGAGGCTATGATCTTAGTCACCAGACTACCATACTTAAAAGATCAACTATAGAAACCGTAACCGTCAGTATCCTCGTCCTCATCGTCTTCATAATAAGCAGCATCTACATCTTCCTCATCATTCCAGTTCCAATCATAATCGTTGGAATAATCTTCATCCTCATCCGTATAATCATCCTCAGCAAAATTGGCAGAATAGAGAGGCTTTAGAAGTTCGCCTTGATATTCACCAACCACAAGATATTCGCATGTGCGAAGTTTCTCACAATTACAATCAGTCGGTACACTCACAACATCCTTTGGATTAATCTTAACAATAACAATCTTATCGCCAGCCTCAAGACTACCATAACTAGCAACATAATTTAATGCACCAGCGTGAAGTCCATCAGAACAACCACGACTACGATTATCATCAACCTTTGCTCTGGTCATCTTGCAAACATTACCAACACTGTTATCAAATACTCCACGATACTTATCCTTAAAATCACTCCTGACTGCCTTATAAGCAAGGAAGTAACCATCCTCAGTGATAGGCAGATGTTCATGCTCAAGGAAATCATAAAGTTCTTTTTGACTCTGCATACTAGGATTCTCCATAAGATTATGAAGAAAGTTAACAAGAGGATAGAACGGTAGACCTTTGCTCATAAACTCAAGAATACGCTTACTGATACTACCATGAACTTCCTCACTCTCATACAAAACCTTACCATTCTTGATCTCCACAAGACCATCACTAAAAGTAGAGACAGCCTTTTCAATATCCACAATCTCCAAGAGTTCATCTGCTGTTGCTGTTGGCAACGCTTCTAGAATCATCTTGTAATTAATATGATCCGGCAAAACCTGATAGGTTCTATTATTAAGAACCAGTGTCAGATTACCATCAACCCACATAAACGGAACGCTCATTGTTTAATCTCCTGTGAAAAATTAAATTACTTAATCAAACTACTCAATTGCTTCTTGAATGACTCCACATCATTCAACTGATTATACCAATCGCCACTCTTGCCACCATAATAACCATGACGATCATCAATCTGCAAAAGAGGATTAGTATCCTTCTTTAGTTCTCTCAGATTGCCTGTTACTTGGGTGCTACCAACAATATACTTCAACATCGGGTTGCTGTCAACTGCTTCTTTAAGAGTTTTTCTAAGATTCTCAATTGAAGGTAGACTAACACTACCAGTAGTCTCTGTTTTAATATGTTTGGTATACTTATTATCAACACCATACAAATTGGTCAACATTTGAACCAAACCATTATACATCACATTAGTCTCTCTGACCAACTGACTATTAACACCATTGATGCCAATATCATTTAGCAGTTTACTCATGTGACCAAAATAATCATTAGCCTTAAATCGTTCAATATCAAAAG
>Ga0214917_10006123_pt1 | contig 12613 bp, 12 predicted proteins | sample LL_1208_BB_MetaG_FD_177983 | JGI IMG/M metagenome (GOLD analysis project Ga0214917, IMG submission 177983) | Freshwater microbial communities from Lake Lanier, Atlanta, Georgia, United States - LL_1208_BB | ecosystem: Environmental > Aquatic > Freshwater > Lake | place: USA: Georgia | collected... | reverse complement strand
GGCTAGTGGCCATCGTGGCGGGATTGATTTCAATACCCTGATACCACTTAAGCCTTGCGCTTTGCGCCAGCCGAGTGGGCGTGGCAAGCCCTGTGGCGGCGATCAGGTGGTCAGCCGCAAAGCGTTGACCACAATCCGTGGTCAACCGTAGGCGTTGTTTGATGCGCTCCACCTGTTTCACATTCAAGCCGCCCTCAAAGCGAATGGGTAAATCTTTCCAAGCTTGCAACAAGGGGTTGCCTGCCAATTCAATGGGCCAACGACTGAGCGGCGTGCTTGAGGCATCTATGAGGGTGATCCGATGCCCTCCAAGGGCTAGGTCATTGGCTAGCTCGCAGCCAACCAGGCCCGCCCCGACGATCAGTACTTCTTGCGGACCCGAGCGAGGCGAATGCAGCAGTGAACTTCGAAATTTAAGGTAAGCATCCAGGTGGTTGATGCGCCAGCAAATATCCATCGGCAATGATGGTGGGACTTGAGCTTGAGCCCCATGGGCCAGCACCAGTTGGCGGTAGCGTAAAGTGCCTTTGGTGGTCCGCAGCTGCTGACTTGTAGTGCAAATGTGCACTGCATGCGTGTCTGCCAGCAGCTTCACTTGAAGTCGTTCAGCAGCGGCAGCGCCGGTTTCACGGATCAGGGCAGATCCATCCAGCCCGCGGGCAATGGCCACGGACAACATGGGTTTGTCGTATCTGTGGCCTGAACAGGCTGACACCAGGGTGATGGGCAAGTGGGCATTCGCCTGACGCAGCGTTTGCGCCAGTTGCCAGCCTGCATGCCCTGCACCCACGATCACCACACCGGGGTCTGAGTTGCGCACACGAACGATAGGAGTGCCCGTTGCATGCTGAGCCTGTAACCGTAATGTGCTGAGGTCAGGTGGTGTGAAAGGCTCAAAGTCGGCTTTTGTGACGCCACACAGCGGACAGGCCCAGTCCTGCGGAATGTCTGCGAATGTGGTACCAGGCGCCAGTCCTGAATCCACATCACCTTCGGCTTCGTTGTAGACCCAACCACAGGCCAAGCAGATGTAAAGGGCTTGGCTTAAGACGTTTGAACTTCCAATAACTTGCTTGACCGCTGCTGCTGGTGCTGTGTGGTTGAGCATCATGCAGGCATGACTTCCGCACTCAAGCGTGCAATTTCTTTTCGTAAATGCTTGGTGGCAGGCGTCACAATAGCCACAAAGTGAGATTCGCGCACTCGGCGCTGAACCGCAGAACTCAGCAAGTAACCTCTTGCGCCCTGATGCATCAAGGCAGACTGTGCTGCTCTCAGACTCAGCTCTGAGCAATGCGCTCGGGCATCTAGAACATCAATGAGGTAAGACGTGTCGGTGCAATAAGGAGTTTGAGCGAGTTGGTGTATCCGGTCTTTAAGAGCGTCCAGCTCGGCCTGTAAATCTGCAGGGCGGTCTTCAAGAAACTGGTTCACATGTCCCAGTTGAGTCTCCACCTGCCAAATGGAATCTATGGCGCCTTGCGTAACGCCCAGCCCCATGCCGCATTGAAGCAAGATGAAGGCGGCTCGGATACGTGCAATGTAGGTCTTACAAGGCGCTGCAATCAGTTCTGCTGTGCCGACATGGTAGTTTTTGAGACGCAGCGCATAGGTGCCAGTGCCTTCCATGCCTGAGAAGCTGGGGCAATGGTGCAGTTCAACCCCAGGGGCATCGCAGCGCACCAAAAACATCACTTCGTGAGCAGGGGCATCGTCTGTGGAGTCAACGCCTGCGAGTGCGCCACAGTAGTGGTCTGCCCCTAAGTTGCTAACCCATGGCAGATTACCGTTGATGAGATAGCCATCGGTCACTGGGGTGGCTTTGAGCAGCAAGCCCTCAATTTGGGCATAGCTCTTCATGGGGTTGGACATGGCGGTGCCACCGAGGCGTAAGCCCTTGGCATGGTCTAGCAGCGCTTGTTGGGTCAGCTCAGGGTTGCCCGATTGCTGCATGTACAAGCCGCAAACGGCATGGCACCACATCATGAAACCTGTGGCGCCACACACGGCAGAGGCCTGAGCCATAGCGTCAATACACAAAGCAAAATCCGAATGGCCTACGGGTGCCTCTAGGTGCGCGGACATGGCTCCTGCAGCCGCAAGGCTTTGCAAAATGTCTTTGGGGTAAAGACCCCGGTCTATCGCCTCAGCTTGCTGGCGCAAAGGCCCGTCGGCCAAGGCGTGAACCGCGGCCCGCAAAGTTTGAGCATCCTGAAGCTGGCCTGGCAACTCTTCTCTAACCAGGCCCAAAGGGAGATCAGAGGGGTTCATACGGTTACTCCGCTAGGCTGATAGTGAAGGGAATTGGGTTGCGCATGCTGTTGGCTACGGGTGAATAAAAATTGGCGTGTTGAACGATTTCATCAAGCACTTCACGGCTGGCATCACCTTCCACCACCACTTTCACGCGTATAGCTTGAAAGCCCATTTCAGGTGGTGTTTTTTCCAATGCCCCGCCTGCGCCCCAGGCTGCCGGATTGCCTATGTCACCCTCTAAAAACACTTCAAGCTTGGTGAGCTTCACTTGCTTCCATGTGGCCACTGCGGTGATGCCCACGGCCAAGCATCCGCCCAGACCTGACAACACAATTTCGCCCGGAGCTGGTGCGGTGTCTTCACCAAACAGGTGCAAGGGCTCATCCACCACCACCGGCTGGTGGTTGCCAACATAGCTTAAGGAGCGGTATTGCCCTTCCATGACGGTGTGAACCTTGTTGGTGCCGCGAGCTGCCGGATTGTTGCGACCTTTGTCTGCAAACGCCAGCAGACCCGTGCGGTCGATAGGGCGCAAGTAGGCTTTAACGGTTTGAACGGGTTCCATAACTTCAAAACTAGACATGAGACTCCTTGACTAATCAATAAGGTGGTGAGAAAGATATGAATGGGCTGCAGGTATTTAGGCCGCAAGGGGCATTTCGGCACCCAATGCGCACATGAAGGGCAGGCCGGACTCAATGGGCAAGTCGTCGTCTCTGGACCATTCGTTCCAAGACCCAAAGTACATGCGCACGTCTTCAAAGCCTGCTTGCTTGAGCGCTAAGAAGGTGTTGGAGGCGCGTGCCCCTTTGAAGCAGTAGAGGTAAATGGTGTCTTCTACAGAAATGCCTGCGCTTGCACATTCGGCGCGTACCTCATCAGGAGTTTTGAACATGGGGCCTTGTGCCGAGGGCTTCATAAATCGGTACCACTCGATCCAAGTGGCGCCAGGCAGTCGGCCTTTGCGTGGTGCAAAGTCTTTGCCGTAGGGGCTGGAGCTTTCGCCAATCCACTCGTCCACATCGCGCACATCCAATAAAACCACTTCGGTGTACAGCGCTTCGATGATGTCTTCTTTGGTCAACATGACATCGGCTTTGGTCAAATTGACAGGAAACTTGGCGGGCTTAGGGCTTACAGGTCCCTCAAATACCGGCATACCAGCAGCCTTCCATGCAGAGAAACCGCCATTGAGCACTTTGATTTTGGGGTAACCCATCCAAGTCAATAGGTAATAGCCCCGGCAGGATTGGCCGTAACCGCTGTTAAGGGCGTCTTCATAAAACACGGCAGTTTCCTTGCCAGATAACCCCGCTTGACCTAAATGCATGGCAAAGGTGGCAGTTAAGTCCTCAAGACCCTCTGGAGTGGACGTGGCCAAATAGGTAAAGATTTCGCGCAGGTTGATGGCGTCTTTAATGTGGCCTAGGGCGTAAGTGTCGGCGTCTCTCGTGTCGATGATGACCAATGGCTCGCTGGCCATCAAGTTCATGAGTTGTTCGGGAGAAATAAGAACATCGGAAGCAGTTGATTGCGAAGCGCTCATCGGGGGAACTCCAGTAATGCCAGGCACATGCCTAACAATACCAAAGCAAACTTCGTGCCAGTTATTTATGGCTGTGGAGAAGGGCTTCGAGCCCGGATGGGTACGCCAAATGGGGGCGCTTTAAGTGCAGCGTTTAGGTGTTTTGCAGAAACATCACGTAAGTACCCTCGTCCATCAGGGTGTCCAGTTCTTCGGGGTGCACCAACTTCATCTTAAAAAACCAGCCATCGCCTTGGGGATCAGTGTTGGCAATGGCAGGGTTGTCGCGGACTTGTTCATTTACCGCCACAATTTCGCCAGCGACGGGGGTAAACACATCGGCTGCGGCTTTAACCGACTCCACCACACCGGCCACTTCATGCTGCACGCACAGCTTGCCTATGGCAGGTAGATCTACAAACACAATGTCGCCCAGCGTTTCTTGGGCATGGGCGGTAATGCCAACCACGCCCAAATCGCCTTCCATGCGAATCCAAACGTGTTCGTCGCTGTATCTGATCATGTGATGCTCCTATCAAACTTGTATTTAGTTTTTATGGTCATGTTACATGCCTGCATCACATGCCCGAATAGTTAGGGCCTCCGCCGCCCTCAGGGGTAACCCACACAATGTTTTGCGTGGGGTCTTTGATGTCGCAGGTTTTGCAGTGAACGCAGTTTTGAGCGTTGATTTGCAGGCGGTCAGACTGATCTTCGTTTTTAACGTACTCGTACACACCAGCAGGGCAGTAGCGAGCCTCGGGTCCTGCATATCGCTCTAGGTTGATGTGCACGGGCACAGACGCATCTTTTAAGGTGAGGTGCGCAGGCTGGTTTTCTTCGTGGTTGGTGTTGCTGATAAACACGCTGCTCAGGCGGTCAAACGTCAGCATTCCATCGGGCTTAGGGTAGTTGATGGGAGGGCTTTGGTCCGCTGGCAACAGCTGGGTGTGGTCTGCTTGGGTTCGGTGCAACGTCCAGGGTATGCGCCCGCGCAGAGCCCACTGCTCCAGGCCGGTCATCAAAGTGCCAACTGTGCGCCCTTTTTTAAACCATTGCTTGAAGTTGCGGGCTTTATTTAGCTCGGTATGTAGCCAGCTGTCCTTAAAGGCTTGGGGGTAAGCGGTCAGAGAGTCGCGCTGGCGGTTTTGGGCCAGGGCTTCAAAGGCAGCCTCTGCGGCCAGCATGCCGGTTTTAATGGCGGCATGGCTGCCCTTGATGCGACTGGCATTTAAGTAGCCTGCATCGCACCCTATGAGTGCACCCCCTGGAAAAACCGTTTCCGGCAAAGACAACAAGCCACCTGCCGTAATGGCCCGCGCCCCATATGACAAGCGCTTGCCCACCACTTGACCTTGCGCGTTTTCAAAATACCAGCGAATGTTGGGGTGGGTTTTAAAGCGCTGAAATTCTTCAAAAGGGCTCAGGTGTGGGTTGCGGTAATCCAAACCCACCACAAAACCTACGGCCAGCTTGCAGTCTTCTTGGTGGTAGATAAATGAACCCCCATAAGTGTCTGATTGGAGCGGCCAACCCGAGCTGTGTAGCGCCAAACCAGCTTGGTGTCGTTCGGGCGGAATTTCCCAGAGCTCTTTGATGCCAATGGCGTAGCTTTGAGGGTCTTTGCCCGCGTCTAACTTAAAGTGATCTATGAGTTGCTTGCCCAAGTGCCCGCGCGCACCTTCGGCAAAAAGGGTGTACTTGCCACACAGCTCCATGCCCAGCTGGAAGTGGTCGGTAGGCTCTCCGTCTTTGCCCAAGCCCATATGGCCTGTGGCCACGCCACGCACACTGTCGGCTTCGTCATAAAGCACCTCTGCAGCAGTAAAGCCCGAAAAAATCTCTACGCCGGAGCTTTCAGCTTGTTGGGCCAGCCAGCGCACCACGTTGCCCAAACTCACAATGTAGTTGCCATGGTTGTCAAAGCAAGGGGGGAGCAAAGCATTGGGCACACGTGTGGCGCCGGTTTCGCTAAGCAACAAAAAAGTGTCTTGCGTCACGGGCTGATTGAGTGGTGCACCCAAGGCTCTCCAGTCAGGCATTAGTTCTGTCAGGGCTATGGGGTCCATGATGGCACCGGACAAAATGTGCGCGCCGGGCTCAGAGCCTTTTTCCAGCACCACGACAGAAACTTCTTGCTGGTTAAGGGCGGCCAGTTGTTTGATTCGTATGGCTGCGGCGAGCCCGGCTGGGCCAGCCCCCACAATGACCACGTCATAGTCCATGCTTTCTCGTGGGCCAAATGTGGCCAGTAGGTCCTGTGGTGTCATGGTGCGAAGAGGTCGGAACTAGATAAAGATTGGAATAGGTCAATTATGAAAGGTTTGCTTCATTAAAATCAGTCAAGCTCAAACAAGAGTTCTTTATGCGTCCTTTAGGAGACTCCCTTGAATAAGATTTACCCCAGCGCTGCCAAGGCACTTGAAGGCGTCATTAAAAGCAACCAACTGATCGCAGTGGGCGGTTTTGGTTTGTGCGGCATACCCGAGGCCCTGATTGATGCGGTGCGCGACTCGGGCGCTCAAAACCTCACCGCCATCTCAAATAACGCGGGTGTAGACGACTTTGGTTTGGGTAAGTTGCTGCAAACCCGCCAAATCAAAAAAATGATTTCCAGCTATGTGGGCGAAAACAAAGAGTTTGAACGCCAGTACTTGGCCGGCGAGCTGGCGCTTGAATTTACCCCCCAAGGCACCTTGGCCGAAAAATTGCGGGCGGGTGGTGCGGGCATACCCGCTTTTTTCACCAAAACCGGTGTGGGCACCATGGTGGCCGAAGGCAAAGAGTTGCGCGAGTTTGATGGCGAAACCTATGTGATGGAGCGCGCCTTGTTGCCTGATGTGGCTTTGGTTAAAGCTCATGTGGCCGATAAAACCGGCAACCTCCGTTTCCGCTTAACTGCACGCAACTTCAACCCCGTTGCGGCCATGGCCGGCAAAATTTGCGTGGTGGAAGTGGAAGAAATTGTGGAAGTGGGTGATTTGGCTCCTGACGACATTCACCTGCCCGGCATTTACGTGCACCGCATCGTGCTCAACACCAGCCCTGAGAAGCGTATTGAAAAGCGCACCATCACAGAAAAAGGAGGCATCTGACCATGTCTTGGAACCATGAACAAATGGCGGCCCGTGCCGCACAAGAGCTGGAAGACGGCTTTTACGTCAACTTGGGCATTGGCATTCCCACCTTGGTCGCTAATTTCGTACCCGCTGACAAAGAAGTGTGGCTGCAAAGCGAAAACGGCATGATGGGCATTGGCCCGTTTCCGGTGGATGAAGAGGTAGACGCAGACCTCATCAACGCAGGCAAGCAAACAGTGACCACCATCAAAGGCACCTCCATTTTTGGCAGTGAACAGTCTTTTGCCATGATCCGTGGCGGCAAAATCAATTTGTCAATTTTGGGTGCCATGCAGGTCAGCGGCAAAGGCGACTTGGCCAACTGGATGATCCCCGGAAAAATGGTCAAAGGCATGGGCGGCGCAATGGATTTGGTGGCTGGTGTGCGCCGTGTCATCGTGCTGATGGAGCACGTGGCCCGCAAAAAAGACGGCACCGAAGACCTCAAAATCATCCCTGAATGCACCTTGCCCCTGACGGGCGTGGCGGTGGTGGACCGGATCATCACCGACCTTGGCGTGATGGACGTGACCCCTGAAGGCCTAAAGCTGGTGGAGCTTGCTCCAGGCGTCAGCCGTGAGCAAATTCAGGCCAAGACGGGTGTGCCCTTAGTTTGATATTTTTCAATCCTGACTGATCCCAGCATGATGGGCTTAACTAAAATTTTGTAGCTGTCTAAATCAAACTCCGGGTCTTGCGGGTAGGTGCTTGATTGGAGGCTTGCACTGTTATTTTTAGAGCACTGAGTGCCCAGGTAGCACCAGTTGTGAACTCTGTGCCTTTGCACCCAACCATCTGACTCCTCAATCACATCCACAGGCCCTTGAAACGGCCAAACCTGCACTTGTGAGTCGGTAAGTGCGCCTAGCAACCTTTGGTCATGCGTGTGTCGATCTTCCTTGCCAATGCATGTGCCTAGGCAGGTCTTGATTTGCAAGCCAAAGCAGCCGCGTTTTGAAGTTTTTTCTAACCCTAAAGCGGATAAACACAGTAAGTGTTCTTGCGCTAATTCTTTGAGCTTGGTAGTTGCAGAGTGTTGAGAGGCAAACAATCCATAAAGCTCAGGTGTAGCGCCCAGCTTGACGGTTTTGCTGCTGACAATTACAGGCTTAAGCCCTTGGCCTGTGGTGCATAAACGAATAGAGCACAACGACCTGATTCTGCGCAGCCGCTGGTTGAACAAGGGGCTTTGGGCTTTTACCATGTGCGACTCCAGCAATAGGGCACCAATTTCACCCGCAGTTTCTATAAAGTCCACACGCAGTGTTTGGGCCAGCATGCGCTGTTCTTCAGGGTTGCGCAAATGGCTCATGACACGGTTTCGTATGTTGACGCTTTTGCCTATGTAAAGCGGCAGCACCCCCGATCCCCTAAACACATAAACGCCGCATGTGCGCGGCAAGGCGTCGAGATTGTCTGAGTCAATATTGTGGTTTATGGAGTTATCTATTCCAGCAAAGGTTGTTAGTCCGTTTCCATACCTTTTGCACGGTAAATGGCTTGAGCTTGCGGTTTCTTCATAAATTCCAGCATCAACTTGGCAGCTGAGATGTCCTTGGCTTGTGACATCAAGGCGGCAGAAAAAACGGTATACAACTGCATGGGTGCGGGCAGAGGTCCCACATAGTCGGCACCCGGCACAGCTTTGAGCTCGCTGATCATCTGAACGGCCATTGCAGCTTCGCCCTTGACCACCAGCTCAGCCACCAGCCCACCAGCAGGAACTTTGGCCTTTTGCTTGACTTCTGGGCTAATGCCCATTTTTTCAACCAAGCCTGCAAAATATTGACCACTGGCGCCAGTGCCTGTGTACGCTACTGAAGGGGCATCCAATAAGGCCTGTTTGAAGGCTGCAACGTTGCTGATGTCTGGGCGTGGCGCCCCCGCTTTAACCGCAACGCCAATGCCTGACTTGGCCATGTCAGTGCGGGTTCCCGCTTGCAATCGACCTTGTTGAGTCAAGCTGTCAACTAAGGGCCCAGTCAAAATGACAAGGTCTGCACTTTCACCACGTTTAAGCCGTTCCAAGATGATGTTGGATGTGTCGTAGCTGATGGTCACGCGTTGTCCGGTTTCGCGCTCATAAGCGGGAATCAACTCTTGCATGATGCTTGAGACACCGGTGGACGAAATAATGGATAGATCTGCCATGGCATAGGTGCCCAGCATTTGTACGAGTGCAAGAACACAAAGCCGCAAATAGAACATTTCTTCTCCTAATCGACGCTTGGAGCGGGCGATGGGAATCGAACCCACGTTATTTGCTTGGGAAGCAAGAGTCCTACCATTGAACGACGCCCGCGTTTGGTGAGGGGATAAAGTGTAAATCAGCTTTACCTTTGCAAATCTCTAAAGATTGAAGTCAAAGCATAATATGAAGTCATTGACTTATTAGGGGTTGATATGGCAACCATGACCATTCGAAATTTAGATGAGCCTCTCAAGGCAAGGCTTCGAATTCAGGCTGCTGTGCATGGCCGCTCTATGGAAGATGAGGCTAGGGACATCTTGCGCTCAGCGCTTTGTCAAGAGCCTAGCAGCGGCCAAACGTTAGTTGCGTCCATCCGCTCCAAAATAGAGCAGCTAGGTGGCTTTGACCTTGAGCCGCCAGTACGAGAGCCCATCCGCAATCCGCCGGATTTGACTGAATGATCGTTCTGGACACCAATGTGCTGTCTGAATGTTGGCGTAAATCGCCCAATATTCAAGTGTTGACCTGGTTGGCAGCGCAACCTCAAGCAAGTTTATTCACCACCACTGTGGTGGAAAGCGAAATTCTTTACGGCGTACAACTGCTTGCCGATGGGGCCCGTAAAGATGCCTTGTCTCTTGCCGTAAAGGCTGTTTTTAATGACAACTTGACGGGGCGTGTACTGACCTACGACCGAGACGCAGCCCGTTCATATGCCGAGATTGCGTCCAACCGAAAAAAAATGGGCAAGCCCATCAGCCAGTTTGACGCCATGATTGCCGCTGTTGCACACTCGAGGGGCGCAACGCTTGCAACCCGAAATGTCAAAGACTTTGAGGGTTGTGCCATTCAGTTGGTGGATCCGTGGGCCAGCTGAGGATGGCAGACATTTACTTCTGTACATCCCCAATACACAAGTATTTGATTTCCACGTAGTCGTCCATGCCGTGGTGCGAGCCCTCGCGACCTAGGCCAGACTGTTTAACGCCTCCAAACGGCACATGCTCGGTGGCTAAAACGCCCACGTTCACTCCCACCATGCCAAATTCAAGGGCTTCGCTCACGCGGTACATGCGGCCAAGGTCTCGGGTGTAAAAGTAGCAGGCCAAGCCGTAAATGGTGTCGTTGGCCATGCCGATCACTTCTTGCTCGCTTTTAAACCGAAACACCGGCGCAAAAGGGCCAAAGGTTTCCTCTTGTGCGCACAACATGTCTGGTGTGGCTTCTGTGATGAGGGTGGGTTCAAAAAATTGGCCATGCAGGGCCTTGCCGCCGGTGAGCACTTTGCCGCCTTTGGCCACCGCGTCTTGTACGTGGCGCTGTACTTTTTGCAGGGCGGCGTCCTCAATCAGCGGGCCAACTTGCACGCCTGCTTCAAAGCCGTTACCCACCTTCAAGCCGCGCACTTTGGCAGCAAACTTTTCTACAAATCGATCGTAAATGCCGTCTTGAACATATAGGCGGTTGGCACATACGCAGGTTTGGCCCGCATTGCGGTATTTGCTGGCCATGGCACCGTCTACGGCCGAGTCGATGTCAGCATCGTCAAAGACAATAAACGGTGCGTTGCCGCCCAGTTCCAGCGACATTTTTTTAACCGTGGGCGCGCTCTGCGCCATCAAAATTCGACCCACCTCTGTAGAGCCGGTAAAGCTGATATGCCGCACCACTTCGCTCTCGCACAAGGTTTTGCCAATCGCAATGCTGCCCGCTTCATCGGCTGTGATGATGTTGAGCACACCTGCAGGAATGCCCGCGCGCATAGCCAGTTCGCCTGCAGCCAAGGCCGACAAAGGCGTAAGCTCAGCCGGTTTGATGATGACGGTGCAACCCGCAGCCAAAGCAGGAGCCACTTTGCGGGTGATCATGGCCAGCGGAAAGTTCCAGGGCGTGATGGCGGCGCACACGCCAATGGGTTGTTTGATGACCATCAAGCGGCGGTTGTTGTCCCACTGGGGCAGGGTTTCGCCATGCACGCGTTTGGCTTCTTCGGCGTACCACTCCACAAAGCTCGCACCGTACACAATTTCTCCGCGGCCTTCTATAAAAGGCTTGCCTTGCTCAGCAGTCAGGATGCGGCCCAGGTCGTCCTGGTGGGCAATGAGCAAATCAAACCATTTGCGCAAAATGATGCTGCGTTCTTTGCCGGTTTTGGCGCGCCAAGCAGGCCAAGCGGCGTTGGCAGCGGCAATAGCGGCCTCAGCTTCGACGGGGCCAAGGTTGGCCACATCGGCCAACTTGATGCCCAGCGCAGGGTCGTGCACATCAAACCGTTGGCTGCCTGGCACCCATTGTCCGTTGATGAGCGCGTCGGTTTTCAGCAGGCTGGGTTCTTTAAGCAAACTTAGGGGCGATGAGGCCATGTCCATGAGGTCTCCTTATGGTTTTGAATGTCTATGGACGTCATTATGGCGGGGCCAACGACACATTCAGGAGATACAGAGGTGTTCACAGGGGCGCTCCCTATAATCGTTTCACCATGAGCCAAGCCCCTATTTCAGTCGCAGACACGCGTCGCATTTTTCTCGATTTTTTTGCTTCAAAGGGCCACACGGTGGTGCCTTCCAGCCCCCTGGTGCCGGGCAACGACCCCACCTTGATGTTCACCAACTCGGGCATGGTGCAGTTTAAAGATGTGTTTTTGGGAACCGACAAGCGCTCGTATGTTCGGGCGGCCTCGGTACAGGCGTGTTTGCGAGCCGGCGGTAAGCACAACGACCTCGAAAACGTGGGCTATACCGCTCGTCACCACACCTTCTTTGAGATGCTGGGTAACTGGAGCTTTGGCGATTACTTCAAGCGCGATTCTTTAAAGTGGGCTTGGGAGCTGCTGACCGAGGTGTACAAGCTGCCCGCAGACCGTCTGCTGGCTACCGTGTACCTAGAAGACGACGAGGCCTACAACATTTGGACTCAGGACATCGGCTTGCCGCCTGAGCGCGTGATTCGCATTGGCGACAACAAGGGCGGGCGCTACAAGAGTGACAACTTTTGGATGATGGCCGACACCGGCCCTTGTGGACCTTGCTCCGAAATCTTTTACGACCATGGCCCGCATATTCCCGGCGGCCCACCCGGCAGCCCCGAAGAAGACGGCGACCGCTTTATTGAAATTTGGAACAACGTCTTCATGCAGTTTGAAATGCACGAAGATGGCTCGCTCACCTCCTTGCCCGCGCCCTGCGTGGACACCGGCATGGGCCTTGAGCGCTTGGCCGCCATCTTGCAGCATGTGCACAGCAACTATGAGATTGACCTGTTTGACACCCTCATAAAGGCCGCAGCGAGAGAAGTTTGGGGGGTGGGGCAAAAATCTGCCGCAGATTTAAGCAGCCCCAGCCTGCGCGTGATTGCCGACCACCTGCGTGCCACCTCATTTTTGGTGGTGGATGGGGTCATACCCAGCAATGAGGGGCGCGGGTATGTGCAACGGCGCATCATCCGCCGCGCCATTCGCCATGGCTACAAACTGGGTCAAAAAGCGCCGTTTTTTCATAAGCTGGTGCCAGACCTTGTCCAGCT
>Ga0214917_10006122_pt1 | contig 12615 bp, 10 predicted proteins | sample LL_1208_BB_MetaG_FD_177983 | JGI IMG/M metagenome (GOLD analysis project Ga0214917, IMG submission 177983) | Freshwater microbial communities from Lake Lanier, Atlanta, Georgia, United States - LL_1208_BB | ecosystem: Environmental > Aquatic > Freshwater > Lake | place: USA: Georgia | collected... | reverse complement strand
GGCTTACACTTGCTGCGGCTTCAACTGTATCTCATGATATATATTTTAATGTTATAAAAGATGGTAATTCAACTGAGGATGAACAAGTCAAGGTAGCTAGAATCGCAACTATAATATTTGGATTAATTGCGATAATATTAGGAATACTATTTAAGGATCAAAATGTGGCATTTTTAGTTGGTCTTGCTTTTTCAATCGCAGCTAGTGGAAATTTTCCTTCTCTATTCTTATCAATTATTTGGAAAAACTTTTCAACTAATGGTGCTATCTCCTCAATATTGGTAGGATCAATTAGTGCTGTAGTACTAATTATACTGAGTCCTACAGTTTGGGTTGATATCTTAAAAAATGATTCTGCTATAGTTCCCTTAAAAAATCCTGCTATTATATCTATGTCATTATCCTTTATTTTTGGATATGTATTTTCATTAATTTATCCTGAAGTGGAGGCACAGAAAAAATATGAAATAGAAAAAGTTAGAATGTATCTCGGGATAGGTGCAGAATGAAAGAAATTCAAGATAGTACTAGCCCGATAGAGGATAAGAATAATAGTAGAGATAAATATAAGTATCTCAAAATTATTATAATAATTGCTTTTGCTTTATTTTATGATTTATCACCCATAGATTTTATTCCGGATATAATCCCTATTTTAGGTTGGGGTGATGATATTTTTATTACTCTTCTTTCAGTCATTTATGCATTTAAGAAAATTAGAAACTAGATAGTAAGCAAATAAATTAATAGTATAATAAATTTAACTAGTTAAAAAAAGAGGAAACAAAAATTGAATAAAAAAATTAAACAATTACTAATACTTTTGTTATTATTGTGTGCATTTTTAATTGCGAGGCACTACGGCCTACAAGATTTACTTAACTTTGAATATTTAAAGTCTCAAAAAGATTCATTTATAAGCACTTATAATGAGAATCAATTTTTATTCATTCTCATATATTTTGTAGTTTACGTAGTTAGTGTAGCCATATCATTTCCGGGGGCTACAATTTTTACACTGGGGGCAGGTGCTATTTTCGGTCTTGTAACAGGAACAATTATAGTTTCTTTAGCAAGTACATTAGGAGCCACACTCAGTTTTCTATTTTCCAGATATCTATTTCGGGATATGGTTCAATCTAAATTTGGATCGTCTCTAAATTCAATAAATAAGGGTCTAGAAGAAGATGGAAAATTTTACTTACTATCTTTACGCTTAATCCCAGCCTTTCCTTTTTTCATGATTAATCTATTAATGGGATTATCTAAAATCTCGGTACTTCAATTTTTCTTGGTAAGTCAAATTGGAATGTTGCCGGGAACAATAGTTTATGTAAATGCAGGCACTCAGTTAGCATCCTTAAATAATCCTAAGGATATTGTATCTTTACCCCTTCTAATATCTTTTGTAGCATTGGGACTACTTCCTTTGTTTGCAAAATATATAGTAAATCAAATTAAAATAAACAAAATTTATAAAAACTATAAAAAACCCAATCATTTTGATTATAATATAATAGCCATTGGTGGTGGAGCGGCAGGTCTTGTTACATCCTATATTGCCTCAACTGTAAAGGCAAAAGTTGCATTGATTGAAAAGCATAAAATGGGTGGAGATTGTTTAAATTATGGCTGTGTTCCCTCTAAATCAATCATTTCAAGTGCAAAAAAAGTTCATCTATCTAAAAAGGGAAAAGAGTTTGGTTTAAAAAAGGTAGAAATTGAATTTGATTTTATAGATATAATGAATAGAGTTTCTAATATTATCAAAACTATTGAACCAAATGATTCTATAGAAAGATATTCAAAGTTAGGCGTAGATTGTATCACGGGATCGGCTAAAATTTTATCTCCATATGAGATAGAAGTAAATGGAAAAATTCTTACAACCAAAAACATTGTTATAGCAACGGGAGCAAGTCCTCTTATACCTAATATCCCTGGATTAGACCTGGTTCCCTATTTAACCTCAGAAACTCTTTGGAAACTAAAAAGTTTACCTAAAAATTTTCTTATAATTGGTGCTGGTGCTATTGGTTGTGAGATGGCACAGGCATTTTCTAGATTAGGATCAAAAGTAACTTTGGTAGAATTTGCAGATAAAATTCTACCAAGAGATGACGAAGATATCTCATTATTTATGAATAATGTTCTAAGAGAAGAAGGAATTACAATACTAACTTCTCATAAATTAATAGAATTTATAAAAAGTAGTACAAAATTTATAGCAAAAATTGAATCTAATGGAATAATTAAAGAAATAGAATTTGAAAACGTACTACTAAGTATGGGAAGAAAACCCCGTATTGAAGGTTTTGGTTTAGAAGAATTAGGAGTAAAGATCAGCAATCGACAATCAATTGAAGTCAATGAATTCATGGAAACAAATTATCCAAATATTTTTGCCTGTGGAGATGTGGCTGGACCATTTCAATTAACTCATACAGCATCTCATGAGGCTTGGTATGCTTCTGTTAATGCTCTTTTTGGAATATTTAAAAAGTTTAAAACAGATTATTCTGTAATACCTTATACCACATTTACCGATCCAGAAGTTTCACATGTGGGCTTATCAGAGGATGAGGCAATTAAAAAAAATATTCCAGTTGAGATAACAAAATATGATCTTCATGACCTAGATCGAGCGATCACAGAAAGTGAAAATAAAGGATTTATAAAAGTTTTAACAGTTCCAGGAAAGGATACTATCCTGGGTGCCACAATCATAGGGTACAATGCAGGAGAACTATTATCAGAATTTGTTTTGGCAATGAAATACAAAATAGGACTTAATAAAATTTTGGGAACTATCCATGCCTATCCAACTATGGCTGAAGGAAATAAGTATGTTGCTGGAAATTGGAAAAAAGCTAGAAAGCCAGAAAAATTATTAAAAATTGTAGAAGAGTTTCACAAATGGAGAAGAAATAAATGAAATTAAAGAGTAGGTTTTTTTTAATCAATTTAATTGTATCACTAACTTTATCAGGAATTATAACTCCGATATTTTCATTTGATCATACTCATTCAAACTTTGACATACTTTTAAAAAAATATGTTAAGAATGGAATGGTAGATTATAAGGGAATAAAATTAGAAGAAGAAAAGTTAAATTTATATTTGAATGAACTAAGTTCAGTCTCATTAAAAGACTATTCCTCCTTCGCTAAAGAGGAAAAAATTTGTTTTTTAATCAATGCGTATAACGCTTTTACAATTAAGCTTATTTTGGATAATTATCCATTGAGTAGTATTCGTAAAATTGGATTTTTACCAGGAGCGGCATGGAAAACTGATTTTTTTACTCTTTTGGGAGAGAAAAGAAATTTAGACTGGATAGAGCACTCTAAATTAAGAATCGATTTTGAGGAACCAAGAATTCATTTTGCTATTGTCTGTGCAAGTATTGGGTGCCCTCCTTTAATTTCAACTGCTTATATTCCCAAAACCTTAAATGCTCAATTACAATCCTCTATGGAAAATTTTTTAGCTGATAAAACTAAAAATAGGTATGATTCTGTTAGTAATACCATTTTTATTTCAAAAATTTTTGATTGGTTCATGGGTGATTTCACAAAAAATTCATCCCTAATTTCTTTTATTAAAACAGGGATGAAGGTTGATATTCCTGAGAATGCTAGTATTAAATATACTGATTATAATTGGAATCTCAATGAAAAAAAGTAACAAATTATTTCATATTTTTAAATATAAATCTTACCTACCATGAATAATTGCTTCCACCATTGATTTTTCCATATTTAATTTTTCTGCTATTGTATCAGTCGACCATGAATAATTTTCATAAAGGTTTAATACAGTAGCTTTCTTTTTTTTACTCATTTCAATCATAGCTTCTCTTTCACGAGGTGTTGAGGCCTTAGGAGGAGAAGGTTGTACTACTGTAGGGCGCTGAGATACTTGACTAGATCCCCTTGAATCAATAAAACCTTCAACGTTGTTAAGAAAATCACTAAGCTTTTGAAATTTATCATCAGCTTCTACTAATAATCCTTCTAGACCCTCTCTCATTTCTTCAGAATCAGCCTTTAGTGATTCGATTCTTTTCTGCATTGTTGCCACTTGTTTATGTTTGGTGGATAAATCCATCATAAGATGTTCTACTTTGTCGAATTTTGCCTCTACTGATTTTAAATCCAAACTTCGAGATTCTATTTCATTTGCTTTTTCAGCGATTGTGAATATGTGGTCGGATATCTCCACTTCTTTTGATTCAACCCTCTCAAGCTCACGCTCTAAGTACAGAAGCCTCTCTGAAATTTGATCTCCCATTCGGTTTGTACTTTGCAGGGACTGTGATATATCATAAATTTTAGATGAGGCCGCCTTGATCTCAATAATTTTTGATTCTAACTCATCCTGCATCCTAGTCATATCTACTAATTTATTATCTATGGAAGTTATTGTAGAAATTTTATCATGCAATTCTTCAGTTCTTTTATTGATTAGATCACATACATTTGTAGCACGATTGAGTTCATTTTCTATTTGCTCAATTCGTATCTTTTGAGTTTCAAGTAGTCTAATCTCAGCATCCATATCTCTTTTAGCTAATTTTAATTGATCTAAGCCCCTAGAATACTCCTGGAGATTATGACCTTCTTCTCTTAGCTTATCCATTAATATATTAAGTGTTTGAACTGTTCCCTCTGATTCTTTAATCACCTTATCTGTATTACGAATAGTATCAGAGAATGATTCAATTTCTTTCATTTTTTCTGATATTTTTTCCATTACGTACTTCAATTTGCTTTCTTCTCGAGAGAAATCTTCAAGTAGGGTTCCTTTTAGTCGTGTTACCTTATCCATTTCACTTTCTATTGTAATATGAATTTTGGCTAATTCTTCTCTTGATTTCTGAAATTCTTCTCTGTTATTGTCGATAAACTCTTTATTTACCTTCTCCATATCTCTAAATGATCTTTGCATCTGAGAATTAAAGTTAGCGATTTGTCTTTCACTATCATCCTTGGAGTTTTTGAGGTTAGATTCTAAATTATTTTTAACCTCAGAGACGTAGGTAGCTATTCTCTGTTCTAATTGGTCTAATTGAAGCTGGCCCTTATCGAGTAGTACGGTTAATTGTCTGGATATTCTTTCATCGATTGTGCTTTTTAGCTTATCGATTTTCTCTTCTTGTTTTTCCAGAAGATTATTTCCTGCTTTTTGTATGTCTTCTAATAATTCTTCAGATTCATAACGAGTTTTTTCAAGTTTTGCCTGTAAGTCACGATAAAGTTTTTCACCATAATCACTTAATAGGGTTTCTTGTTTTTCATAGAGATTTAATCCTGCTTTTTGCAGACGTGCAAGAATAATTTCTGCCTCATCCTGAGACTTTTTAAGTTTATTTTGTACTTCATCTGTTAAAGAATCTATTTCATTTCTTAGATTATCATCTGCTTTCTTGAGCATAAGATCCAGCTGATTTTTACCATTGTTGTACTCAGAACGTATCTCATCTGCAAGATCTTTTCCTTCAACATGTATATCCTTTAATCTAGAAGTAAGTGAATCCACGTCTTTATTGGTTCTATTTTTTATCCTCTCTAGCTCGGAGTTCCACCCTTCTGCTAAAAATTCTATTTTTTGATCGACTCTATTTTTCTCTCCATCAAGTTCACTCGAAAGTCTATCGACTTCTTTTTCTACTTGGTGAATTATATCCTTGGAAGATTCCATCAATGCATTCTTCAAATCATAAAAATGATCATCTACATTTTTAATTTTATCGGTTGTATCTCGTGATAATTCTTTAATTTTTAAATCAATGGACGCAAGCTCATCTAAAAATTCACTCTTTTTTCTGCCGTGAAGACTCAACATAGACTCTTCTAACTCTTCTCTTAAAGCATTAAATTTTTCTCTTGTGATACTTTCTGTATAGTTTAGGGATTTACTAAGATCTGTTTCAAAATTATGTAAATTTTTCATAATTGATTCTTTGATGGAATCGGCTTCAGTATAAAAAGCATTGGAGGTATTTTTAAATTCATTTTCAAAACGACTAATCTCTTTTTGTAAATCTCCTCTTTTCAATTCTGCAGTTTTAATAATTCTATTTTCTGCATCAATAAACTTCTCATGGAAATTATTTATACTACTGAGTACAATCTCTGATTGTCTTCTCGCTTCAGTCAGAATTTCATCTCGTCTTGTCATAATCTCCAAACCCATGCTTTCCACATCAGTTCGCATGAGGTCGATTTCCATTTTGACACCACTTAAAAAAGCTTCCTTATTTTGAGATAATTGATCAAAAATAGATTCAAATTTTTCCTGAAATTTTTTCTCAAAAGAAACCAGTCTAGCTTGGACTGATTCTCCAACAGTCTCAGCCTTCTCTTCCAATCTTGCATCCAATCTTTCTATTCTATCAGAAATCGAATCAGTTGTATCTTTGTATCTTGTAAGTCTTACTTCTAAACTCTTTTCCCCATCACGAACAAAATTTGTAAAATCCTCAATACGATTGTTTGCGAGATCAACTCTCTCTATTGTTTCGGTAATAATTGAGTCTACTTCTTCGGATATTCTTTGTTTGTAATTTTCTGCTAGATTTTTAAGAGTTTCATCTACCTTATCTGACTTGACTTCCAGTAAGTTTTCCAACTCAACAATTTTTGAAGCGAGAGATTCCAAGATATCTGTAGTACGCGTATTGATTTTTTCATTAAATCCATGTATCAATTCTTTAACTTGATCCCTAATCTGATTATTTTCCGAGTCCATTTTCTTTAACTCTTCTCTGTGGGATCGTATGATATCCATTCCTTCCTGAACATACCGAGACTCTTCCCGTATCTCAGAAGAAACCTTTACAACATCTTTTAACTCAGACAGTACATTATCTAAATAGTCTTTATGTGCTTTTAGATTTTCCAAAAGAAGTGTTGTTTCTCCTGCCTGTGCCTGAAGATCATTAACTAGCTTTTTAGCCTGCTTATTAGTCAACTCCAAGTCAATGGTTGCATCTTTTACAGCCTGAACACCGGTCATTGCCGCCAAATCAAGATCATCCTGTAATTTTTGTGAATATTTTTTGAGTTGACCTACACGAAAACCACTGCCATCTACTTTACGAAAGAACCAGATGACTGATAAACTAGCTAGAAAAGGAAGAAAAAGTTCAATACCCATATTTTTAAGCGACCATTATTTTATTATGTCTCATTGTTGCCCGATATTTAAATATTTATGAATAGGAAAAAAATTACAAGTTTTTTTTATAGTTAGGAACATGAAAAATTTAGCTCCCTATACACTTTTTCCGGGGATCTATGATCCAATTATGGAGCACATAGATTTTCGTGCATGGACTAATTTTATTCTGGCTTCCATGGAACCTCATTACCCCAGTACCCTCCTAGATATTGGATGCGGAACGGGCTCCCTAATTAGAGAATTTCCACAGTTATCCCTCAAGACTGGCTTGGATCGTTCAGACAAAATGCTGGAAATAGCAAGATTTAGAAATCCTAATTGTGAATTTATCAAGGGAGATATGTGCAATTTCGAATTAAATAGAAAATATGACTTAATAGTTTGCACTCATGACTCCTTAAATTATATAGTAAATGTTTATGATTTAGAATCTCACTTTTCTTCTGTCCATTCCACTATTGAAGATGAAGGCTATTATTTCTTTGATATTTCGAGTGAATTTAATTTAAAGAAGAATTTTCATAATCAAACCATCAGAGAAAGTTATGGCGATACCTCCATTATTTGGGAGAATGTTTACAACGAAGCAAAAAAAGAAATTATTTCAACACTGACCTTTCAGGTAAACTCACTCAAAGGTACTGAATATTTCCAAGAACTCCATGTGCAGAGATACTACTCTAATGAAGAAATCATCCGCATAGCTGAAGAACAGGGTTTTGAAATCAAACGAATTGGATCGGATTATAAAAAATGGAAGCTCGATTCAAATTGCTCGCTAATTAATTTTTTAGCAGTGAAGAAATAGTCATAAGTAACCTTTTTTTTAATTCTTGACTAACTCTCAATTCTAACCTATCTTAAGGTATGAAAAAAGATTGGATATCATTGGTATTAATCGTATTTTTATTCAACACTTCAAATTGTGCCTTTACAAATGCAAGGAATAGACCCGTCACAACTTACTTAGATGAGGTAGTTAATATTGATCCAGGAGCCACTACAAAGAGGATAATTGCAGCACCCATAGCAATTCCTGTAGGTTTTGTAACCCTAACTTCTGATATAATTATCATTCACCCCGTTTCAAGTCTCTATCCAGCAAGCATTGATGCTTATAAATATATTTGGTCAAATCCAAGTGGAGGTCCTGTAGTTCAGGTGTTTTTATTCATACCGAAATTAGTGTTTACTCCACCATTTATACTATTAGATACACTAGTACGATCTTTATTTGATGTAGGACGCTAAGATTGAAAACAATATTTAGCATAGTTATCTTTATTTTTTTTCTAAATGATTGCGCAGGGTTTAATAAAAGAAATACCCCTCTTATAGTTGCTGTTGAAAAGCATTTAGTTCCAGATAAACAACCCCAGAAAACTTTACTCGCTCCTATATATATCCCAATTGGTGTTGTGGGAGGTATACTAGATATTTTTATTATCCACCCTGCAATACAGACAGTTTCTGCATATTTAGACACTAAAGATTTCCTCTGGAATATAAGATTTAATGGCTATATGACTGAAATGGGGAGCCTTCCAATTAGAATGGTTGCATCCCCTGTGGTTTTTACTATTGATTGGCTAATACGTAGTGCATTTGACGTATCACCTTCTGTGGAGGGTAAACCACCGGAAGATATATCCGAAGAACAGATGAATAATTTCATTACAAAGAGAGATAAAAGTGCAATTGTGCAGTACATAAATAATTCTTATTCCAAAACAAAATTTCCAAAAGAAAGGGAAGCATTGACCCGGTTACTCACAGAATTTTCCTATGAAAAGGATAATGATGTTCATGTTACTACTGTAAATTATATCTGTGATAAGAATTTTTCTGAATATGAAGATTTACTTCTCTCAATTCAAATTCCGAATTATAGCCCTTCTCAGTTAGCCTGTTTTAATAGACGAAGATCAAAAAAAGCTAGTAAGACAATACTTGAGCAAGTAAAGAAAACTGATCTATCAAATGAAGTCTTCGCAAACTATATCCAAACCATTTTCTATATTGGAGAGAAAGATGACATTCAATATATAAAAATGAAAATCAAAGAAAAGTAAGTTAAAAATGGAACACAATATTTTCTTTTTAGAAGTATAAACTTTAGAATACTATCCTTTCTATTAAAAGCAGTAGATTAAGAATAGCAATCTATTTAAATATAATTACATTAACCTAGACTATCTATTTCGGAATTCACTTTTCCGATAGAACTTTTAGCATCCCCAAACAACATAAACGCATTTTCATAGCCAAAGAGTTCATTTTCAATCCCTGCATAACCAGCTGCCATACTTCTCTTACTGATTATCACTGTTTTTGCCTTGTCAGCATTTAAAATAGGCATACCATAAATTGGGCTTTTGGGATTATTTCTTGCCGCTGGATTGACAATATCATTGGCACCAATGATTAGAACAATGTCCGTATTGGGAAACTCAGAGTTGATTTCATCCATCTCAATCAATTTATCGTAGGGAACTTCCGCCTCTGCCAAGAGAACATTCATGTGCCCTGGCATTCTACCAGCCACTGGATGAATTGCAAATCTAACTAAAACACCCTTAGTTTCTAATTTATTCATTAATTCACGTACTACGTGTTGTGCCTGTGCAACTGCCATTCCATATCCGGGAATAATGATCACGCTAGATGCAGAATCAAATAGCATTGCTGTTTCCTCGACTCCAATTTCTCGAATACTCATTTTAGGTCCAGAAGAACCATCATCAGTTCCTGCCACCTGTCCGAATCCCCCAAGTAGTACACTCACCAAAGATCGATTCATTGCCACACACATAATCCTTGTTAAAATAATACCTGAGGATCCAACCAATGCACCAGAAATCACAAGAACAGGATTATTCAAAACAAAACCCGTAGCACAACCTGCCATACCAGAATATGAGTTAAGAAGTGAAATCACTACCGGCATGTCCGCCCCGCCAATTGGTATTACAGTTAGAACTCCTAGCAAAAGGGAAACACCTATGAGAATGTAGAGGAAAATTGTATGCTCCATCGGAGCAACAACTACCATAAATCCACTAAATATTGCAATAAGCAGCAAAAGTAAATTGATGACGTGCTGACCCCTGTACATGATTGCCCTTCCATCAATAGTTCCGCTTAATTTCGCATAGGCTATATAGGAACCTGTAAAAGTGATGGCTCCAATGAGAATACTTACCACCACACTTGTCAGTATAATAGCGAGCCCTTCCTCGTTTAGATTATGATGATTTTCAAAAAATCTATAATTATAATCAGATACCGCCACAAATAGGGATGCCAAACCACCTACCCCATTGAAGATTGCTACCATTTCTGGCATAGAAGTCATAGGGACACGAATTGAAGCAAAGGTTCCAATAGCTGAGCCTATGAGAATCCCCACAATAATCTCTGTAAAAGTCAAAACTTTACTATCTAATAGGGTAGCCACGATTGCTATTAACATGGCTATTGCAGAATATAGATTTCCACTTCGTGCACTAGAAGTGCGACCCATCTGCTTGATTCCAAAGATAAAAAGGAGAGAGGAAGCTAGGTAGGCTAATTTTATAAAAATTTCTTTGGTTTCCATATTTTATTTCTTCTTCTTAAACATTCGTAACATCCTATCGGTAACCAAATATCCACCTACCACATTGATAGTTGCAAATATAAGTGCTCCTATTCCCAATATTTTGGAAAGATTGGATAACTCCTGGGAAGTTCCGGAACAGAGAATTGCTCCAACAATAGTAATGCCTGAAATGGCATTGGATCCTGACATCAGAGGAGTATGAAGTGTAGGGGGAACCTTGGATATTAGTTCTATTCCCGTATAAGTCGCTAGAAAAAAAACATAAACTAAAAGCAGTAGATCTGGAATACTCATAAATACCTCTTTTGGGGGTCTAACCTATAATAATTTTCCACAAAATCATGGCAACTACTATGTGAATGCAATTTCCCTGTCGAAAATTTACCCTAGGGAGTCTAAGGTTTAGATCCCTTTAGGAGTTTAACTATTATGAGTTTTTTAAAAAAATCAATTTATATAGGAATTTTAGGAATTTTCAGTTTCCTTGCCCTTCCCTCGTTTTTACTAGCTGAATGCTCTCAGGCATGTGATAAGTTTATTACCTGCACAGAAGAGGTGCAAAAAACAAAGGCCACTGTTCAACAAAAAGCAACATTAGGCAAAGCATGTGCGGAGACCTGTAAAAAACAAGGTCAGCAAATCAATGAATGTTTCGAAAAGTCCAACGAAGCAGGTGGAAGCTGCCAAGCATATTCAACTTGTATCATGAAATATGCTCAATTGATGAAATCTGCAAAAAAATAACCCATGATGAACTCTTCTCTTTTGAAACTATTTTATGATAAATTTGGAGGAGAAGGAAAACCCAGATTTTTTCGTTCTCCTGCCAGAATCAATATTATAGGAGAGCATGTTGACTATGTAGGAGGATTGGTCTTACCTGCGGCAATTCAATTTTCTACTAACTTACTAGTACGTCCCAATCAAAAAACATTATATAGAATTTACTCCTCTTATTTTGACTCCCTCCTTGAACTGGAGAAATTAGAATACCAATCAGAAAACAAGTGGGCGAATTATATCCTAGGTATGATGCATGAAATTCAAAAGGAAGGATTCTATATTCCCGGATTTGATATGTTGCTTGAGGGAAATATTCCTCAGGGTGCGGGTCTCAGTTCATCTGCATCCTTGGAGGTAGGTGTGGGATTTTCTCTATCAGAATGTTTTTCTTTTAATATCCCCCGTGAAAAAATCGCTATCTTAGGTCAAAGAGCAGAAAATAATTTTGTAGGAACAAAATGTGGAATTATGGATCAGTTCATTATTTCTGTTGGGAAAAAAAATCAATGCATATTGTTAAACACAGAAACGCTTTCTTACTCATACACAAATATAAATGCAGGTGATCATGAATTTTACCTAATCAATTCTAATGTAAAGCACTCCCTAGAAACAAGTGAGTACAATACCCGAAGGGAAGAATGTGAATCGGCTTTCTCTAAATTGAAATCTAAATTTTCAGATTATAAAAATCTTTATTCTATTTTTGAAAATGAAATAAATTTTCTTGATTTTCCATTCACAGACAAAGAATATAAAAGAGTTCAACATATTTCAGGAGAAAAAAAACGTACTGAAAATATCATACAGGCTTTTTCTGATGGAAATATGGAATTAGCCGGAAGTATTTTGACTAAAACTCATGAGTCCCTCTCTAAATTTTTTGAAGTATCATGTCCAGAAACTGATTTTTTGGTAAATTCATTGGTCACAGAGGGTGTAAGTGGTGCAAGAATGATCGGGGGTGGTTTCGGTGGTTGTGTTCTTGTATTAGATAAAATCGGAAAAAAAGAAAGGCTCGAGACGAAAGTGAAAAAATCCTATTT
>Ga0214917_10006121_pt1 | contig 12618 bp, 17 predicted proteins | sample LL_1208_BB_MetaG_FD_177983 | JGI IMG/M metagenome (GOLD analysis project Ga0214917, IMG submission 177983) | Freshwater microbial communities from Lake Lanier, Atlanta, Georgia, United States - LL_1208_BB | ecosystem: Environmental > Aquatic > Freshwater > Lake | place: USA: Georgia | collected... | reverse complement strand
ATTGTTGCAGAGTTACTACCTAAAGTAGTTGTCGCTATCTTTTCATATGTTGCTGGCATTATGCACCTGCTTTCAAAAGGTTACGAGTTTGAGTTTTAAGTTTAGCCATAATTAAGCGCCCCGTATTCCGTATAGGGCGAAGTGGGAATACTGAGCAAAATTGCCCGATGCTATTGTAAATGTAATTCTGTTTATAGCCGCTGTTGAGTTCCATAAACCCGAATAAAAGTTTGCATTGCCTGAACCATTAGCATCCATACCTTGTAAATATCTAAAAACCTTTGTTTTGTTTGTGTTTGTATAATCTAAAATATCTATAACTGCTACGCCAAATATACTTGAAGCAAGGTTTGCTGCTGGCATATAGTTTAAGTAAACGCCACTAATAGAACCAAAATCAAAACTTGCCGCCGCAGAACCATCTGAATAAAGAATATGAGTACGATAATTACTTGCAGTATCATTATTTAATCTAAATGGCATATTAATTTGATTATTAGCAGATGTACCTCTAGCAATACATCTTACTTGTAAATGAGTATAGGTAGAAGGTATAGAAGTAAAATCAATAGTTGCACTTCCACCTGAGCCAACAGTTACAGTAGCAATAGATTCGTAACTACCGCCTGCACCTGCGGCCGCACCACCACTATCTAATATCCCAAGAATTAAAGACATTAGGCAATGCCACCTACGATATACCAACTATCTGTACTGACTTTAATTAAACTTGCGGCTTTGTATTGTGTAGTAATTGTTGGATTAGTGGACACCGCACCGCTTGAAGCAATTGTAACGCCTGATCCCTGGACAATACTTACAGTGCCGGCAGATCCAATTTTGATTACATTTACTACGCTTCCAGTTGTCATTGCAACAGTGTTAAAAGGTGGAATAGTTATTGTGGTTGTGCCAGTATTTGAGTAAGTAATAAGTTTATTATCTGCATCAGTTACCACTAATGTGTCTGATGTTCCGGTCACTGCCCTAACGCTTAAATTAGCGATACTGTTCATCTGCGCGGCTGTTAAAACCTGACCAACGGAAAAGGTTGCCATTTACATATACTCCCTAATAAGCCAAAGAATCTTCATCTAAAATTCCATCTACGGTAGAGTCTAGCAAAAATCCTACGGCAAAAGGTTGGGCGCAAGTGAAAGTTACCAAAAAAGATTTAGGTGTTATTTGATAGGTAAGGCCTGCAATTACGCTATCTGTAACCACATTGCCAGCCGGTAAAGTTTGAGTAACTTCAATTGGGCTAAACATATCTAAGTTCAAAGCGGCAACTACGCGGCTTGAATCATCCTCACCAAAGGCATCAACAGTTAATGAATTGAGTTGTATATTTACGCCTTGTTCTTTTCGGGATGCAATAATCATTTGTGCCTGATTTAAGGCATCCGCATCAGTTTGCATAATGCCAGTTCTAACCCGGCTATGTTGAAAGTAATCATCAATGCTTGCAGTATCACTGGCGGTTTGGGCTGTACCACCTGTCCTAGTAACGGTTACCTTGTTAATCATCTGATAATCTGAAATATCAAATTCCACGGCTTGATAAGTTACATCACCTGATCCTGGCACATCACTAAAGGCCGTAACCGCGCCACCTTCTGCAACTATGATGTCATTGCGTGACATAAATTTAGCGTATCCGCGTTCATCCATATAAAACGCACCTAGATCAGTGGCTTCTACAACTTGACATGCTGACAATAAAGATCTTGAAGTACCATCATCCGCTTGTACTGTTGTAGTTGAAGTGGTTGAAATATCTCTCATTCCACCTGGCCAATCACCAGCATCAAGCAAACTAGATATTCTTTGTGCAGTAGTTTGTCCGGCAGTGCCACCTGTAACTGTTGTAATAGTAGTCAGGTTTAATAATTGAAATCCATCTACACATGACAAAGTTACATAAGCCGGATCAAATCCAGTAGGGCTTTGGTAATTCCATTCTTGAATATAAAAAGATCCTAAGTTATATGTTGTGCCTAAATATTCTGCGGTAAAGCGGATCTTACGCATTGGTTTAATTTTGCCATATAAACTAGATCCAGTATTGGCAGGATTAAATTGACCTGTTTCATCAACAAAGGTTATGCGTGCAGTACCACCTGTAAAAGAATCTGATGATCTGTTAAATGCACGGCGTATATAACATTGAGTCACATAAGATGTAATATCTATAATATCTGCGGCTACTGTACCTAAAACTGCTACATCTAATGGCGTTGCAGGATCATCCAAAACTAATGCAGGATCAAATGATGCACCATTACTAAAATCAATTTCTGCGCTAAATATTGCGGCCGGCATTATCTTCCTAAATTAGTTAATTGAGTTACCGCACCTGATCGGTTTAAGTTATACAAAGCATCTTGAATTACTGATTGCAATTCACCCTCTGATATAACCGATCCGGCTACATTGATATTTACAGTAGTGCCAAAGCCACCCATTTTGTCTAAAGGTATAACGGCTTCTGACCCGGCTTCTCCAATCATGGCTAGAGTAGGTTGATTTACAACGCCGCCTTCTGCCATAAATGGAATACCGCGTAATGCCGCACCCGCTTCTTTATATCTTTCAGCGCTAATCTCAGAAGCGGTCATGCCTGTGTAACCAGGTGTGCCGACTAAATCTTTACCTAATTCCTGGAAATAACCAGGTGTGTACATAGCACCAGTAGTTGTAGTTGGTAACTTCTTTTTCATAAGTTCATCTAACAATGCCAACATCTTGCGTAATTCATCATTGGCGTTAAATAAAGTTCTTAAATACAACAATACTTCAGTAGTTGTAATACCCCACTTTTTAGCCAACATATCAATTTCACCAGTGGTTATTTGACCATCTTCAATAACTTTTAATACATCAGCGTACCGTTGCGCTTCATTTACTGCGGCGGCTGTACCATCTTGTAATTTCTGTAATATCTTTACACGCAATTCATCTTCAGCATTTAACTTACGGCTTAAAGCGGCTTGTAAGTTAATGCGATCAAGATCAAACATAGCGGCCAATTCAGCCTTCTTTTTATCCAATGCTTGTTGTGCGGCTTTTTCTTTAGTCAATGCTTTTTCTCTAGCCAAAATATCTTTTTGTATTTTAGCCAAAATCTGTTCAGTGCTAAGTTCTTTTTTGCCATAAAGTCTTTGTTGTTCCAAAGCATCAATAGTTATCTGAGATAAGCCAATATAACCACGCTCTTGTAAAATTCTTTTCTCTCTTAATTTAATACCTTCTTGTTCAATCTTTTGTAAAGTATTGCCAGCATAAGTGGCTTCACCTGTAATACCTTCTAAAGCAACTTTAAAGAAATCTAAATATGCGCCTAATCCTTTTCTTTCAAATGTACTGGCAGTACCAACCATAATATCCGCAAATTGAGTAGCAACATTTTGTAATTTGAATCCAAATACATCTAATTGATCTGAACCGGTTGCCAATAAAGAAACAGAAGTTAATAAGCCTTGCCCTAATGTTTCAGTGGCTTCACCCGCACTAATTTTAAATGATTTTAATTGTCCGGCTAATGTTTTGGTTTGCGCTTCGGCTGAACCACCATATTTATCTAAATTTTGCATTAACTCTACAAAACCCATTGCTTTGGCTTCGGCGGCGGTAAAACCAACACCCAACTTACCAATTGCAGTATATTGACCTATTGCGGCTTTGTTTATAGCATTTAAAACGCTATCCAAATCTTGACCTGTGCCTGCGGAAATATCTAAGGCTTTACTCAATAAATATTGTGATGATTGTAAATCCCCTGTTTGTGCAATTAACCTTTGTAATGAAGGAACTAATTGATCTTCAGTAACATTGGTTGCGCGTTGTAAATCTTCTATAAAATTTTTTACATCAGGTAGGGCAAATTCTTGTCCTATGCTTTTTAAAGTGAGTTGTAATTGTTTGTCTAATCTTTCCTGGGCTAAAGCCGCTTGAATAGAATTTTTAGTAAATATAGCCAATCCTGCCGCACCTGCTATTGCGCCGGCTTTAGCAAAAGCCTTTAATCTAAATGTTCCAGTTGCAACAAACTTATCAAAACCTTTTAACTCTTTTGTGGCACGCTCTAAGCCTTTTTTATCAAACTTAGTTAAAAAGTTAATCGCTACATACTGACTTAATGCCATGATTAACCTCTAAATTCTTTGCCTAGATATTTTTTAAGTACAGTAATCATATTATCATTTACCTGGCCACCTAATTGTTGTGATGCCCTATAAATCAATCTTTTTTCTTTATATCCTGCACTATTAGATGTGCCTTGTAATTTACCAATAAATGATTCGCTGGCATTTGGATTGCGGCTTGTGCGCCTAGTTCTTCCCTTAGATTTTGATGTGCCAAAACCTGCTAACTCATAAATAATACCTGGCACGGATTTATTGATTACCGCTATTGCTGTTACGCCAAAGGTTGCGCCTTTAATTCTTTGTACTTTACTTTTAGCAGTGCTTACTCTTATACCGCGTATAACTTCTGTTTGTGACCACTTCCACCTACTTCTTTTACTCTCACCATAAGTTCTACCCCTATGCACTTGATCATTAGCCCAACCCCATGCAGGTGGGTATGAAGGTTCAATATCACGCCATCCTGGAAATGGCTCATGTGGTACAAAACTTTGTGCTAATTTTGCAACAGGCTTTACAGCCTTGCTCAATTCCCTTCTAAATTCTTTTTGTAAATCAGGATCCATCTTCTTCATTTTTTCTAATATTTCATCTAAATTTTCAACATAGATTGAAGAAGGTAAAGCCGCCAATGATTTTTGACGGCCAGGCAATCCTGCATAAAAAGGTTTCATTTTCGCCTAACTGTTGCCTTCTTGTTGTTGTAATACTTTTCTTGCAAGATGGCTTTGATCGCTGAGTAAATCGCTGGATCAACCTCTAATAAATCTTTAGGGCTAATACCTGTTGCCACCGACACGGTAGCGACTTCATAAATTGATCCGTGCCGGTCTATCCATTTTTTGAATCATAAATCAAATCAACATCTGAGTATTGATTGATGTAATCATCACCAAAGGCTAGATCTGTTTTACCTGCATCTTTTTCTAATCTCCAGGCAAACCACCACAAATCAGATTCCATTTGTAGTTCGCCTAATCTCTTACGCCAACCGGTCTTAAATTCGGCTTCAAATGCCACCTTTGCGGATGGCGTAAGATCATAGGTTAATTTCTTACCATCTTTTTTAACAATTTCAATTTTGTGCATTGTCCCACCTTTTCTTTATTACGCGCTTGTTGATTTTGTTAAGGCTGTCACTGGTAGTGACACTGAAACGCTTTGTACTGCATCAACAGCACCATTTATAGGTGTCCATGATGAAACTAGGCATGACATTGTGTAACTAGGATTAGTTGCGCTTACTGTTCCTGATACTGGTATTAACTTAATGTTAAGTTTTGTACCTAAAGCATCTTCAAACAATGAGTTCACTGATCCTGAAGCAAAGTCATTGTAAAGTTCTAAATTTACAGTACTTCGTTCAACTCCACCAATTACATTGGCTAGCGTATCGTTCATGGCAGTGATTTCTACCTGATCAATTTCGCGTGCAAGGCTTACAGTGCTGACATGATCAGTAATGGTAGTTGTACCTACTATCACGGCAACTTTGTTACCCATAAATATGGCCATATTTTTCCTCTCTTACTAACCTATCAACTCTACTGAATATTGATAACTTAGGTAGTCAATATTAGCGGATGTTATTGTTCCAGGGGATGCAGACACAACCCTTAGAGTTTGTACAGCACCGCTTAAAGTTTTATCAGCCTCAATCGCGGATTTAATTGAAGTTGAACCGGATGAAGCAAGTAGCCCATCCAATCTTTCTTGCCCATTTCTTTCACTCATTCTGCCAACTACAACAATTACCTGACATGTTGCAGAATCAAATCCTCTATTTAATGTGAAATCATAATTCATTGATAACTGGCCAACTATTGCAAAAGCATTGTTGGTAGGTATGTTTGTAGAGTCAGGCACATAATCAAAAACACGCAATCCGGAGATAGTCTGTAATGCGGTTTTTAGATTATCTCTAACGGTGCTAGGAATCATGCAATTACTTCTTTTTTGTACGCTCTGACCATAGCAGTTATATCTCTGCCCACTGGTGACATTCTTACAACGCCTAGATCACCTAATCCTAGTATTCCACCAGGCGCATCTTTACGCTTGTATAAATCGGCGGTCAATATTAAACAAGCCATATTTATATCACTAGGCACTGACGGCCAACCCCATTTTGCAGTTACCTGCACACCTGGTCTTAATCCATTTTGTGTAATACCTGGAAATATTGGCCAGGTTTCAGTATTAGATACCATTGTTAATTGTGTATATGGTCTGCCTAAAGATGGTGCAGTTAATGGATCTAAAATATAATCTGTATTCAAAGTTAAACTTTTTGTGTATGTACCATTACCGTTTTCATCTACTGCAACGGCTAAGTTTGTTGTAGATCCAATGTCATCTACATAAACAAAAATATCTGAGTAGGCACGGTAAAGCCGCGCTGATGCGTTGGTATCTAAATAAAATCTACGGTTAGCAATCCGATCAATAGATCTTGATGCTGATTCAACTAAATCTTCTAACAGGTCATTATCAGTATTATCTGATATAGACATGTAATTCTTAATCTCAGTTAATGTTGCATATCCATTTGTTATAGCCATGATCGGTATCCAAATTCTGTATTGCCCTGGGACATTAGACAAACTCCATTCTTTAAATACCGATCATAGTTAGAATCCAGGCGGCGGAAGGGTGGCCGCCTGGAAACTTATTTCATTAGAAGGATGGCGCGGCCAAACCTGTTCCGTTAATTTGTGCAATTGCACCTGGATAACGCTCAGCAGTGAACGCTGACATTCCAAATAGAACAATGTTTAACGCAACCTTGCCATTTGGTTCTTCAAATGTAACATAGGTTGGTGCGGCGGCTTCTTCCCAAAGGTGTGTTTCGTTCAAATCAACTACAAAGATTGTATCTTGATTTGTTCCTGCACCCTTATTGGTAGCAATGTTGGCATCAACAATGATAGGTAGTCCCAACATTGAATAACCTGAATTGCCATAAGAAGGTGTGCCATTGCCAGTACCCATTGCATTTGTTGGGTTATATGCTTGTGGTACAACCAATGGGCGGTTTGATCCATCTACACCTGCCAATAGGAATCCTAGACGGCGTGGGTGCATGATGATTGCATTTGGATTAGCAAAAATTGTTGATTGGATCTGTTGGATCGCATCTGCAATCTTTGGATATAGACCTGCAACTGTTCCAGTTGTCGCTGTGTAAGTAACAAGGATTCCAGTTGTCATGTTAACAAGTCCTAATGGTTGTCCATTTGAACCTGATCCATTTAAAAGTGAGTTATCCAACTTAGTGTGATAATCACGGATTAAATCACCTAACACAATGTTTTCAATGTTGTATCCGCGTAGTAATGCTTGCTTAGATACTGATTGTTGTCCGGCAATTGTATTTACATTGACGGTTAGTGTTGTGTCTGCAATATCTTGTGATACTGCGGCGGTGTTTTGTGATGTTTGATATGCAGTTACAGTGCCAGTGTTGATCTTACTAATGACAACCGACATGCCCTGGGTGGGTAAAGTGTGCTTGCGTGCGGCATCCGCGAATGGACGGCCGGCGCGTGCCAATGGTGCATATAGATCAACTAGGTATTGTGGCACTACTAAGCCTGCGAAGTTAGATGTTCCAACTGCACGCTTCTCAATTGCCATTTCCTGTTGGTGTCTTGCTATGCGTTGTGCGGCATCTGCATCAGTTTTGAAGTTTGCCTTTAACGCATCAGTTAAGAAATCATTTCCTGATCTCTCAGAATAAGTTAGTTCTTCGCGTGTAACAGTAAAGCCACCTGCACGAACTTCCTTCTTTGGTTCAACATTCGCATCAACTCTAGCGGCTAGATCAGCAGCCTTCTGATTGCGAATTTCAATATCGGACATCTGCTCAATTCTTTCATCCAACTTTTTGACCTCTAGGTTTAGGGCTTCTACATTAGCCAACTCAACCTCTGATAGATCGCGTGCTTCTTCTGCGGCACGATCTAAAGTTGCCTGAATAAGAGATGTCTTTGATTCGCGCTTCTCACGGAGAGAAGCAAGAAAAGTATTAGACATTTTTCTCCAATTTGTTAGTTGTTTAGTGAGAAGGTGTAACGCGCCGGTAATCGGGGTTAGGTGTTCTACGACTTGTCAAAATTATATCTCTTTTTTCAAATCTTTTAGTATTTGTAAGGCAGTGTTAAATCTTGTTTTATCATCAGATCTATTTTGATTTGCAATTTTTTCTGACCATGATTTACCAGCATCTCCACCCCATAATGCCCAGGCAATGCGACCATTAGAAGGGTAACCATCTTCACCTGGGCTAAAGCCTTCAGCCTTTTTATCTACTTCATGGCGTGCAAAAAAAGATACCATTCGGTTCACTGTATCTAAAGATAAACTTCTACCATTGACAATATCTCTAGCCCTGGCAATGCCAACCTCTGTACCACCGCGACCAAATTCACTGCGCCAATCTAAACCTTTTTGCGCTTCTGATTTCATGCCGGCAGTAGGTTCATAACCTTCTGCTCTGCTCTCACCATACTCTGCAATGTTAATAGCAGTTAGTTGATCTTCTGCCTGCGCCTGAGTTTTATGGCAACCAATTAACTCATTAGTATCAGATTTAACTACTGCATACCCTTCACACTCAGGATGATTACTTACTACGCTGTATGGCATCTAAGATCTTCCTTGCTTCATCTAATCTAGGTGTTAATTGTGGTTGGCCTTCACGCATACCTGTAACACTAGCCATCTCACCATAAGCACCAAAAGTAACTAAAGATACTTCTGCCAAATGTGCCTTAATTCTTTCCATAACACCATCAGGCCTTTTACGATTTTTAATTGGCATAAATCCAACTGATAGTTGATCTAATGCACCATCTTTAACTAACTCTAATGCTTCATCACCTTCGCGGGTTTTTGAAATCTTAAATTCAGCATAAAGGCCTTCATCAGTTTCCCTTAGTAATGTGGCACGGCCTAATACATTGTTTTCACCATGACCCCTAAGAAGTTTTACCCGGTGTGGTGCTTTAATAACTTCTGCAAACACGCCTTTTCTAAATACTTCAATCATTGTGCTAGTGATGCGTTGTTCTTTGTTGTAAGGCACGGCAATACCAAAGATGGTACGGCCATCACCATTGGCACGCAACTCCAAATCAACTGAGTAACTTCTATTTTCTATTTTTTCTTCAGACATAGTTATTATCCTCTACTGTATCAACCACATCACTTTGTAATGATTCATCTTCGGCTTCTTCACCAATTTCATCATCTTCGTGATCCATAGGATCAAGATTTTCATAATCTCTTACTTCATCCACTGTTAAGAAGCCATTAGATAATGCAACTGCATAAGCATCATATCTACTTGCTGTATCTGTCTTTAACAATGAATCATACTTAAATGCGGCTGTTTGACCCCGGACAAGTAAATCAGAAAATGCCGCTTCTATTCTTTCTGCTATTGGTTGTATTGACCATTTAATCAATTGTAAATTTTCTTGTTCAACATTTGAATAGGTACGGCTAGAATTTGGTGATCCTAAGAAGTATGGTGGCAATCCTAAAATGTTTGCCGCTTCTGTAAGTCCGGCTGTTTGCGCTTCTACTAATTGAGATTCTGCCGCATTGCTACTTAACACTTCAAAATCTGTTGATGCGTTCATAACAACAGGTGATCTATTGCGTGATGAGTACATTGCCATCCATGCAGTTTTTAGCGCATCCGCTTCTTCCTGAGTTAGATCCGGATTAGCAGATTTAATTACTGCGGTTGGATTAACACCGCCATCAAAGTATCTTGATGCGTACTCATTGATTGCAATCTCTTTACCTAATGCTTGTTTGGCAACTGCCAAAATACCTTTACCAACTAAATCACCTGGCATTGTAAAATTCTTAATGTGCATAATTTCTGATTGATCATATACACGCTCATCAATGCGATAAATGATTCTGCCTTTTTCTCTTGTAACTTGTACGCGATCAGGCGCAACAGGATAGATGCTGTCAGGTAACCCATTAGCACCTGGTTCACCTAATACTGCAACATAATTACCGTGAATAATTAACGCGGCCGCCATTGCACTAATTGTTTCCATTCGGGTTTCAGTAGGAACTGGCCGCATTAAAATTTGTGGTGTGGGTATTACTTCACGCTTGTTACGATATGCACACAAAGGCAATGCACCAATAGCATCACTAATTAAAGTTATACCACGATAAATTGCAGGTATGCCTAAAGCGGTGTTTTGATCTACATAAGCACCTGCCCAATTACCTTCAAAGAATCTACCAACACGGCCTAAAGAATCTACATAGCCTTGTGATGTATAAACTAAAGATGGCTGGATCTGTCTTTTCAGTAATCGGCCTAGCATTATTTACCTCTGTTTTCCAAAGCAATTCCAAATAAAACTAAAAATGCACCCGATAATATTACCGCTACAAGTGGGTTAATTGTTGCGACACCTGCAACTATCAATAAAGAACCTGATACCTGCAAAATAGATGATAAATATTTCATTAGTAGATCTTACTCCTTGCCACTGGCTGATCTTCTATTTTTGTTACCACTCCATACCGTGCCAGTGTAGCCGCTACCAGTGGTGTTATGTTAGTTGTGCTTTGACGATTCCATGCCCAGGAATCACCCAGTGGCCGTTTAGTAGATCCCATGATTGCAGTTCTTAAATTAGGATCATCTAAGTGGCTTATAGTTTTTGCTTGTACTGCATCATAAAAAGAACCACATGCCCTGGCGTAATCACGCAAGTGAATAGACATAACGCCAATGTTTTGTTTTTCTAACTCAACTATCAATGAAGCCGCCGGTGATCCTGTATCAATAACTACTTTGGTGTTATATCTTTTACATAGTTCCACCAATCGTGGTAAAACCCAGGATGTGCCTTCTTTGCACTCAATCAATTCAATAGGGGTAAAATCTCTAACTAAGCCGGATGCGGCTATTGAAGCACGGTCACGCTCACGCGATATATCAACACCAAACACAATCTTGTTGCCAACTGTAATATCTGTTCTAGCCAAAGAATCCCAAAGTTCAGTATTGATAACTTGTACTGCATCCCTAGATGGCCAAACATTCAACCATTCCTTTGTAAAAATATCCGGGCTATTAGTTGCCGCCGCTTCACGCACTGCATCTATCAATACGCCTTTTTCTTCATGTAGTGACGGAATAGCCTGATACCAAACTTCTTCATTTAGATAATCAAATTCATCTGTTGATGGACACCATTCAAACCAGGCTAGTTTGTTTTGTGGTTCTGCAATCTCTCTATGACCAATTTCCCGATAATGTTCTAATAATTCAGATTCACCTGGCCTGCCTGCATTAGATAAGATCCATAATTGGCCATTGCGTTTTGTTGCAAGTGTTGGTTGTAAGTTAGCAATTAAAGATAATGGATGTGTTAAGGCTTCATCAATAACCATTAAATTTAGACTAAGGCCGCGTGCGCCTTTGTCATTAGGTGTAACAATTCCATAAGTTGAACCATTACGCATGTATATCTTTTCACTGCCATTTACCCTGGATACCCTGGCAATGCGTTTGCTAAATTTAGGTGACATTTGAAAACTTAGTAAATGTTCTTCCCATTTACCTTTGGCCATATTGCGATCTTGTGCAGTATAGGCAACATGTCTTTTAGGTTGTAATAACTCATAGGCAATTCTTGTTTCAATCAATTTTGACTTACCGTTTTGCCTGCCTACCTGGGCGGCCACTGTACGGTACTTGTATAAACCTGTTGCATCCTTTTCTAAACCTACATCTGCTACCAGGCGTTGCCAATCAAACAAATCAAAACCTAATAGTTTTGCTACCTGGGCTAACTTATCGCCATCTGTTTCACATGCTTCATCTCTCTTAGATGCCCATCTAGGCGTACAAAGAATTTTATTCAAACAGATCATCCTCATCAGGTAATGCACATGAATCCCAAATCTCACGCAACTCTTTAGATATGGATGGAATGGTGTGTGTGCCTTTACCTGATTCTTCAATGCGATCCCAGGCGCGTGCCAGGCCTAACAGCATCTCACGCTTTACCGTATCAATATCATTACGGCCTGTAATGGCTTTGACCATTGCGGCGGTATGTCTGCCTAACTTTTTCTTAGGCTTACCACTTGCGACTATTTTTAATTGCTTTGCGTTTTGCGTTTCCATATTTAGCCCCTCTTGAATAGTTACAACTTGCACATGCTGGTTTCAATGACCCGACCCAAAGTTCCGGTGACGGAAAGGAATCAATGGGTGGGTCATGGTCTAGCGTGGTTGCAACAGCCTTTTTACAATAAAAACATAGTGGCTTTTGCGCCAAAACCATTTCTCTTATTTTTTTGTAATTACCGTTGTATTTTCTACTTTTTAATGTTTTCATAAAAAATATTTATTTTTTTCCAAATGTTTTTGGCTTCGCCGGGGAGAGAGAAACGCAGAACGGCGGCGTATTACGCAAAC
>Ga0214917_10006120_pt1 | contig 12619 bp, 8 predicted proteins | sample LL_1208_BB_MetaG_FD_177983 | JGI IMG/M metagenome (GOLD analysis project Ga0214917, IMG submission 177983) | Freshwater microbial communities from Lake Lanier, Atlanta, Georgia, United States - LL_1208_BB | ecosystem: Environmental > Aquatic > Freshwater > Lake | place: USA: Georgia | collected... | reverse complement strand
ATTGCGTCTTGAGTTGGACGTGGGTCTCCAGACCGATGACCGCTTCGTATTCCATGCGGCCGTTGGTATGCCACGAGACGCCTCGAAGGCCAAACGGAAGTTCACCAGAGATTCCCCCCGGCCGGTTTGCCCGGTCCGGGGGAAAGGCTCAAGGTCCTCCGTCTCGCTATCAGGCCTTCACCTGCTTCACCTTCGCCCATTTGCGGGTCTTGGCCGAGGCGAGCACGGCGTCCACGACGTAATCGGTGGCCAAGCCATCCTTGAAGTCGGGCTTCGCACCCTTGCCGCTTTCCAAGCCAGCGATGAATTCCACGACCTGGTGGATGAAGCTGTGCTCGTAGCCCAATTGGAGACCCGGAACCCACCACTTGCCGGTGTACGGATGGTCGCCGTCGGACACGTGGATGCTCTTCCAACCCCGCTCGGGGCCCGCATCGCTGTAATCGAAAATCTGGAGGCGGTGCAGATCGTGCAGATCCCACTTGAGGCTCATGTTCTCGCCATTCACCTCGAAGGTGTAGAGGGCCTTGTGGCCGCGCGCATAACGGGTGGATTCGAACAACCCCAGCGAACCATTGTTGAAATGGCACATGAAGGCGCAGGCGTCGTCGATGCCCACCTTCTCGACCTTGCCGGTCAGGGTGTGCTTGCGCTCCTTGATGAAGGTCTCGGTCATGGCGCTGACATCTTTGATGCCACCGTTGAGCCACATGGCCGTATCGATGCAGTGCGCCAGCAAATCGCCGGTGACGCCAGAACCCGCGGCCTTCACGTCCAAGCGCCAGAGCGCCGCGCCGCCCTGCGGCAGCTCGGGATTGATGGTCCAGTCTTGCAGGAAATTGGCGCGATAGTGGAACACCTTGCCGAGCTTACCGGCATCGATGAGTTGCTTGGCCAGCACCACGGCCGGGCAACGGCGGTAGTTGTACCAAACCATGTTCGGCACCTTGGCCTTCTCAATGGCCTTCACCATGGTTTCAGCCTGCTTGGAGTTCAGCGCCAAGGGCTTCTCGCACAAGATCATCTTGCCCGCTTTGGCCGCGGCGATGGCGATCTCGGCGTGCAGGTTGTTCGGAACGGCGATGTCCACCACATCAATGTCGTCCCGGGCGATGAGCTTTTTCCAATCGGTTTCGATGGATTCATAGCCCCAGCGATCCGCGAACTCCTGAGCCTTCGCGGCATCGCGCGCGCAGACTGCCTTCAGGACGATCTGGTAGCTTGACGGGAAGAAGTGCCCGACTTGAGCAAATGCATTGGAGTGGGCGCGTCCCATAAAGCCGTAGCCGATGAGACCGATGCGAAGTTGTTTTTTAGCCATAGATACCCGTGGTTGGGAGATGGATTGAGATTAGAGGTTCGGCATTGCTGGCGGCAATCTCGAGTTGCAGCACGGATGGGTTCTCCAACAACTTCCCTCATCTGCTTCGATTGCCGGCGATGAGCCTCATCGCACACCGATCCCAATGGGTCCGCTGCTCCAACCGACACTTTCGGGCGACCGTCGCCGTGATGGAGCGAATGACAACGGTGGGACTCGCCGACGGTATTCTGCTCCTGCTGGTGCTTTGGGCTCTCGGCGTCAACCCAGCACCCGAAGGCCCCGAACCGGGTTTGGGAAACCCCAGTGAAGCGACAACCCCGCGCTCGCCCTTCGGTACCGTCTCGGAATAAGCCTGATTAGGGCGACGGCAACAAGACAGGGCGGAATCCCAGATAGTCACCCCGCATTTCCGGCGTCATCGCCCCTCGGATAGCCGACCGCGCGCGCCGCGCTCCGTAAATCCTGCTTCCGCCACGATAACACCGAAAGGTTCCCGCCGATGGCCCCGATGGATCCATCACTCGATTCGTTGCGTAGTCGCCGTACCAATCTCGACACCATTCCCAAACATTGCCATGCAGGTCATGGAGCCCCCAGGCATTGGGTTGACGGGTCTTGGCCGCGTGGGGTTTACCCTCGGAATTGGACTCGATCCAGGCCAGCGACGGCAAATCACCGGCAAAGGCCTCGGTCGTCCCGGCGCGGCAGGCGTATTCCCATTGGGCCTCGGTCGGCAAATTCCACTCCCAACCGGCCGGAATGAGACCCTGAGCCCGATGTCGCTCGGTCAGCGCCCGGCAATAGTCTTGAGCGTCTCTCCAATTGACTTGATTGACCGGCTGATCCGGAGCTTTCCCATGACTGGGATTCTTCGGCATGATCGCTTCCCACTGGGCTTGAGTGCACTCGGTCTCTGCCATGAAGAATCCCCGACTAAACTCGACCTCATGCTGCACCTCGTCTTTATCCCGGTTGGCCTCATCCGCCGCACTGCCCATGACAAATCGACCCGGCGGCACCCAACGAACGGTCCAACCGTTCGTTCCCAGTGTCACGGTGACGCTGGATCCCGCAGACAAAGTCCGGGTGTCTTTCCAGACTGCTGGAGTGCTTGCCACGGCTGCCGGAACGCCCACCGACGCACCGGGCGGTACCGGGGGAATCCCCCCCCCGCCATCGGCCGCATATGTCCTGAGGACCAAGAACCCGACTGACGTCAGGAGAAAAATCCAATCCAACCGGGGCATAGTGATGTGAATTGACACCAAGCCGGCCAACCCTTCAACTACCATCCTCATCCTGTCGTCCGCAATGTCCGAAAAGACCCTCACGAATTCGAGGTAAATGGACATTTGTTTTTATCTGAAGAGGCAGCCGTCACGATCAGCGACTCAAAATTGCAACAAAATCAATATGAAGGTTTAGAAGGTCTAGCCGGTGAATCAATAAATTTATATTAGGAGATGATATTTAACTCCAACATTTTCCTTCTGTTTTTCTCAGTTGTTATATTACTCTATTGGTTGGTTCGGAATAATCAAGGGCACAGAGATTGGTTGATCTTGATTGCGAGCTTTATCTTCTATGGAACTTGGGACTGGCGATTTTTATTTTTGTTGATTATAACTGGAGGGGTTGATTTTGTCTGTGCTTACAAGATTAGTACCAGCCAAGAACCGACCTCAAAGAAGCGCTGGTTATTGTTGAGTATTCTTTCCAACTTGGGAACACTGGGGTTTTTCAAGTATGCAGGTTTTTTTCTCGAGTCAGCTTTCCAACTTCTCGAAACTCTAGGAATCCATTCAACCCGTCCGGTTCTTGCCATTCTATTACCGGCAGGCATATCCTTCTACACATTTCAGGCCTTATCTTACACCCTTGATGTCTACCGAGGTCACATCAAAGTTGAGACCAACCCGGTCAAGTATTTCGCATTCCTGACATTCTTCCCTCAACTTGTAGCCGGTCCTATTGAAAGAGCGTCGTTTCTTCTGCCGCAGTTTCATGAAACGCGGTGCATCAACGAGTCCATGGTTTTGCGGGGCGTCTGGTTTATTTTATGGGGTTTCTTTCTAAAGGTTGTCATTGCTGATTACTTCGCTCCGTTGGTAGACATGGTTTTTAATGTAAACCACTTGGGAGGCTCTGTGAATATCCTGGCAACCTTGGCATTTGGCGGTCAGATTTATGGCGACTTTGCTGGCTACTCGCTGATTGCAATGGGCCTCGCTAACACGATGGGATTTGAGTTGTCACGAAACTTTTCGCATCCCTATTTAGCTTCAAACATACAAGATTTCTGGAGATGCTGGCATCAAACATTGTCAGCCTGGTTTAGAGACTATTTATACATTTCATTAGGAGGTGATCGGCTTGGTTCATTCAGAACTTTTTTCAATATTTGTCTCACATTTGTTTTGGCAGGATTGTGGCATGGAGCAAATTGGACCTTTCTTTTGTGGGGACTCTGTCACGGGTCGGCCCTCGGATGCTACAGGCTCTGGCGAGCATCCAAAATTAGCAGCAGTGTTCGAATCCCACACGTAGTCGGCTGGGGTATGACGATGCTGATTGTAGCTTTCGGATGGTTGTTTTTTAGGGCGCCCTCGGTTTCTCATGCGTGGGCCATGATTCAGGCAGTCAGGCACGTTCCAGCTCCGAGTTGGAGCACTGACTACGCCATTGCTGTGTCATTTGGATTGCTGGCTGTGTGGATTTACGACGTCTTCAATCGACGTTTCCCGTGGGAGAAGGTCATCACATGGCCTTGGTCGAAGCGTGTGTTTGTCAAATCCATTTTGCTGGTTTTCATCATCGCCCGCTGGGGAAAAGAACCCCCAAGTTTCATCTATTTTCAATTCTGAACCCATGTTGCATCAAAAGCACCAATCCGCGGTTCCTCAAGAGGCGGGCCATATTTACTTGGTAAACCCCGTCACACTGGCAAGACAGTTCGTGTCTATATTTTTGATCGTTCTTGTATTGTTTCTTGCAATGTGGATGGCTAACGGGAGTGGCATGTTGCCGAAAAAGTCTCAACTAGACAATGCTGATTCCGCCATAATTTCTACCAAGGCGCGAATGGCGACAACATCGAATCAAAAGCGCATTGCATTCGTGGGAGATTCGTCATGCCTGGTGAACATTCACATACCCACCATGAAGGATAATGGGATTGAGGCCATCAACCTAGGCACTTTGAGTTTTCTGGGAATTGATTCATTCGGACTCCTGGCACAGCGTTTCTGCCAAGACAAACCGGATACTCAAATATTTCTCGTTCTTCATCCGGAGTGCATCCGAATGGTTGAATCCTCCAGTGAACATCGAAAGATTCTAATGGAGGCACTCGACCAATCAACGGATGGCTCAACGCAGTTCGAATTGAGCAAGCTTCGAAGAATCACAGTCGATGACTTTAGTTCTCGGCTTTTTAATGGTTGGCTTCCCACACCCATCAAAGGTCAGTTAGGGTATCGATACGGTTTTACTCACAACCTCAGAAATGAGATTTTTGCCGCCGGTGGATTCATGGAAGAGACCGGGAGATTTGGCGCATCAGTTTCCCTCAATTCTTCTGAATATCGCATCGCTCGTCGGATCCAAAGTGAGTGTACCTTGTTTCGATCCTATTTACCGAAGGGAGTCAAAGTGCGCCTTTTAGTTTCTCCTATCCCTCAATCCCATGCGACGCGAGGGCATGAGAAACAAGTCCGGGAGATGCAGAGCGAGATTGAGAAGTGGATACAAGCCGACAACCCGTCAGTAAAAATGCCCAGTGTTTTGTCCGATTCAAACTTCGGAACGGTGACACATCTTTTGCCGAACTCAGCACGTGAATACACCCGGCAACTGTGTTTGGTGTTGTCTCAATAGTTTATCTCCAGCCGCCCAATTCATGTCCCAGATGTTTCGATCCACTGAAGCCGTCGTCCGGTTGCTCATCTTGCTGACCCTCGGAGTCCCCAGGCTGGGTGCGGCTGTGCTCATCGTTTCGGTGGATCCTCCGGCAGGAACCGTCGAGTCGCTCGAACGCATCACGGTCACCTTCAGCGCACCGGTGAACGGAGTCAGCCCGGCTGATTTTTTGGTCAATGGAATTCCAGCCTCATCCGCGACCGGCTCCGGAAGCGCCTACAACTTCCAGTTCAAAGCTCCACCGTTTGGTCCGGTGACCATCACGTGGGGACCGTTGCACACCATCCAAGATCTCAGCCAGCCACCCGTGCGCTTCGATGCCTCGGTGGCGGGTGCCAGTTGGAACTACGCGCTGACGGACCCAAGGCCACCGGGATTGATTTCGATACTTCCGCCTCCGGGCGTGACCCTTAAGCGACTGGGGCAGGTTGAGATCCAGTTCAACCGCCCTGTGACCGGAATCGATGCCACTGACCTGCTGTTGAATGGCATCCCGGCCCTGCAGGTGGAAGGTCTCGGAGCCGGACCCTACCTGTTTCGGTTCGCTCCAGCAGGGCCGGGGCTCGCCACTTTGACATGGGCCGCCAGTTCCGACATTCAGACCGAAGGTGATGGCCCGCGGAAGTTTGAAGGAGCCAGTTGGACTTATCCGGTGGCACCGCTCATGCCGGACCGAAAAATCATCATTCGGGAGATGCTCTCGGAAAACCTTTCGGGCCTGAAAGACGAAGACTTGGATCCGGAAGATTGGATTGAACTCCACAACGCCGGAGACACCGAAGTCGATCTGACCGGATGGAGCCTGAGCAACGATTCGGACACCCCAGGACTCTGGGTATTTCCCAGCCTCGTCTTACCGGCGTCGGGTTCCACGCTAGTCTGGGCCTCAGGCAAGGATCGCACCAACTCGCCGCCCAGCCGGTACCTGCACACCAACTTCAAGCTGAACCCCAATGGCGGATTCCTCCAACTGTCCGGTCCCGAACTCCCCCGTCTGGCGGTCGATCAATTCGACTATCCTGCGCAGGCCCCCAATTTCTCCTACGGACTCAATGGAAACGCGTCCGTCCGCGAGTTTCGTTTCTTTGCCAAGCCGACACCCTCCCAACCCAATGGAATTAGCACCCTGACCAATGCGGTCGCAGACCTGCACTTCAGCGTGCCGCGTGGGTTCTTCGCCTATCCCTTTTCGCTGTCCATCGCTTCAGCCCAACCGGGAACGCTGATTCGCTACACGACCAATGGCAGTATCCCCACCCTGACCAATGGGATCACCTACACCCAGCCCATCGCCATCAATGCCAGTCGGGTCGTCCGAGCCGCCGGATTTGCCTCCAACCAACTGCCTTCCCGGGTCCAAACCCATTCCTACTTGTACAATCTTCCCACCTATCGACGGCTGCTCCCCGTCCTGTCACTGGTCACTGCGACCAACAATCTCTACGGACGAACAGGAATCATGGAGTTCTCGCCTCGCAACACGGTAAATCATGGGCTGGCTTGGGAACGCCCCGTATCCGTGGAGTGGATTCGGCCTGAAGACAACGGTGGGTTTCAGGTAGACGCCGGCATCCGCGTCGCAGGCGGTGACTACATCCGCGGTCTCTACGCCTACAACACAACGGCTTTGCCGCAGAGCAAGTACTCCTTCCGGCTCTATTTCCGAGGCGAATACGGGGAGGGACGATTGCGGTATCCGGTGTTCCCAGGAACCACCATTTCGGAGTTCGACACCCTGCACTTGCGGGCGGGCATGAACGATCACAGCAACCCCCTGCTGAAGGACGAATTCGTGAGATCTCTTTGCGATCAAGTGGGCATCGTTGCCAGTCATGGCACCTTCGTGAACCTCTTCCTCAATGGAGCTTATCGCGGCATTTACAATCCCACCGAACGGGTCAACGAAGACTTCCTCCAAGCCTATCATGGCGGTGGCCCTCTGTGGGATGTGATCGGTCCAGCCAACGCTGCGCTGGGAGGCGACACCCAGGCTTGGTCGGCGCTCCGAGCGGCCGCTCGCAAGGACCTAACGATCCGGGCCAACTACCTCGATGTGGCCGCCCGGATGGACATGGCGAACTTCATTGACTACTTGCTGCCGCACATCTGGTCCGACAATGACGATTGGCCCCACAACAATACCCGCGCTGCACGCGAGCGGGTAGCCGGTTCGAAGTTTCGCTTTTATCCTTGGGATGCGGAGTTTTCGTTCGGTTCGCACGACGTCACCTACGACACCATCGCCAATACTCTTTCCAGCCTTTCACCTCCTTGGGGTACGACCGACTACCAGTTGCTCTTCAACGCCCTGAAGCGGTCTCCGGAGTTCCGACTGCTGTTCGCCGACCGGGTGCATCGCGCGTTTTTCAATGATGGCCCCCTCACCGACGAGCGCATCCGGGCCAATTACACGGCGCTCCGATTGCGACTGTCCCCGTCCATTCCGGGGTTCTCGGATGTCATCACCCCGTGGATCAACAGTCGCCGGCGGTACGTGACCAACGCCTTTCAAAAAGCTGGTTTTTTGGCCTCATCCAATGCCCCGGTGTTGAACCTCTTCGGCGGCCGCGTGATGCCCGGAACCCGCCTGACGATGTCCCGCAGAACCGGGACCATTTGGTACACGACCAATGGAATGGATCCTCGCGTGGCCTTCTCCTCAGAAGTAGCCCCTCAGGCCCGTCGCTATGCCGATGCCCTGTTGCTGCAACCTCCGGTTCAAATCCAGGCACGCACCCTCAGCGGAACCAACTGGAGCGCTTTGGTTTCTGTCAGCTTTCAATCCGCCGCGATGGCTGCCCCGTTGTCGATTTCCGAGATCCAATACCACCCGATCGGCGGTGATCCTTTCGAGTTCCTCGAACTCTACAATTCGGGTTCGCTGCCTGCGGATGTATCGGGCTTTCAATTCACGGGAATCCAGTTTCGTTTCCCCTCCCCGACCCTGCCCATCCCGGCCGGTGGCCGCATCGTACTGGCCAACGATTCCAATCCCGACTTGTTCCGCCAGCGTTATCCAGGCGTGGCGGTTTCCGGTTGGTTCGGAGGCTCTTTGGACAATGGCGGTGAGCGTTTGGAACTGAAGGACAAGGCAGGCCGCATTGTGACCTCCGTGGAATACGGTGACTCCCACCGCTGGCCCCAATCGCCGGACGGCCAAGGCCCGTCCCTGGAAAATAGCAATGCCCGCTTGGACCCGGACGATCCGGCGGCCTGGAGCGCCAGTGCACCCGGAGGCACACCGGGTCTGCCACCGCTGCCGGCAGTCCCCCCGCGCGTGGTCATCAACGAACTCCAGGCCACCGGTTCTCCGGACTGGGTGGAATTGCACAACCCCAGTTCTACCTCCGTGGATTTGAGCGGTTATTCGCTGACCGACAACGACGAACCTCGGCGATTGGTCATCCCCGGGGGCACCCTTCTCCGGCCCGGCGCTTACCGTGTGTTTCGCAACTCAGAGGCTGCGCCCGGCGGTTTGGATCGTCTGCCCTTCCCGCTGGATTCCGATGGCGAGACGCTCGTGCTCTTGAGCCCTGCTGGGGAGCGCATCGATGTGGTGCGATTCGGGCCTCAGGTGGCACAGTCTTCACTGGCTCGGAATGCCATCGGCGAATGGGTGCTCGCCAACCCGACGCCGGGCTCCGCCAACCAACCCTTGGCAGCAGCGGAGCTATCAACCGCACTGACAATCAACGAGTTCCAGATTTTGCCATCGCGAGGATCGCCTTGGATCGAGTTGCACAACCCGGACTGGCGGCCCGCCTCGTTGTCGGGTTGGAGCTTGGTCACTTCCAACTCGGCGATACTGCTCAACACCGTTTCGTTTGTGGAGCCCGGCGGTTTCTTGGTTCTCACAGCAAATCGTAAAACGGGTCCCCGCCAACTCGAATTGGACCTGCCCAATCAGCCCGGCCAGCTCGTCTTGCAAGATCCGACGGGAGCCGAAGTTCAGCGCATCAACTACACGACCCAAATGCGCGGTGGCACCTTGGCACGGATCCCCGACGGCATTGGGGCTCTTCGGACCTTGTCATTCAGTGAGACCCCAGGCTTGAGCAATCGTGTGGACTCCTTGGGCCAAAACCTTCGAATCATGGCATTTTCGGCCCGCTCGACTCCGGATTGGGTGGATATCGAGAATATTTCCAGCGCTCCCGTTTCGAGGGTTGGCTTGCTATTGGTCATCGACCCTCCCGGACTTCCACCCATGGTGGTTTCGTTGGCTTCCACCAACACACTGGCGGCGGGTTCTCGACTGCGTGTGCTGTGCGGAACCGACCCGTCCGCCGCTCTCGGGAATCCGAACCTCATCACCACGCCGACCCGCTTGCCAGATGACGGAGGTAGTCTTCGCATTGAAACCGACGAAGGTCGCCTCATGGATCGCGTCGATTACGGCCCGCAAATCGCCCAAAGAACCGTCTTCCGATCCAATGAAATCTGGTGGTTGTCTTCAGCCGCCGGATCCGACGCCCCGCCCTTCACCGCAACCGCATTGTCCGACGGTTCCACGCTCCGCATCAACGAGTGGATGGCCACCGGCGAAGCCGACGAGGAGTTCATTGAACTGTACAATCCGGACCCTCTACCGGCCGATCTCTCTCGCTGGGTTTTGACCGATGACCCGAGTGTTCGTGGGGTCACCAATCGGCACCTACCCACGCCCAGTTTCATCGCAGGCAATGGCTTCGCCCGATTCCGAGTTGAGGGCAGCTCTTCGGTAACCCCTGGATCGCCACTGGCATTTCGCCTGAGCGCACTCGGAGAAACCCTGCGGCTGATCAGCGGTTACGGGGGGGTCATCGACAGCGTCGATTACACCGCGCAAGACGATAGCGTCTCGGAAGGGCTCTTCCCCGACGGCTCCACCAACCGCGCGCGTTTTCCAGCACGTGCTACGCCGGGACTCCCCAACGCCGTCCCGGAGACCGACACGGATGGTGACGGGATTCCCGATCACTGGGAGCTCCTGAATGGACTGCGGCCCGACCTCGCCACCGACGCGATCCTGGATGCTGATGGCGACGGACAATCCAATCGCGATGAATACCGGGCCGGAACGGAACCCCGCAACGCCGCGAGCGTTTTCCGGCTGACCGTGACTCGTGAGGCGACCGGCGGTTGGACCTTACGATTCAACGCCCAGCCCGACCGCAGCTACATGGTGCAATCCTCAGACACACTCGGTTCCGGTTGGACCCGCCTTCAAGAAACAGCACCCGGATCCCAGCGCGAAGTGGTGATCCCCCTGCCCCTGGATGCCGCCCAACGATTCTACCGAGTGATCCTCCGCTGAGCTGAAACACTTCAGCCGTGTTGCTACCCGCCTTCGTGGCCCAGGCCGCTGCCACCTACCACTACCAATCCCTCGGCTGCGGCATCACCTCCACTTCCGCATCTGCAATACCATCGACTTCAAGGACCAACTCGACGACCCGCGCTACCGCCACCAACAAGCGCTCTTCATTATTGCCGCCCACCTCGGCACCCAAGAACACCGCCGTAACCCCCAGAAACTCAGCGACTACCGCCTCGAACTCACCGTCCAACTCTCCAACGAGGGATACTCCCCATCGGCAACTCCCAAATTGATCCGCCTGATCGACTGGTTGATGCCCCTGCCCGACGCGCCTCAGATCCAATTCACAAACCAACTCCAACAACGCCTACCCGACACAGCCATGCCCCACATCACCCTCTTCGAAGAACTCGCCCTTAAAGAAGGCCTTGAGAAAGGTCTCGAAAAAGGTCTCGTCGAAGGCCTCGAGAAAGGCATTGTCCAAAACGCCCGCGAGGCAATTCTCGACGTCCTCGACACCCGATTCGGCCAAGTTCCCGAATCCGTGCGCGAGCGGGTGAACGACATCGGCAGCGAGCGGAGTCTCAAAGATTTCCATCGTCGCGCGATCCTGACTGCGAGCCTCGAAGAATTCTCAGTCACTCTGTGATCCACCCATAACGGAATATGCTCACCGCCCGGTGAGAGCATCGGGCCTACAGCGTGCAGTTGCCAACCAATGGCCCACCTCAAAAGGGTAAGGATGACCGTTGTCGGCCACCCCTCCCTCCGAACCCGAACGGATCGCTCGGACCCAGGCTTTACCAACGATTTTGTGGATCAGGCGAAGATTTCTTGCACGACACGACCGTGGACGTCGGTCAGTCGGAAATCCCGACCGGCGTGACGGTAGGTCAGTGCTTCGTGATCCAACCCCAACAGTGCCAGTAGCGTGGCATGGAGATCGTGCACGTGGACCTTCTGATCCACGCAGTAGAATCCGTAGTCGTCGGTCACACCGTAACTGAAGCCGGGCTTCACGGCTCCGCCGGCCAACCACATGGTGAAGGCATGCGGGTGGTGATCCCGGCCATCGTCGCCTTGGAGGGTCGGAGTGCGTCCGAATTCGCCGCCCCACATGACGATCGTTTCGTCCCAAAGCCCTCGGGCCTTGAGATCCTGAAGCAGCGCGGCGATAGGGCGATCCACCTCATAGGCCAATCGACCGTGATCTCGGGTAAGGTCAGAATGCTGATCCCAATAGCCGTGGCTCGCTTGGACAAAACGCACTCCGCGCTCGCTGAACCGACGCGCCAGCAAGCATTGACGGGCGAAGGACGAGGTCTTGGGATCATCTAAGCCGTACAGCTTGCGGGTGGCTGGCGTCTCCCGATCTATGTCCATGGCCTCCGGAGCCTCAGACTGCATGCGGAACGCCAATTCAAAGGCTTCGATCTGGGCTTCCAAAACCGCATCGGTTCCCGCCGACGTCAGGTGATCGCGGTTCATTTCACCCAGCAAATCTAGCTGAGCCCGCTGGGTCTTGGCATCGCCGTTGGGATCGTGGAGGTAATGGATGGTGGCCCGATCCACCGGCACTCCACCGCCGATGGGCGTTCCCTGATGGACGGCCGGCAGGAAGGCGCTCGACCAATTGCCCACCCCGCCATGCCCCAGCGTCGGGTTGATGGTGATGAAGCCCGGAAGGTTCCGGTTCTCGCTTCCCAATCCGTAGGTGATCCACGAGCCCATGCTCGGTCGCACCACGGTGTCGGAACCCGTGTTCAGCTTCAGCAATGCGCCGCCGTGCGCTTCGTTGGTCCCATGAATCGACTTGATGAAGCACAAGTCGTCGGCCCGAGCGCCCACTAGCGGAAAGAGGTCGCTGATCATCGCGCCCGACTGTCCGTAAGGCCGGAATTCCCACGGAGAACGGCGCAAATTGGAAGTCTTGGCGAACTGGATCCGGGGTTTGTCGAAGGGCAACGGCTTGCCCGAATCCTTCAAGAGCCGAGGCTTCCAATCGAAGGTATCCACATGCGATGGCCCGCCATGCATGAACAAGAAAATGATCCGCTTGGCCTTGGACCGAAACAGCG
>Ga0214917_10006119_pt1 | contig 12619 bp, 12 predicted proteins | sample LL_1208_BB_MetaG_FD_177983 | JGI IMG/M metagenome (GOLD analysis project Ga0214917, IMG submission 177983) | Freshwater microbial communities from Lake Lanier, Atlanta, Georgia, United States - LL_1208_BB | ecosystem: Environmental > Aquatic > Freshwater > Lake | place: USA: Georgia | collected... | reverse complement strand
GAAATAAATTTCTAAACGCAAAAGAATATTCTGAAAAAAAAATGGCAACCTATAAAAAATTCGATTTGGAAGTGAGGAATGCTTTTTAGTGATGATAAAAATAATCCTTATGTTTTGCTCAAATAATAATGATTGGAAATATTTATATTTTAAAAGTGACTTTTTTTTAAATAAACTCCAAAAAAAAGGAATAAATACAAAATCCGATGCATGAGGATCAATAATATAGATAGTTCTCATTAAAAAAATTTAAACCATTTAAGTATGAACTTGACTTTATTCGTTGTTGACAAACCTTTATAATTTTCCAATAAAAACACAATGTGTCCAGTTCTAATTTCTTTTTTTCTAGTTGACAGCTGCTTTCCTTTGCTAAGTCTAAATTCATGTGAAATATTATATGTTCGCCCAACAACAGATCCAAAAAAATAAGCGCAATTATAAAACTTCAATATTCTAGCGAATACTATACCTTCATAACTTCTAGAGTTGGAATCAAATCTAAAAAGTTCAAAAACATCTTTTTTAAATGCAAACAATGCCTCACCAACAAATTTAGAATTAACATAATCCTGATAAAATATCTGTCTATTAGACAAATCATGTAAAATTCTGCCTTGACTATCAATACAATTAAAAAAGCATATGGAACCTGAATTTTTTTCGAGTATTTCTTTTAACACACTAAATTCCACTTCAAGTAAATCATCGGAATCTAACAACACAACCCAATCACCCTTTGACTTTGAAATCCCCAAATTACGCGAAAAATTAACTCCGTAATTCTTACTATTTCTGTAATACTTAATTGCATCTGATGAATTCAATTTCATTAAAGAAATTACCGCTCCACTTATATCATCAGAAGAACAATCGTCAACAACAACTATCTCAAAATAAGAACTAAATGAATTCGATCGGTCAAAAATTGACTGTATTGTATTAATAAATAGATCAACTCTATTAAATGTTGGTACTATAAAACTAATCATAAATTCGTTTCCTGTTAATCTACTAGTTTGCCAGTAGATCTATTGAATTGACCAAAATTATTATTGTTTAGGCTGAATATTAAAGAAATAAGCCATTTTAAAATGATGTGAAAAAAGGGTACTTTTTTATTAACCGAAATTAAGAGTCTGATGAAATTTACAAACCCTTCTTTATGTCATACTTTTCCGAAAAAACGAGCTATTGAATACCCAAATATTTTAAATACTATTTTGTCAAGTACTGACTTAATAAAGTTATGCTGTAAGTTCAAAGGTCTATATTCAAGATCTTTTGGTGTTAATTCAAGGGCTTTATTAGCATACCAAAGCCATTTTCCTTTTTCTACCATATGCGAATAATTTGCCAACTTTTTCCTAACGATAAAATGTTCAGAATTATCTTTTACTAAATGTTCAAAGTGCCAAATATTTTCTGCAAAATCTAACAACAACATTAAATAATCTCTTCTCCAAATTGCAACTTGAAGTGATGAATAATATGGCTCATTTTTCTTTAATTTCCTTGGTTCAGAATGAAAGAGCCCCTCAAACCACAAAAGCAAAGAACCTAGAATAGATCGTTTCAAAGGAACCAACCGAAGATAATCAGCATTAACCAACTTTACATATTCCAAACAAGTATTCAACTCATTAAACTCTAGCTTTTGTTTAAACCAAAAATCATCTAGCAGTAACACTATATAATCTATTTCTTTTGGTAATTGCTCAATTTGGTGTTTAAGTTCCAATCTCCAATTTTCAACAGGCGAAAGTACTAGTTCGAAACAACTTCCCACTTTTGGAGTATTACAACCCACATATGTTTTCACACAGTTCCAAGGGAGGGATAACTTAAATCTATTCTCTAACTTTTTATAGACATCATACGTATTATCAGAGCTCGAGATAAAAAGACAAACGTTTATGTCCGGAATCATTTACTAATTTTTGCTTGTAAAAAAACACTCAGATCTTCAGGGGTTCCAATACCCCACATTTTTTTTACTTTGAATGGAAGGACTTTTAATCCTTGTTTTATTGCCAAGTTGTAAACTGGTGCTACGTAGAATTCATTGTTTACTCTTATATCGTTTTCAATCATATTTTCCGCAAATTGGACAAAATCACTCCCTTTGTTCCAATAATAAAAGCCGACAGTTGCACAATCTGAAATCGGATTCTTCTCCTGAATTTCATCAATAAATCCTTCATCATTGACCTTTGCAAACGACCACTTAGGGTGAGTAGAAGTGAAAACTGGCACTCCACCATCTGCACCTGTTTCATTCATCTTATAAAAAAATTCGCTTGAATCCCATTCTACATACTGGTCTGAATTTGCAAAAAATAAAGGTTTATCGTTATTTATAAACTCTTTAGCCAAAAGTGCAGTACATGCAGCTCCTTCAGTTACGCCCTCAATTTCAATCACTTTACAACCCGGTGCAATTAAATTCAAAAGAGTTTTTAAATTATACTTTTCGCTATGGCTCTTTTGCACAATAAAAATAAAATTTGCAGTAATATTCAAGTTTTCCACTACAACTTGTATCATTGGTTTTCCGTTAACCTCAATTAGTGGCTTAGGAAAAGTGTAACCTGCAACTGAAAATCGACTTCCGGCACCAGCCATAGGTATTACGACATTTAGATTTTTATCAATCCATTTTGGTGTGAATTTTTCATTTACATCATCAAAATTATCAAGCTCTTGTTTAATATTAACTAGGTTGACATCTTCTACCGTCTTTACTCTCATAACATTCGCTTTAGACCTGTGTGCAGCCAAAAGACCATGAGGAGAATCTTCAACGATTAGAGTTTCGTGAGGCGATATACCAAAATGACTTATTGCATTCCAATACATTTCTGGATGTGGTTTCGAGTTCCTTACATCTTCATTAGATATTACTAAATCAACTAGGTTAACTAAATTCATTTGAGTCAAACACTTAATTATAGTATTTCTTATTGAATTAGAACATACCGAAATCGATAAGCCTTTCTCTTTCAAATATTTGAATAGACTACTTAGCTCTTTACTTTCAGAAATATCGCTTAATAGTTCAATTGTCCTCAACTGTTTTCTTTCCCATATACTTTGGTGAAGTTCTTTAGATAACCCTTTTTTCTCAGTTAACATCTCCAACTTTTGTTTCGTCTTTAAACCATCATAAGTTGAAAGATGTTCTTCCAAAGAAATTGCAAACTCTTCCCCTAAAGCATCATTTAAAGACTGATAATGAATGTTTTTGGCATCAACTAATACCCCATCTAAATCAAAAATTACTAGTTTTATCATATTACAAATTTATCATTAGTCAAACTTGGCGTTTTAATTACAGTAGTGATAGCGTCCTCAATAACAAAAAAATCAGTTGCTTCATTTGGCTGAATTACGATTACATCTCCTTCTGAAAATTGTTGATTATTCATTTTAACTTCCCCAGAACAAATAATAGTAATCTCTAGTGCTTTTTTGTGAAAATGTAATTTCTCATAATCACCACTTTTATATTTTTTTACAGCCACCTCAAATTCTTCTGATTTAAAAAGAGAAGGACTAAAGTTACCTACGATCCAGCCTTTTGTAAATTCACTTAATTTATAAATTTCCATACCTGTATTTTTTAATAAAATCAGAACAAATCCCAACACACCCCGTTGTACTTTCATTATACAATTCGGGCATTACAGCGATGCTGTTGTTTACTACTTGCTTACCTGGATATACCCACAAGTAGTTTAAAGATGTCATAGTTAAGACATCATTCTCATGCCAAAAAAAGTTAATTTCTTTATTTGTTTTGAATAAAAGAGAAAGCTCTTCAATCGCACCAATATTCTTGCAATGCAACCATAAAATTGACACTCTTGATTCAATCCATTCCCAATTTATCAGGAATTTAGGTGAATCATGTCCTAAAAAAAAATTACCATCTTTCCACCAGATGTCTATTTCAACTTGATAACCTTGTTTTATTGCCATATCAATATAAGCAGGGGAATTTTCTAATTCTATTTTTCTTCCGTCAATATTACCTCTGTGCGAAATAAATAACATCTTGCTCATTGCTTTTAAAATTCTAATTGCTCTGCGTACCAATTATATGTCTCTTTGATTCCGTTTATAAACTTAATTGGATTCTGATATTTTAAGATTTCTGAGATTTTACTTATATCCGCTTTGGAATGCTTCACATCACCAAATCTTTCATCAACATATATTGGCTTCAACTCTTTTCCACTTATTTCTTTTAAAATCTCAACTAAATCATTTAAAGAAAATTGCTCCCCGCAGGCAACATTCATTACTTGATGCTTATCCAGTTTATCAATCAACATTGCTCTTATATTAGCTTGAATGGCATTCTCTACAAAAGTAAAATCACGACTTGTTTTCCCATCCCCATTTATTGTCGCTTGCTGGCCATTAATAAAATTTCTGCAGAATATCGGAATTACTGCAGCATATGGGTTATTAGGATTTTGCTTAGGGCCAAAAATATTAAAATATCTAAGTCCAATTGTATGCATGCCATATACACGACTAAATACATCTGCGTATAATTCATTAACTAATTTAGTTACAGCATAAGGAGACAAAGGATTGCCTTCATCTCCCTCAATTTTTGGAAGTATCGGGCTATCCCCGTATGCACTACTAGATGCTGCATAAACCATTTGTTTTAAGGATATTGATTCCTTTGCGGCTATTAAAATATTCAGGAATCCACTGACATTTACTTCATTCGATGTTATTGGATCAGCGATACTTCTTGGAACACTACCTAATGCAGCTTGATGTGAAATAAAGTCTATACCAAAAACAGCTCTTCTACAAGTATCTAGATCGCGGATATCTCCTTCAATAAATTCAAAATTCGGAAGTTCAATAAAATCTTTGATGTTTTCATAATATCCATTTGATAAGTTATCTAAGACTCTTACATGGCCTGCGCCATACTTCAATAAATATTCGACAAGATTTGATCCAATAAAACCAGCACCTCCAGTTATCAAAAACTTAAATTTAGAAATATCTTCTCCGTGGTACTGTGTATTGAACATGTTTTTATTAAACATAATCTATCAAATTAAAGTCTAGCGTCAACTAGAGATTTTGGGAACATGCCTTTAACATCATAAATCACACCAGTATCACCAACTAATTTACGAACTGAGAGCCCACGAAACTTCTCATGTGCAACAGCTAAAACAACAGCTGAATATTGAGAATCTTCTGAAATTTTTTTAAGAACCTCAATTCCATATTCATGCTTTACATCTTCGCTATTAACCCAAGGATCATGAATATCAACATGAACATCGAAACTATTTAGTTCATTATAAATATCAATAACTCTGGTATTTCTAAAATCCGGACAGTCCTCTTTAAAAGTGAACCCTAAGATCAAAACTTTGGAATCAATTACTTTAACATCTTTTCGCATCATCAATTTCACAAGCTCTGTTGCAACATGCTTACCCATTGAATCATTTAACCGACGACCAGCAAGAATAATTTCAGGATGATATCCGACCTCCTGTGCTTTTTGGGCCAAATAATAAGGATCAACACCAATACAATGACCACCAACCAGACCAGGTTTAAAATTTAAAAAGTTCCATTTGGTTCCGGCAGCCTCAAGAACCTCACTGGTGTCTAGACCCAATAAATTGAAAATCTTACTCAATTCATTGACAAAAGCAATATTGATGTCACGTTGTGAATTTTCAATTACTTTAGCAGCCTCTGCAACCTTAATACTTGACGCTTTGTGAGTTCCTGCAGTTATTATACTTTTATAGATACTGTCAATGAAATCAGCAATTTCTGGAGTTGACCCACTTGTAACCTTTAATATCTTGGTTACCGTGTGTTCCTTATCGCCTGGATTTATCCGCTCAGGTGAGTAACCACAATAAAACTCTTCATTGTACTTTAGCCCACTACCTCTTTCAAGCACGGGTACCATCTCTTCTTCAGTCACACCTGGATATACTGTTGATTCATAGATAACAATATCTCCCTTATTTAGAAACTTAGCAATTGATTCACTAGCCTTGATCATTGGTGTTAAAACAGGTCTATTATGTTTATCAGTTGGAGTTGGCACCGTAACGATATAGACGTTACAGTTTGCCAGATTCGCCGAAGTTGTTGTTGGCAAAAGTCCATTACCATCAGTAATGGCTGTTCTCAAAACAGCTTTCAGATGATCACTGTCTATTTCCAAAGTGATATCTACACCATCAAGTAATTCATCTACCCTATTTTGATTGATATCAAAACCAACCACTGGATATTTTTCAGCAAAGGCAACGGCAAGGGGTAAGCCCACATATCCAAGTCCAATAATACCAATTTTTAAATTTTCTAATTTCATGCTTTATTATTTATTGCACACCAAACTGCTCACCAACTACCTCGTTTTTTATTGATATTAAAGATTTTTCTAAAACTCATAATTTATTTTTATCGCTGATAATCGATGACTTAAGTGTTTTGTGGTGATTGCCAAATTGACCTCGTTGCTTTGGGCCCAAACTATTTACTTTACTGAATAATTCCTAAAAATTAGTTATTCAGTAGTGTCAAATATTTCATAAAATTCTCGAATTGTTCGTTCGACACCATCCTTAAGAGACAATTTAGGCCGCCAACCCAAATTATTAATTTTACTTGTATCCATCAATTTTCTCGGTGTGCCATCAGGCTTAGATGCATCAAAGGAGAGTTCACCTTCATAACCAACTTCAGTCATTATCATCTCTGCTAACTCTTTTATTGAAATATCAGTCCCGCACCCAATATTCACTACCCCTTTTTCGTTGTATTCTTTCAATAAAAAATAACAAGCGTCAGCTAAATCATCTACATGCAAAAACTCTCTCCTTGGAGTACCTGTCCCCCATATGGTTACAGTTGGCTCATTATTTTTTTGAGCATGTACAATCCTCCTAATTAAGGCTGGTAGTACATGTGAGTTTTCAGGATGGTAATTATCATTAGTGCCATACAAATTTGTTGGCATTGCAGAAATAAAATTACAACCATACTGTGATCTGTAACTATCACACATTTCAATACCAGCAATCTTAGCAATTGCATAGGGCTGATTGGTTGGCTCTAAATAACCACTTAATAGATATTCTTCTTTTAATGGTTGTGGTGCCATTTTAGGATATATACAAGAAGAGCCCAAAAACAACAACTTAGCAACCTTATTTAAATATGCCGCATGAATAACATTCGCCTCAATCATTAAATTATCGTAAATGAATTCAGCTCTATAGGTATTATTGGCAAGAATCCCTCCAACTTTTGCAGCAGCAAGTATTACATACTCAGGTTTTTCTTTTTCAAAGAAATCATTGACTGCTTGTTGATTTCTTAAATCAAACTCGCGGGATGTTCTCGTAACAATATTGTTAAACCCTTCACTTCTTAACTTACGTTCTAAACCAGAACCAACCATTCCCCGATGCCCAGCAATATATATCTTAGACGCTTTTTGCATACTTACAATCCACTTTCTTTGATATACAGCTCCTTTTCAAATAAGGAAACATCACTAGCAACCATTTCCTTAACTAGTGCGGCTAAATCGTATTTAGGCTTCCATCCTAATTGATTCATTGCTTTAGTTGGGTCTCCAATTAATAAATCAACCTCCGTTGGCCTATAATATTTTGGATCTACTTTAACAACCACTTTCCCTTCTTCCAATTTATATTCTCCAGTGTTTTTTACAACATAAGCTTCTTCTGCTTCATCCTTTCCTCTAAATCCTAATTCAATTCCTAATTCTGCAAAACTCATTTTAACAAAGTCACGGATAGTAGTTGTAATTCCAGTTGCTAAAACAAAGTCTTCTGGTTTTTCTTGTTGTAATATCAAATACATACCTTCGATATAATCTTTAGCATGTCCCCAGTCTCTTTTAGCATCTAAATTTCCTAGGTATAAACAATTGTCCATTCCTAAAGCAATTTTCGCTGTTGCCCTAGTAATTTTCCGTGTAACAAAGGTTTCTCCCCGTTGCGGTGACTCATGGTTAAACAAGATTCCATTACAAGCATACATGTTATATGCTTCTCTATAATTTACAGTAATCCAGTATGCATAAAGTTTTGCAACCGCATAGGGAGAACGTGGATAGAATGGTGTAGTTTCAGATTGAGGAACTGCTTGTACTAATCCATATAATTCAGAGGTTGATGCCTGATATATTCTTGTTTTCTTACTTAAACCTAATAAACGTACTGCTTCTAAAATTCTAAGTGTTCCAATACCATCTGCATTAGCGGTATATTCCGGCTCATCAAAACTTACATGCACGTGGCTCATTGCCGCCAAATTGTAAATCTCATCCGGTTGTACTTCTTGAATAATTCTTATAAGGTTTGTACTATCAGTTAAATCACCATAATGCAAATGTAAACTTCTATTTGGCGTGTGAGGGTCTTGATATAAATGATCTATCCTCTGCGTATTAATCAAAGAAGACCTCCTTTTGATTCCATGAACTTCGTAACCCTTGTTTAACAAGAAGTCCGCTAAGTATGATCCGTCTTGTCCTGTTATACCTGTAATTATTGCCTTTTTCAAGATCTTTTATTTATATATTTTTAATCGATAAAATAACAACCGTAATTATTCAAATTAATTACACTCTCAAATAATCATCTTGAAGCCTTACAATATCTTCTTCATCGGAAGGATGTGCTACATCTGTATGTTGCCAAAATTCAGCTACAACACCCCAATTATCTAAACCAATCAACCTGTGTCGCTCTTCTTTTCTAAGGATGATTACTTCACCTTTCTGATAATTTATAGTTTCACCTTCATTATTGTCAAAACTTCTAAATACTCCAACTGGACCATAGATTACTTTCCACGTTTCAGCCCTACGGTGATGGTATTGCCAAGATAAGCGTGAGCCTGGTTTTACAAGCAAAACCTTAGGGCTAAGCTTTCCTGATACTCTTAGCTTGTCCACATCAAAACCTTCAAAGTAAATATTAGCAAATTCTTGTGCTTGATCTTCATCTATTACAAAAAACCCTCCCCAAGGCCGGTCAAAATTAAATGACGCTACAGATAAACCATAGCTTTTAATTTCTTCCGCTGTTCTCTGAAATATTGTCAATCCCATTATTTTGCTAACAACCAACTCGATGATTGAATTTTATCTCCTAAACCCTCAATAAGTTCTATTCCTAACTCTAGACAAACTGGCGCTTCAGGAATAGATTGATTATTCTGATCCCCTCCATTTGCAAAAGCAAGTTATAATTTTCAGTTAATTTTTGATGCAAGCTTTTCAACGTGGCACATTGTGTCTTATCTTGATCTATTTACAAAACGACTTCATCTACACATTTAATATTTTTTACAATAAATAGTCTCTCGTCTTCTTGCTGAAATTCCTTAGACCCTTTTAGTGCTCTTTGGTAGTCGCTGTTTACAATGACAATGAGTTGATCGCCATTGGCTTTTGCATTGTTGAAATACTCGATGTGTCCATTATGTATTGGGTTAAAAATAACCGCATACAATGATTGCTTTTGGTTTCATATTCATAATTGTAACTGCGCACCAAACTGCACACCTTCTACCTTGATTTTGACTGATTTTTGAAGAATTTGAGGGAATTTTGCAATTCACAACTATGCTCATTACCAGCATATTAACGAATTAAACTGATTAACAAATTGAATTAGTCGCTTTGGACCACACTAAGCACTTTTAGAATTTACCCCCCCATTAAAAATAGAAACATGTTGGATATTTTCTAAAAGTAAAGGAGTAAATTCATTTTTAGAATAAATAGCCATTCTAATTTTTTTATGGAGTAATTTCTCAGCTCTTTCTACTAATTTATTTAAATAGTCCCGATCTATATCACCCACTAACACCAAATCAATGAAGGGAGTTTCTATCCCATTAGCAAATTCACCTGTTAAAAACACTTCGTCAATCTCTCCTAGTTTATAAAAGATCTCTTCTATTAATTGATCTACGCCTACATATTTTAGAATTATAGATCGTAAATTAGAATAAAGCGGGTGTACAGTATTCGCAATATATTTTTTAATCTTACTCTCTTCGGTTTCCACCACATTGATCAACTTCATTTCAGAAAGCTTATTCAATTCCAGTCGTACGGTATTGGAGCTTACTTGCAAATCACGCTCTAATTGGCGTAAATACACCTGGCTACTCGGGTTTAACAGCAAACGCGCCAGTAGTTTTAAACGGATCTTCCCGGAAAATAACTGATCAATCAAAGGAGGAGAATATATAGACGGCAAAGCCACAGTCAGTCACAAGTAGAAGCAGAAAACTGACTCAATAATGAGTAACAAATATACTCATATACCTGAATCAGCCAACTGGTTTTTAAAATAGGTATAGGTTAAAGCAAGCCCTTCTTGTCGAGAAACCACCGGCTCCCAATCCAATACGGCCTTTGCCCGACTAATATCGGGTTGGCGTTGTTTTGGGTCGTCTTGCGGAAGGGTTTTAAATTCAATTTTTGAGCTGGTTCCACATAACGCAATTATCTCTTTAGCAAAATCTAATAGACTGATTTCAAGGGGGTTACCAATATTTACCGGTCGGCTTTCTTCGCTCAACAATAAACGATAAATACCCTCCACCAGGTCAGACACATAGCAAAAACTCCGGGTTTGGGAGCCATCCCCAAAAACCGTCAGATTTTCACCACGGAGCGCTTGGCCTATAAAAGCGGGCAGCGCCCGCCCATCATTGAGTCGCATTCGAGGTCCATACGTATTAAAAATTCTTACAATTCGAGTTTCCAGCCCATGAAAATTATGATAGGCCATGGTAATCGCCTCCTGAAACCTTTTCGCCTCATCATAGACCCCACGCGGACCTACTGGGTTTACATTGCCCCAATAATCTTCATGCTGCGGATGAACCAAAGGATCTCCATATACCTCACTGGTGCTGGCCACGAGTATTCTGGCTTTCTTTGCCTTCGCAAGTCCCAAACAATTATGCGTACCCAAGGAGCCCACTTTCAGAGTTTGAATGGGTAGTTGCAAATAGTCAAGAGGGCTAGCTGGAGAAGCAAAATGTAAAATATAATCAAGCGGCCCTGGCACATGAATAAACTTGCTAACGTCGTGATGATAAAAACTAAACTCTTGTAAAGGGAATAAATGCTCAATATTGGATAAGCTACCCGTAGATAAGTTATCCATTCCAATTACGGCATAACCCTCATGGATAAATCGGTCACAGAGATGCGAACCTAAAAATCCGGCAGCTCCGGTAATTAATACGCACTTTTTGCTCATGTTAGTTCAGTGGGCCTTCCAATACTTATGTATTGATAACCCAGTTGCTTCATCTTGGCCACCTCAAATAAATTTCTTCCGTCAAAAATTAGTTTTGAAGGGAGTAGTGTTGCCATCCGCTCAAAATCGGGGGTTCTAAACTCACTCCACTCGGTTGCAATAATCAAAGCGTCAGCACCACCTAAAGCTCCAAATTGACTGGTGGCATAAGAAATACTGGCACCCAATAGATTTTTAACATTGGGCATTGCTTCCGGATCATAGGCACATATTGTCGCACCTTCTTCTAATAACGCCTCAATGATGGCTAATGCAGGAGCCTCTCGTATATCATCAGTATTAGGCTTAAAAGCTAAGCCCCACAAGGCAAAACATTTACCTTTTAAATCACCTCTATAATGCTCTTTTATTTTTTGCACTAAGTGAATCTTTTGATTGACATTCACTCTTTCAACAGCTTTTAGGATCTTAAAATCATAATCAATAGCATCCGCAGATTGAATCAAGGCTTTTACATCCTTCGGAAAGCAGGATCCGCCATATCCAATACCTGAAAATAAAAATCGCTTACCGATTCTTTCATCAGAGCCGATTCCTCGGCGAACCATATCCACATCCGCTCCCATCCGCTCACAGAGCTGCGCGATCTCATTCATGAAAGAGATTTTCATCGCTAAAAAACTATTCGCCGCATATTTGGTCAGCTCCGAAGAGCGTTCATCCATAAAAAGGATCGGATTTCCCTGGCGTACAAATGGGGCATACAATTCACTCATCAACTTACGCGCACGTTCAGAGTTAGCGCCAATTACTACGCGGTCAGGTTTCATAAAATCATCCACTGCTACGCCTTCGCGTAAAAACTCAGGATTGCTTACTACATCAAAATCCCCTTGGTAGTTTTTGGCAATAGCAGTTCTCACTTTATCAGCCGTACCCACCGGTACCGTGCTTTTATTGACAATAACCTTATACGATTTGAGCAATTTTCCGAGTTCATCAGCTACCCCCAACACATATTTCAAATCAGCAGCGCCATCTGCCCCAGGTGGGGTGGGTAGTGCTAAAAAGATCATCTGTACTTCATCAACAACCGACGCCAGATCTGTAGTGAAACGCAGTCGCTCTTCTTTGATATTTCGCAAGAATAATTTTTCTAAACCTGGTTCGTAAATAGTAATCTGTCCTGCAGAAAGTTTATCAACCTTGGCTTGGTCAATATCAACGCATACCACTTTGTTTCCCGTTTCTGCAAAACAGGTGCCAGTCACTAACCCCACATAACCCGT
>Ga0214917_10006118_pt1 | contig 12620 bp, 8 predicted proteins | sample LL_1208_BB_MetaG_FD_177983 | JGI IMG/M metagenome (GOLD analysis project Ga0214917, IMG submission 177983) | Freshwater microbial communities from Lake Lanier, Atlanta, Georgia, United States - LL_1208_BB | ecosystem: Environmental > Aquatic > Freshwater > Lake | place: USA: Georgia | collected... | reverse complement strand
GCGGTCTGAGGAAGTTGGCAGAGGCGTTTGCTGTCGGGCTAGTGATAATCCTACCCAGATCCAAAACGGGAATGCAGACATGGGGCCTTCTAGTGCCACGTCAAATGATGCGTTGATCAAAAAGGCGACTAAACAAGCACTATAAAAAAAGGTCTCCTCCTTTGTAGCCGTGGGAGAAGCAACCCGTTGTGCACGAAACAAAAAAATCAAAAACGCAATCCAAATCAAGAAAATCGGAACTCCATACCGCGCTAAAATATCCAGGTGAAAATTATGCGGTGCTCGTAAGGGTGTTCGGTCGGTAGATTCATCAGCGGGAATGCCATCATCTTGTGCAATATTGATCCCCAGTCCCTTTCCAGTAAAAAAATAAGGACCTGCAAAAGTGTAATCAATAATTTTACCCCACCAAGCCAATCGCCAGACGATATTGCCACTCAACGAACCCTCCACATTTCCACCCACGATACTGGTAAAGTTTTTTTGTAACTGTTCAAGTCCGGTATTTCTTCCCTGTACTTTATCTTCCACTTTTGTGAGACTATAAAATGGAATTGCAATCAATAATAGAAGTGGGACAAATCGCAAATAGGTTTTCCAGTTTTCAAATGCAGTGGTCTTTCTGCTAAACCAAGCATAAAGAGATACCCCTGCAATAAAGGCAACGGCACCCCCGCGATTAAAAGTGCCCACAATAAAAAACAAATAAGCAATCAAAATCGCATTTAGGATTAAGAACCTTGTTGGCAATTGAATGCGTCCTGTTAGCAGAAGCAAACTAGTTATTAATAATTGCACCCCTAAGTCACCACGTTTGTATTCAAAAAAAGGAATACCGCCAAAAAGCGACCATACTTCAAGCACCGGGAAAAGTGCGGTTGCCAAAAAACTTAACGTCGCAATCAGTGGGAACCAAGTGTACAATTGAAAAATGCGCTGTTTGAACAAGTCCAGCCGATCCAAATAAAGAAAAGGAATCAATAACAACAATGCGTAGTTGAAAATAAAACTGTCTTTGATCACATCCAGCGCATTATACCGCGTAAAGCCAATTACCATCCAAACAAGATTCAAACCCAAGAGCAAGGCCATGAGTTGCGTTGTACGATTCCATGTAAATGCCAGTTTATTTCTTTCACGGATCATTAGCAATACCCCTACGAGTAATGTTGCCTCTGTCAAAAAACTATAGGCTAGTCCCTTATTAAAAAAGAGATAGGCCCCATAGACCAAGATCAGCCAATTAAAAAAATAGTCTTTTGCCTTCATGAGAGGTAAGCAAAAAATTGGTTTCTGACATTCAATAGTTTTATCAAGGTCCAATTGATGCGCGCATTTTCATCTTTTTCGATGGTACTCACACCAGGACCCTGGGAAATCACTTCTGGTATTATTCCACCAACTCGCAAAACCGATGGATCGATATACCGCTTGAACTCATCGACAGGAAGTTTGAGTTTGCCTGTTTTTTTTAAAAGATGGTCTGCCGCTTTTCGGTTTAAACTATAGCCATAAGCTCCACTCACAGAAGGCAGAAAAGGTGTACCCGCATAGTGCATTGCATCCACTCGTACACGTGAGCTGCGCTTGAGTACCATATTACCTAACCAGGCTCCCCAAAAAAAGAGATCATAACGCGCAGTAAGAGTGGCAAATTCTTTTTGTAATACTTCTAATTGCTGCACCTGACTATCTGATTCTACAATTAAAAAATGTTCATCAGTAGTAGAAGTTGCGCGAATATCCATCCAAATGCGTCGGTTACTTAAGAGCACTCCCAATTCGCCCGGTAAAAAGGGATTTCCTCTCCGATGTTTTGCTGTTGCGAGTATCTGCTTCGCGAACGGAACGTGATCCACCTCCGGATAAATGGCAGGTGTTTTTTTTAGACCAGGTAATTGCGTTAACAATTGTTGCACATTGGCAGCCCTTGCCTTTTCATGGTCTGCTGTTATGACGTATCCCCTTATCACTTATTTTTTGATCAGGTCAACTAAAATGGGTGGAATAAATTGTTTGATAGTTTGCTTCCAGTTACGCGTTTCAGAAACTACTTCCTGCTCATGGCCTTTTCTTGCTTTAAAAAGCGTAGAGTGATCCAGCAGCTCGGGATTGATCTCCGACTGCGGACGACCATTAGAATAATAATATAAAGCGATTGACTTGCGACTTCTGTCTTCGGGGCAGTTCAATGGATCGGGATGTCCGTGATAGGAATAATCGGTGGTACTAAACAATGCCATTGTATTAAATACCGGCAATACTTTTTGAACAGAATGCTCCATATTTCGATCCCACAATTCAAAATGACCGCCATATTCTTCTTTCCAGTCTTTATTAAGATAAACCAGCACATTTAATCGACGATCTAAGCCTATACGGCTGTGCTTATTAAAGTCAGCATGCACCTTAAGTAGTCCTCCTCTTTTAATCTCATGCAATCCACCTCCAATTAAATAGGGATCGCCCAATAATGTTTCTTCGATAGAAGTCAACTCTTGTAAAAATTCAAGAAAAGGAGCGGAGTTAAGAAAATGAATCAATTCAAGGGTGCGAGGACCCATATCACTCTCGCCCCGAGAGGCAAACTTTTTTTCATTAGGATTATTATATCGAATAGTATCTCGTGCCGCCAGATCCGGGAACTCAGCTAACACTTGTTCTAAAAAAGCAGGGTCAAAAAAATTAGGGAAAGCCATGTGCGGAAAAGGAGATGCGGTGCTATAGTCAGCTTTTCGTGAAGCAGCAATTACTTTTAAATCTTTGTAGGTACTATTTATTAAATATTGACTCATGATTCTCTTTTCAATCGAAATAGTAAATAAAGTGGATTAAATATAAGACTTGTTGAAGCAAAGGCAATCAGTGAGGCCCATACAGCACCCGAAAGCCCCCATTTAGTAATAAAGAATCCAGTTAACACCAACGAAGCTGCACTTTGAATAGTAGATAATATGGAAGGTGCTTTATTATACTTTAAGGCAGAAAGAAAAACCACAGAAACGTGATCAATGACTAACAAAAAAACATATAACGCATACACTAAAAAGAGGGAGCGACTTTCTTCGGTGTTATAATGACTCCACCAACTAAAGAGCTCATCTCCTTTCCAAATCAATAGGGCAAAGGCCACTACTGACAACCCCACTACGCGGAAAAAAACAAAATTGAATCGCTGCAACAAACCCGCCCAATTCTGCTCTGCTTGCATTGCCGAAATAGACGGAAACAAAACGCCTGTAAAATTGGTAAGCCCGGTACGAAACACTTCAAAAAAACGAAACACTAAAAGAAAAATAGTTAACTGTGCGGCAGTTAAATAATGTTGCAATAATAAGATCTGGATATTATAGGCAATTACCGTAGCCAGCATACTTTGAAAATACCAAAAGCTATAACGGAGCTGACTTTGTAAAACTGGAAAATCAAATTGCAACCATTGAATTTTGAAACTGACTTGCCTCGAAGCCACCAGAAAGAGCACCACAATAAAAAGCACATTAACCAAAAAACTGGTAGCGAGTAGTAAAGCGATAGAACCTTTTGCGCTTAATACAAATAATAATACTGCTTCAAAAATGGTTCTGCCAATACGAACCCATTTACTCAAATAGAGTTTGTTGATGGACTGAAAAATTGCATCAAAAAAAGCAGCTAAGAGATTTTGCACTACCATGCCCGCCAGTAATAGGGCAAGTATCCACTGCTGCTCTGTTGCTACCACCCACCCCATTGAAAAAAGTAAATAGATAATGGGCGCTGCCAATGCAAAAATCAAAAAGTAAAAAAAGAAAACAGCGTTCAACAATTGATTACGCCGTTCTGGTTCTTGAATGAGTCGATGAATCAATCCGGTATTAAGACCAAAATCAAAAATAGAAGCTACTAAAATGAGATTGAGCAACACGCCATAGGTGCTATATACACTTTCTCCTAGTCGCTGAACCAATAAGGGAGACAGAACAAGAATAGAAAGTGCAGTAACAGCTTGCGATCCAAATGTGGATCCCAGATTAAGGAGATACCGTGAGTGCTGTTGAAGTGAGGAGCGTTGGATCATTCAGGACGAACGGATTCTTTCCGTTTGAAGCCAAATTTACAATCACAGAAGGGCCATCCAATTTTATCGCCAAACTTTTTCAGCTTTTGGTTAATACCTGTTTTAGGCCAGCGCCATTCTAATTGCCAAGGAAGTTCGTATTGTGCAGAAAAAGTGATATTAGAAACAGGTTTGTCAGAAGTAGAAGATCCAATATCTCCCCCATCTACTTTTACCCATTGATAGTTGAGCGATTTGCCAACATTATAGGCAGCAGAAAGAAATAATCCTGCTACTCGAATTTGCGCATGCGCCCCATAAGTTAAACTAGTCCAGTATTTGAAGTGCGGACCATATCCCAAAGCACCCGATAGGTTCTGGAAATAATTCATGTCATTATTGTGTACCCAACGCTCCGCATGAAAACCTATCCGGTTATGGCGGTTTACCCAACTGATATCAAAAAACTGACTGTTTCCGCCCGGTCCAACCGCAGCGCCTAATAGCTGTCCCTGATTGGTATATCCCTGCCGAATTTGCGGATGGGTGTACCAACTATTTACTTTAGGTATGCTGAAAGGATTGATCGCATTAAATATCAAACGAGGATCAGGTAATTGTAAATGTGAAACCTCCATGCTCACCTCAATGTGATTTTGTCCACGCAGTTTCATCCATTTTCTAAGACCAAATACATAGCCAATTGGAATAGTATCCTCCGCTAAGTTCCACGGAGTAGGCAAACGATCGGCTCTGCCAAATTCACCGTATACTTCTGCTCTATCCTTTGGCATCGAGTAGCGGAAAAAGAGAGAACCTAGTTGCGCTCCTTTTCCTTTGGGTATGGTTAATGAGTAAGGATACTGTGGAATAGGCTTACCATCACTTCCCTCGTATTTAACATAGCCATAGTAAGCAGCCGCATATCCAATATGTAAATTTTTGATCCAGCGAGGCTGCCAGCTAAACACAAAACCCAGCATTTGACGGCGAATATTTTCTTTAGGAACATAAGCCCCAGGCCAGTATTGTTGCTGACGAATATTTTCAACGGGTTCTACCCCGGATGAGTCTAATTTTCCAAATACCGCCTGCAATTCAATTGCACCAAAAATAGTTTTGACAGGCTTGGCAGTTTTGATATCAGCATGTAAAAATCCTGTTGCGTTATTGGTCATGATGAGGGAATTGCGACGACCAGGTCCCCACCAAATATTTTCATTAGAAAGACCCACCGAAAAATGATCAAACAAGATACGTGCAGAGGACTGACCTAAATAAAACTTCTCGATCGGCTTTAATCCAAATTGCTGCGGCCAATCAATTAGATTTAACTGCATAAAGTATAAACGCGTGAAATAATTTCCATCGCGAATCTGATCACTGATGGATGCTTGTTTTAAGTTTTCTGCTTTTACGTATTCCGGTTGAAAATCCACGAGCAAACGACCCAACTTGACTTGCACACCCGCTGTAAATCGTTCTTGCCAACCTGTTGCGGAATAAAAACTTTCGTTGTTAATAGTGAGCGGCACTGAATCGTTGTACATCCTTGAGTACCCTACTCGCTTAAGTGCAATCCAATTCTTTTTTGTACCCTGCCAAATCTCAGGCATAATCGGCCGAATGGTGAAAGAATAATCATTCAAATTTAATTTGGTACTTGTAGCACTGTCAAGAATCTGGATAGTACGTAATCCATCCGCCATATCATTTTTCTGCAACAGCCCATTATACTGCGCAAGTGAAGTAAACGATGCCGCAATCAAAGCGCTTAAAAGAATGATATGTTGACCAAAAGTTCTCACCAGAGATAAGATAGTTGTAGATAAGAATAAAAATTGTCTCGTAAGTTATCGCGCGTCCACGCATAATTTTTTGAACGGGTGAACTGCATTTCTCCACTTAGCATAAATCGGCCAATGCGGTACCGGCCGTTTAATCCGTAGGCCCACTCATTCCAAAAAATATCACGTAATGCAAAAAAGTTTGAACCAGCTAACGCTTTAGGATCATGTTGAATGCGTTGTACGGAAGCGCCTAATCTTGCAAAACCTTTGAACCAAGTTGCTTTGAGGGTTTGCACATTATTACCCATTCCACTACCAGCTCCTAAAATTTGACGGTTGTTGGTCATGCCTTGTAAAACTTGCCCATGTATATACCAATTACCCGCATTACGAAGCACATAATCAACAGGCTGAGACAAATGAGTAATTTCCCCAGATAGCTCTAAAAAATTATTTCGTTTTAATGGCAATAACTTTCTTCCTCCTACTACATAGGCTGCTGCGTGAACAGGATCTAACATAAAATCACGCATGTTCCCTTTGTGATCATTCCAGCCATATTCAAAATAGAATTCGCTATGTGCTTTGGGAAATACCCAGCGAGAAAATATACTTATCTGTTGGTCTCTGCCAACAGGATCATCTCCTTTTGATTTAAAAATATTCGTCAACACAGGAAGATAGCGTTGGATAAAACGCCCGCCAAGTGCCTGAAAGTCTTTTTTATAAACTTGAAATGCCCGAGTGGCACCTAGATGAAAATTTTTAAAAAAACTAGGTTGAAACGTCACCACCACTGCATTAAAATAACGCCACTGATCTGTAAATGTCCGCGGCTGTAAATGAAAATTTTCGTAGAGCCCTTTAGTAAATGCAGAATCTTCATCTAATCTTCCTGCTACTAATTGTCCTTCAAAAGATCCAATGGGTAAACAGAGTGGTTGTGTGGTTTGTAATGTATAATGTCGAAAGCCTGGTGCGTTATTGGAAAGCAACAAACTACTGTATTGTCCGGGACCCCACCATAAATTCTGTGTAGAGAGACCCGTTGCAAATCCTCCAAAATGAAGTAGTGCACTGGATTGACCGAGTGTAAATTTTTCTTGTAACCCACTCACGGTGGAGCCATAAGAAACATTCGTTTCAAATTGTGCGTTTTGAGAACGCACCCATTGCGGCTGAAACTGTATGCTCACCGGACCATATCTGGAATAAACACCCGCACTTATTACGGTTTGAACACCTTTTGCTGCGAGCATCGCTTCATCATTCCACCCATAAGGATGGTGGGTATTATTCTTAAAGGTGAACTGTGTAGGTAAAATGCGTAGCACTCCTTTATTATCATCAAAATGGATAGAACGAAATAAATGACCGCTGCTATCCATGTCATTAAAAATATCTTGAATAGTAGCACCCGTCATATTGCGACGAGCAATGCCTGGTTTATAATGAATGGGGCGAACAGAAAAGGAGATATTGGGATCTAACTGACCTAGTAACTGCAAATTGCGAAGCGTTGCATCCATGTCCATCCAACCTACCGGAGAGGTTTGTGCATGAATCAACAACGCAGAAAATTGCGCAGTGATAAGTAATAAAATGGCTAGAAAACGAAAACGCATGCAGGATAAGGTTCGGTTAATTCACCTTTGAAGGTGGAATCTCTACAAAAGTAAGTACAATAAACAAGACTGTAGCCGCTGCAAGCCCCAACACCAACAACTTGAACAAACTTTTTCTCTTATCTACTAATGGATAAACGGGTGTATCCAACAATTGCATCACCGGAGTCTGACTGGCAAGAGTAAGTCGAGCCATTTCGAGGTTCTTTACCACCTCAGCATATAATGTGTTGTTCAAAACACGATCACGCTGTGAAAGTTCCGCAGGAACAGTAGCCTGACGAAACGCTTCATTCGCATTTAACACTTGCAAATTTGCCGATTGAAAAGACTTATCATTAGCTCGACGTAAAATAGAATCTGCTTTTGCTTCCAGCTTAGCCACATTCAACGCCATATACCCCGTTTTTACATTGATATATAGCTGTTGTGTTTGTGCTACGACTCTTTCTGCAAATAATTTTGAAAATCGCTGATTAGGAGTGGTTACTGAAAATGCAATGACAGATCCTTTTTTATTCTGACGTTCCGCTACAATTTCTTTTTGGGTGAGACGATCGATCATCAACCCCAGTACACTATCCTGCAAAGGCGTATGCTCCTGACCAGGAAATACATTTACAAAAGCCAGCTTGTCATAGTTAGAGGGTAAATTGATGGTCTCTTGTGCTAGGTATAAATCCGCCAAGGTAGCGCCCATAAGTCCCTTGCTACTATCTACTCTGGACAATAACACTTCTGTTAAAATGCGACGAGATTGGAGAATATCTAAAATATTATCTCCGCTAAATAATGCGCCGCCACCAGATAGAGAAGAAATATCAATTCCAAAAGAAGATGCAATGCCACTCAGCCCAGAAGAAAGCGATGAAGATTTTTCTTCGAGTATAAAACTCACTCTTGCTTCGTAAGAAGGCTTTTGGATAAAATAGTAGGTAGCGGTTAATAGTAAACTAACTCCCGCAAGTAGATAGAACAAGCGAATGCGTTGCCGTAACGCAGACCCAAATTGCAACAGCGAGTTAAACAAATTGCCCAACACTAAAGTGGAAGAAGTATTACTAGCCATTTTTATTGTCTAAGAATAATCACTAAAAATCCAAGTACTGAAGCAAGTCCAGACACAAGTCCTACCGCTTCACCCGTACTCAATCCCTTTTTATTTTCTCGAACAGGAATATAAATTTCTGCACCGGGACGAATCCGCGGATTGGATCTAAAAAATAAAAATTGTCTGGCGTTACTTACTTGCCCATTGGCATATACCGCATAGCCACGTTTACGAAATGCATTGGCTGCAAATCCACCTGATTGGCGAATCACCCCTCGATAAGTTAGCCCCGGATAATATACAATTTGCTTAGTCACATTCACCGCGCCAAACGTTTGAACCGTTTGTAACTGACGAGGTATGCGGAGTACATCCCCTTCTTCAAGATAGATATCCTCTCGAGATCCTGGATTACGAAGCGCCTCATCGAGTTTAATTCCGACGGGCTTTAAAAAACGTTTTTTTATTTCTGTCAATAAGGAGTCTTGATCGTAATTCTCTTGTGCAATCTCTTTAGTAGCAAGTGCAAGCGCGTCACTATTCTTACTATTCTTTTCATCAATCTGGTTACGAGCTTCAATAAGCAGCGTATCAGAAATAAAATTCTGTGTGTACGTTGTACGAAGTAAGGTTGCACCTTGTGGATAAGCCTGCTCACGGAGTCCACCCGCTCTTTTAATCAAATCAGAAAGTCTTTCCTGTTTGCCTGCTAACGTATAGGTTCCGGGATAAATCACTTCACCTTCGAGGTTTACTCGCAATTGTGACTTATAGGAAGGAGAACGACGAATAGATACTATATCAAATGGAGATAAGGTTTGTTCACTTAACGAAGAAGTTTGTTCCTTATCTAAATTAATCGTTTGAATTACCGCATACACCGAAGTGTCAGACTGCGACACCTCTTTTCGTAAGCGACGAGAAATTTCTACTTGTGAACGAGAAGCACCTTCGCTAAAACCCCCTGCCATTAACACTAAATCCATGGCAGTCATTTTCTCCAGATAGGTATACTTACCAGGCTTATTCACTTCGCCGTTTATGGAAACGGTATAGGGCTCGCGAATAGCAGACTTGGTGTAAATATGTACAGAGTCCTCTGATTGTAAATTCAAATCAAATGAACCCTTAAGTACTTGCTCAATATTGAAAGATTGTAAACTACTTTCACCCACTGTATTCACTCTGCGTACTACAGCATGTGTTAGATACGCATCTTCACGAGGCACGGCAATGGCTAACAATTTGCGTAAGGTTCCAGTTTCTTGCGCGCCATACACACCAGGTCTTTCTACTGCGCCTGTTACTTGCACCCGATTTAAAAATTTTGTTTGCAATGAATCGACATAAAGTGTATCCCCTGCTGATAAATTAAACGTTGACCATTGAGCGGGACTCAGCGAGTAGGCTTCTTTGCGTGTCGTACCCAATCGAATAACAGAAACAAAATCTTTCACACCTACGGGAGAAATACCGCCCGCATAGCCGATCAAATCTTTTGCAGATTCAGTTGCAACCGCTTCATAAAGTGCCGGTTTATTAAATGCCCCTTTGAGTGCAACCCGGGTTTGGCAATAACCAACGCGAATCACATCACCATCTTGGAGTAACAAATTTTTAGAAAGATCTCCTCTGAAAAGAAAATCATACAAATCAAAGTTGACCAGCTTTTTTCCATTTCTAACCAGCTCGATATTTCGAAGAGATCCTATTGCTGTAGGACCACCCGATAAATACAATGCGTTCATTAAAGTGGAGAGAGAAGAAATCGTAACCGTACCCGGTGTTTTTACTTCACCAATTAACGTAACTCGAATGCTACGAATCTGACCCAATGAAACCTGCACCCGCACTGCACCAGAGCGAATACCCGGATAGATGGTTGCTAATGACTTTTTTATTTTATCAGTAGCCGTCTCAATACTCAATCCCCCCACTGCAATAGGTCCGAGATTAGGGTAACGAATTGTCCCTTCTGGAGAGACCACTAATTTTTTTGTAATGTCAGAAACTCCAAACACATCAACCACTAACTGATCACCGGCGCCAATCAAATAGTTTTGCGGTGTAGCGATATTTAGATCCGGTTCAAAGCTGAGTAATTCCTGTTCAAAAAGTGAAGCACCAAAAATGGGTAATCCCTCAACGCTGTCCTTTGCAGATGAAATACGCCACTTTTTGTCCGTATAACGACGTGGTTCAACTCGATCCTCACTCAAAGACTCACTTTCTTTACGAAGCTGGAGTTGTTCTAATCGTTTTTTTAGAGCAGGCAATTGCGAAGGAGTAAAGCCTAATTCTTGTGCGCGCAGCTCCAATTGAGGGATTGACATGTTCTTTTCGTTGCCGACCGAAAAAAGTTGAATGAGCTGCTTATCCGATAGCAAGTCTGGGTTCAGAGCCGGCTGCGCCTGTGCAACAACACCCTGAAAAAGGAGTGCAAAAACAAGAAAAAGGATTGAAAAATAACGCATGTCAGGATTTTACAAACCCCAAAAAACGGGGTATCAAATATACAACTTAGCCCCCATACCTCCTGTTATCAAATGGGGGTTTAAGAGGCTTTTTTATAATAGAAAACCCTGAAAATCAATAAGAAAAATCCTAAGAGACCCGTTCCGGTCCACGCAGCCACAGGGTCTTTTAAGAAAACACCCGTAGCAATCGCTACGTAGGCAAGTATGAAAAAGACGGCTACAACCGGGGTAATAGAACTGTATTTACTACCCAACGATGATGTTGGATTGGATTTTTCTCGTCGACGTAGAATAAAAATAGCTGCGGCAGAAGTGGCCATTCCAATACTATCCAAGAACATGCTAAAGTTGAGAATCGGGTCGATCCCCTTTCCCAAAAAGCTCACAAGAATGGTCGTGAGTGCAAAAACAGTAAGGCTGTTTGTGATGGCCCCGGTTTTTTCATTTCTGTAGCCAAATAATTTAGGGAACACGCCATCCTTACTCATTGCATACATCACACGCGGGTTACTAAGCAAAATCACATTGACATAAGCCATCACAGATAAAAACATTAACCCATCAAATACTTTGGCACCTGCCTTTCCAAACCACGCTTCACACAACAAAGCTCCAATGGCGGTCGCATTTTTCATCGGTTCAAACCCAATCACTTTTGTGTAAGCAATATTGATAGAGAGATAAAGCAGCGTTACTATTCCAATGCCAATTAAAATACCACGAGGGATCCCACTGGGCTTTTCAGCCTCTGCACCAAAATTGATTGTTTGCTGATACCCACCAAATGCAAAAGAGACCGGGATCAATGAAATCAAAAACAATAACCAAGGACTTTTATCCTGCACAGAGTAGAGAGGATCTCCTGTATTGTACCCATGTGGTTCAATTACAACGCCCTTAATCATGCTTGCGATCAAAATCACAATCATGGAAAGTTTGGTAATGGTCAATACATTTTGCGTGCGGCTACTTGTTTTAAGACCAGATAAATTGACCAAATAAAAAATCCCCACGGCTGTGATGGCAACCAGTGTATTAAAAAAAGTACCACTTGGTTTACCATATAAAAGATCACTTACATAATCTGCGCCAATTAGTGTTACTATAGCAAGAGAGGCCGCATTGCTAATAAGTATAATCGCGTTCACCGAAAAACCAATAGAAGGATGATAACACTCTGCAAACACTTTATAATATCCGCCCATGGCTGGCAAACGCTTGCCAATTTCAGCATAGGTCAATGCGCCACAAAGCGCGATTAGTCCCCCCGCTAACCACACCCCAAAAAATATAGTCTCTGTTCCGGAAGTAGCTGCAACCGAGGCAGGCACCCGAAAGATACCCATGCCAATAACCAAACTCACCACAATTAAACTGATATCAAATAGACTAAGCTTTTTACTAGCAGACATAGCGATTTATTAGGAAAGAACAAGATACGAAACTAAATTCTTCACATTCAGTTGATAACTCAACAAAGTCTGTTTTGTACAAGTACCTACTTTTGTTTGGATACGGTTTCCGAAAGGAATCAAAAGGGAAATCCGGTGTAATGCAAATGAATCCGGTGCTATCCCCGTAGCTGTGAATCCTGCCTCTCGGCAACGTTAAAGAAAGAGCCACTGTACTATCGGGAAG